>JAEEGF010408934.1_pt1 | contig 13104 bp, 9 predicted proteins | sample 9134171 | NCBI WGS metagenome assembly JAEEGF01 (sample SAMN16246542, study PRJNA631951) | gut metagenome | biome: gut microbiome; feature: rumen; material: AP-attached | host: Bos | place: Iran: Karaj | collected 2018-10
GCTAAAAACCAATCAGGTGTTATCTGCGACTGCCACCGAAGCTTCCGTGACTATTGCTGCCACCGCTACGGCCTCCGCCAACGGAGCCTGCGCTGCGTGTTGTGCTGCCACCACTGGGGCGGCTAGTGGTAACGCTAGGACGGCTTGTGGTAACGCTGGGACGGCTAGTGGTGACGCTAGGACGACTTGTGGTGACGCTAGGACGGCTGGTGGTGACACTGGGTCGACTAGTAGTGACACTGGGCTGGCTGGGAGTGATGGTGGTACGACTTGGGCTGACGACGTTGGGACGGCTGGGAGCAACGCTAGGCTGAGTCGGGGTAACGTTGGGACGACTACCGCCAAAGGAACCATTAGAGCGTGAAGTGCCTACGGAAGGGCCACCGGTGGTGCCTGTGCCTGTACCAGAACTGCGTGTTCCGTCGAATGCTCCACCAGAGCGCGAGCCTCCCATAGTAGGACGGTCGCCCTGCGAACCTACGCCATTCTGGTTGCCCTGAGTACCTACACCGCCCTGAGGACGTTCGCCCATGCCGTTGTTATTCTGGCGGTCATTGACATTTCCTCCGAAACGTCCGCTGCCGAAGCCACCCTGCTGTCCGCCGCTGCGGCTGCCTCCAACATGGAGCGTGCGCTCGCCATCGTTGTTGGGACGGTCGTTGAAGCGTGTGCTGCCAGTGACGTGTGTAGAGCTGGGCCGGCTGCCGGGGTTGCCGCCACGATAGTCGCCGCGGTCCCATCCGTTGCGCATGCCGAAGTGCTGGTCGCGTGAACGATGCTCAGGACGGTAGTGGTCGCGACGTCCTTCGTAGAAACTGCGTCCTCCATTCATCCGCCAGCTGTGTCCGCCACGATAGGAAACATAGAAGGCGGGACGTCCGAAATAGAAGTAGTCGCGGTGAGGATAGCGTGCATAGATTCCGAAGTGCCAGTAGCCTGCGTCAAAGAACAGGGGACGGTAGAAATAGGTGGCTGCACGGTAGAGATCCCACTGCCACGAGTAGAGAATATAGCTCAGGTCGAGGTTGCGGCGCTCCCAGTAGGGGCCAAACACATCGTACTGGCTGGTAACACCCATGAGGTAGTCGAGGTTTATCTCGTAGGCTGCCTCATACTGAGCGTCAGTGAGGTTGAGCTCATAAGCCATCTTATCGGTGAGGAAGAGGGCTTCGTTGCGAGCCTGCTCGTAAGACATAGCGCTTGCTGATACTGCTACCGTCAGCATGGCCATCAGGGAAAGGATCATCTTCTTCATAGTTGTATTCTTTTTTATGGGTTATACATACTTAATTTTGTTTTCTGCTGCAAAATAACAGCTTTTTTTCAACGTGGGCAAAGGATTTTCCCTAATTTGGCGGGGGAAAATCCCTATAATACGAAAAAAAGTATTACCTTTGCACCAATAATTGATGATACAATGAGAAGACAGGGCGTTTTTTTCATACTATTGATGGTTTGGGCTGCGATAGCCCAAGCCCAGATGGAGGTGCGCCTTGAAGCTCAGTCGACGACATCTGATGGCGATCATACCCCGTTGTGGTTGAATGCCAACCGTTATGGGCTGAGCTCGCTGGAAAAGACAAATGGCTATGTGCGGGCAGGTCTGTTCCGTGATGAGCAGCAGGACTCCAGCCGCCTGCTTCGCTGGGGCATAGGCGTTGATGTAGCAGCTACAAAAGGTTTTACCAGTGATATGGTTCTGCAGCAAGCTTATGGTGAGGTGGGCTTTTGGAAGGCACTACTCACCGTGGGCAGTAAAGAGCAGCCGATGGAACTCAAGAATAAGGAGCTGAGCACAGGATCTCAGACGTTGGGCATTAATGCCAGGCCCGTTCCTTCGGTGCGCCTGTCGCTGCCTGACTACTGGACGATTCCCGGAACGCGGGGGTGGATAGGCGTAAAAGGCCACCTGAGTTATGGTGTGACCACTGATGATGAATGGCAGCGTGACTTCACCGACGAGCAGACCCGTTACACCGAGCATACTTGGCTACACACGAAGGCTGGCTTCATGAGGGTTGGTAAGCCTGGAAAGCCCTTTTCGGTGGAGCTTGGGTTGGAGATGGCAGCCCAATTTGGTGGTACTTCTTTTCTGCAAACGAACAGCACGGAGCTTAGCAGCGTGAAGAATGAAGGTGGTCTGAAAGGAATGTGGCATGCGTTGCTCCCCAGCGGCTATGAGTCGATAGAAAAGGACATTGAATACAAGAATATCGGTGGTAACCATCTGGGTAGCTGGTTGGTGCGTGTCAATTATGATACAGAAGGGTGGGGGGCATCGATTTATGCCGACCATTTCTTTGAGGATCAGTCGCAGATGTTTCACCTTGATTTCGATGGTTATGGGAGCGGAGAAGAGTGGGACAAATGGAAGGATGATGACTGGTTGGTTTATGACTTGCGTGACATCCTGCTGGGTGCTGAGATGCGCTTCAAGCATTTACGATGGGTGAACACTGTTGTAGCAGAGTTTATGTATACGAAGTATCAGAGCGGTCCCGTCTATCATGATCATACGCGTCATTTGTCTGATCATATTGGAGGCAATGATAATTACTATAATCATGTGGTGTTCACCGGCTGGCAGCATTGGGGACAGGTGATGGGTAATCCCCTTTATCGTTCTCCGCTGTATAATGATGATGGACGCATACTTGTAGAAGACAACCGCTTCTGGGCTTGGCATCTGGCCGCGACGGGAACTCCGTTCGACGGATGGAGTTATAGGGTGCTGAGCACTTGGCAGCGGGGCTTCGGCACCTATGACAAGCCGCTGGTTAGCCCGCGACGGAACATGAGTTTTTTGGCTGAAGTCGGATATCGCTTCCCAGAGACAGCTATGCTTGCAGGTTGGAGCGTGAAAGGTGCTTTGGGAATGGACAGAGGAGGCCTGCTAGGCGATAACGTGGGTCTGCAGTTGACGATAGGGAAGACTTTAAAGATAGAAAGATGAAGACGATGAGACTACTGGCATTTGCCCTTCTAGCACTGCTGATGTCTGCGTGTGTAGAATTCCATACTTCAGAGAACGGAAAACTGGACGGTTTTTGGCAACTGACCCAAGTAGATACTTTGGAGAATGGCATTTCTGAGGATGTGACACAAAGGATGATCTTCTGGTCGGTGCAGTCGAAACTGCTACTCATGCAGGATCGTCATGATATGACCCATGCTTATCTGGGCATATACTTCCATTTCGAACACGAAGGTGACAAACTGTGCGTTTATGATCCAACGATTGACAATCGACTGATCTCCGACAGCGTAGTGACTGAGGTGCGTATGCTAAGTTTCTACGGAGTTTATCATCTGAGAGAGGAATTCCGAGTGTTGCGGTTGGAGTCAACAAAAATGACGCTCGAGAACGAGCGTCTGAGGATGCATTTCAGAAAGTTTTAAAGGAGTCGATTTCCCCTTTTAGAAGAGAAAAAGACTCCCTGTCCCTAAACTTCTTAATCGAGCTTACTATATACCGAGTTGTTGCTCTTATATTCTGGCACGATTTGCTTCATCTTGCCCACCGTCTTCATGTCATCGAACTCCTTGCTGATGCTGTACAACTGGTCGATCTCCTGACACACTTCGGCATAATCGTACTCACGCACCTGAGCGATGCGTATCTTCTCGTGGAATGAAGGCTTGGTGGTCTCCTGCTCGTTGAGCACTTCCTCATAGAGCTTTTCTCCTGGACGCAGACCCGTGTACTTGATCTCAACATGCTTAGCACCGCTGAGGAGAATCATACGCATAGCCAAGTCGGCAATCTTCACTGGTTGTCCCATATCAAAGACGAATATCTCACCACCATTGCCCTTCGTTCCCGCTTCTAGCACAAGCTTACAAGCCTCTGGTATCAACATGAAGAAGCGGATGATGTTGGGGTCGGTGACTGTAATGGGACCTCCTTGTTTGATCTGCTCCTTGAATAGGGGAATGACGGATCCGTTGGAGCCCAGAACATTGCCAAAACGGGTTGTGACAAACTGTGTTACGCCAGCTACTTTACCGTCCTTGATAGCCTTGTCGAGACTCTGCACATAGATCTCGCAGATGCGCTTTGAGCATCCCATGACATTGGTGGGATTGACCGCCTTATCGGTAGATATCATCACAAACTTCTGCGTGTTGTGCTTCACGGCAAGGTCGGCTATCACGCGCGTACCTATTATATTATTACGAACGCTCTCTGAGGGGTTATCCTCCATCATGGGCACATGCTTATAGGCTGCGGCGTGGAACACATAGACAGGATGATATTGCCTGAATATCTCGTCCATATAATCGCGCTCGCAAATGCTAGCCACGATGGTGTGAGTCTTGATGTGGGGCCATTCCTTCTGCATCATCAACCTGACGTCGTGCTGAGGGGTTTCTGCCTGGTCAATAAGAACCATTTCAGATGGATTATAAACAGCAATTTGTCTCACCATCTCACTGCCTATGCTGCCTGCTGAGCCAGTAATCATGATGCATTTGCCGGTTAGCTGTTTACCTACGGAATCCATATCGACTTGTATCTCGTCGCGAGGCAGCAGATCCTCGATACTGATCTCCTTCAGCTGCGGCTCTGAGCCTAGGGCTTGTTCTGTGCCCGTCATCTCCTTTTCGCGCTGCTCGATATAAATGTTGATTCCTGCCTTGATCAGTTCATCCTGGAAGTGCTGGTTGTTGCGGAAGTCACGCAGACGATATGGGGATACAATAAGTGCCTCAATCTTGTTGGCTTTCATTGTCTCTACAATATGCTCGTCTACCATCCGCACCTTCGAGCCCATGAGAATATGCCCTTCCATATCCTTCTCAATTGTGACAAAGCCTTTTAGCTGGAAGCGCATGGGTTTCTCCGTTCGTATATGCTTGGCGATAGCAATACCGTCGTTCTTTACACCGTAGATATAGGTGCGCTTAGCTCGTCTGCTGGCAAAAGCTACATCGTAGAAAGTCTTAACCATGATGCGCAGGATCCACATGAGGAATGTGGCGACAGCAAATGCCGCGACAATCTGCGATCCGGTAATGAGTGTGAACATCTCCGAGTGGTCCATGAGCAGCTTGTGGATAATAAAGGCGATGCTCGACCCGAAAATCATCGCGTAGCCCACTCGCTGCAAGTCTACAAACGTGGAATAGCGCAGGATACCGGAATAGGTGCGGAAGATGCGGAAACCGATGTTGTAGAAGATCAGGAAGATGACAATCGACAGGGACAACAACTCCATTGTGTGCATCGTGCGCACGCTGCGGTTGAAGAGCAGGAATACGAAAAGGTAGGATGCAAAAACAATGGCGTTATCAATCAGAAGTATACACCAGAATGGAAGTGTGTTCCGGTTGAAGTACCAATTAGCTATTCTATCTAAGTATTTGGTCATAAACTAGTTCTTTCAGGCTGCAAAGATATTAAAAAAAATACAATTACTCGCATACTTTCTCTTTTTTTTTTCATGGTACTAAGGAAAATAAAGAAAAATCAATTTTAACTCTAGAATTTCTTGCCAAAAACGATGTTTGCCAACGTTTTCCCGATGATTTTCAGATCGAACCACCAGGAACGGTGCTCCAGGTAATAGAGGTCGAGTTCCAGGCGTCGCAGCATTTTGTCCATCGTGTCAGTATATCCGTTGTAGAGGGTGGCGTAGGAAGTGATGCCTGGTCGGATCTTGTAGAGCTCCACATATCGTGGGTCGTGCTCCAGAATCTGGTTGATGAAGTATTTTCGCTCAGGTCGCGGACCTATCAGTGACATGTCGCCTTTGAGCACATTCCACAGCTGCGGGAGTTCGTCGAGATGATGTGAGCGCAGCCAGCGGCCAAAGGGTGTCAGACGGTCGTCGTTGGCCTCTGCCAGTTGCGGAATACCATTCTGCTCGTTGTTGACGATCATTGTGCGAAACTTGTAGATGTTGAAAGGCTTACCTCCCAGCCCGATGCGCTCCTGAATGAAGATGGCCGGCCCTTTTGTCGTGATTTTCAGGATGATATATATAACAAGATAAACAGGTGCTAGAATGATTAGTCCCAGCGCTGATGCTATGATGTCAAACAGTCGTTTACTCATGTCGTCGGTGTTTTAGTATTGGCGAGGTACACTTGATTGCCGTGTCTCGTTATGGCTTGATTGAGTATGTAGTGAAACAACATCCAGACGATGATGTCGATGAGGATGATGACACTGAAATTGCAGAACTGCCAGAGAATCAGGTTGAGCAGCGTGTAGGCCACAGCTAGCGAGAGGATGCAGATAAGTGCCTGATGCTGGTTCAAGCCCGAACGCATCAGCTTGTGGTGGATATGGTTCTTGTCGGCCTGGAAGATGGGTGCACCGTGACTCAGCCTGACCAACGATACACGTACGACATCGTAGACGGGCACGACGAGCAGCGTGTACGACAGCATCATTGAGTCGAGCCGGAAGGGAGCCACGTTGGGATTATCCATTGTGAACTTTACGAAGAGGAATCCAAGGATATAGCCTAGTGTCAGCGATCCTGAGTCGCCCATGAATATCTTCTGGTTTTTCTCCACACGTCCCCAGATGTTGTAGTATAGGAACGGGATAAGGACGCCCATCAGTCCTGCAATGAGAATGCTGTAGATGTACATCCTCTCACGCATGAAACAAATGAGAAATCCTCCCAGTGCAAACAGCGACAGTCCTGCTGACAATCCGTCGATTCCATCGATAAGATTGATGGCGTTGCAGGTGAAGATGATTATAAACACGGTGAGTGGAGCACCTACTGCAAAGGGTATCTCGTTGATGCCCAGAAAGCCGTAGAGGTTGTTGATGTAGAGTCCTGACAGCGGCAGCAGTGTGGCTGCGATGATTTGAGCCGTGAATTTCGAGCGGGCTCCCAATCCTACGAGGTCGTCGATGATACCTACGCAGTAGATAATCATCAGGCTGCAGAAGAAGCAGATGGACCACAAGCTGAAACTTACCTGGTGGTCGCCCATGCGATAGTTGCTTGCTATGATCACCACCATCGTGGCCAGCAACATGCTAGGCATGAAACTGATACCTCCCAGCCGTGGAATAGCGTTGTGATGTATCTTCCTTCCGTCGGGCAGGTCGTAGAGGCCTTTCTTCTTGCAGAAGTTCAATATCAGAGGCATGATAATGAATCCGCATAAAGCGCTCAACAGGAAGGCTCCAGCTATGTAGAGTATATATTGCGTCATAGGCAATTTTAATTGTCTTTAATATAATAACACGAAATGTCGCTTAATATTGCATTGTGGCATGTTTTTTTCTCTACCGGCGTCTTGAGCCAACTGATCCCTCGAAGTATTCGGGCAGTTCTATGCTGCCCCAGCTCTGACTGGTGCGTATCAGCTCGGTGCTTTCTACTTTAGTCGAAACGGAAATATTGCTCAAGTTACTAGCCAGGTGATTGCCATCTGAACGCCTTGAAGGACTTTTCCCCTCCAGATAACTACGACATTCACTCCCCCTTCTCTAGTCGGTAACTGATACCCTTTGGGGCTTTGACCGTTGATTTCACGCTGCCGTCGGGCCTACGTTCGTGTCTGATGCTGACAGCACCCAGTGGTGTGGGGAAAGTGCCTTCGGCCCACTTCAGCCGACCAAGATGAGGTGTGATGACCAACTTGCGACAGCCAGGCTCCTTCACTTCTACGCCCAGCACATGGCGCGAGAGCCAGGCCGTAGGGCCAGAGGCCCATCCGTGACAGAACGAGTGGCGGTAGCTCAGGTAGCAGTAGCCGCCGTATTCACGGTGCACGTCCACCTTTCCTGCAGGCACTAGCTCATCGATGCGCCCGGCGTTTTCAAGCCATCTGAGGTCGAAATCCTCCCAGAACGTTGTTGCTCCTAGGTCAAGCATCGCTCCCCAGTACTCGCTGATGATGTCCATCGCCTGCTCGTAGCATCCAACCTTTGCCAGTGCCTCAAGCATATAGTAGCCGTAGAACGTTGAGAATCCTTTGCTGCTGAATTCACCGCCCGGCTGTTCTAGGCCTGCCAGCATCTTAAGTGCCCTTGCCTGTTGCAGCCCGTTGTCGGCCATCACCTTCCTACTCATGCGGCTTGCTATGTCGCGACATTTGGCAGCATGTTGCTCGTCGCCAAGCACCTGGCAGATTTCCTCTGCGCTCTGCATGGCCCAAGTGATCAGCGCTCTGTAGCCAGCTTCGACGCCCTTGATGTTGGGCGATGAGGGCCAGTCGAGGAAGCGCCAACCTTGTCCTGACCGTCCCTCCAGATACTCTGTGCCGTCTACTTCCACCAGCGGGTCAATCTTGTCGATAAGGCCCATGATGTAGGGACGATGCCGCTCTAGCAGTTTGCGGTCGGCACCCCGCATATACCAGTCGTGATGGATGATGAGGTACCACAGCGAGTAGCTGCTCATGCCGTTGAGCCATCGTGGCAGCGGGTATTGGGCGATGGCCAGGTCGAGAGAGCGAGGCACTACCTCGTTTTGTCCGAATACCGACATAACAGTCTGCACTTCCGGGTGCATGTCGCCCAGCCATACTGCGCGGTCGCGCTTGATGCCGTCCCACAGGTATTCCTGCATGCATAGGTGCACGGTGTATGCTCCTGTAAGCCAGATGCTGTCGAGGCGCGCATCGCTCGAGTGGAACGAGCCCACGTAGGGGATGTCGCGAAAGCGCAGGATGGCTGTGGCCTCCTTCAGCTGCAGCCGGCGGTTACGGTCGAGCAGGTCGATGCGCACAAAGCGGAATCCTGAGGACCCTACTTCTAGCTGTCCGTAACGCGGCACGATGTAGATAGCATCACGCGTAGCGTGGTCGTTGGTGGCATACCCCTTCCTGTTCTGCCCGCCGTCGGCATCGGCACAACACTCGCCCACGCTCTCGCCAAATCGGATGCGAACGGCTGTAGAAGCAGCGTTGCACGACCCGATGACAAGCTTCAAACCGCCGTGCAGCTCTCGCCCATAGTCTAAGATGAGCGTTGCTGTGTCGTTGTCAGCCGTCTGCATCAGGCAGGTTGGCATTCCCGCCATATCGGGCTGACCCGTACCTTCGCGCAACAGCACGTCCTGCTGCTGGATGTTACCTCGTTGCCAGACGATGCGCTGTGGCACTAGATAAGCTCGTGTCAGCTGGTCGGTTGTGGCCTTAGCAGAGCCGAAAGTGGGGGGCAGATGTTGTGCTAGTCGCATCGTGTCCGGCTGGCCATTCTCATGGGCAGATGTTGCTTGCTGGAGTGCTGCAATATTGCCTGCAGAGATAGCGTTGATGCTTGTTATGCTGAGGAGTAGCATGATAGGTATGGCACTGACTTTTAGGTGGTTCATATTGCTTGTAGTTTTCGTTTTACATGGATGGAGAGTGGATTTGATTCTCTTCTGTTTCTCATTGCAAAGATACGAATAATTTTCCAAACTAACAAGAAAAATCACAAAAAGTTCAGTGCTGCTGCCCTGGGCATCCCAGTCGACGTAATTTTGCTACAGAGGCAAAAGCCCGACAAATTCAAGGCAAGTTGGCCTCTGAGCTAAAGCAGATGGGCTGAAGGGCTAAAGCAGGTAGGCCTCGGGGCAGAAGTAGATGTGCTGAGGGGGGGATTTTTATTCAATCTCATCGCAATAATCTGCAGGGCAACTGCGTTATTAGAATAATGAGTATAAGAGTATCAATCATAACTGCAACATACAACAGTGCCTCTACGATAGAGGATACTTTGAAGTCGGTGCTGGGTCAGACCTATCAAAACATTGACTATATCGTGGTCGATGGTGGGTCGAAAGATGCAACGATAGACATCGTCAGACGATATGAGCCGTTGTTCGAAGGGCGCATGCGATGGATATCGGAGAAGGACGACGGCATCTACGATGCGATGAACAAGGGCATCCGAATGGCTAAGGGCGACGTGGTGGGCATCATCAATAGCGACGACTACTTCACCTCGTCTGATGTGCTCGAGCGAATGGTGGCGGCGTTCAGCGACGATGATGTCAGTCTCGATGCAGTTTACGGTGATATCCATTTCATCCGCGACGGCGAGCCTGACAGGTGCATCCGCTATTACAGTTCAAAGCGTTTCCATCCGCGCTGGCTCCGTTTCGGCTTTATGCCTGCCCATCCCTCCTTCTACGCTCGTCGCACGGTGTTCGACGAGGCCGGCCTTTACAAGACCGACTATCAGATTGGCTCAGACTACGAGATGATGGTTCGTTTGTTCAGAAAGCAGAAGATCAGGGCGAAGTACCTGCCTATGGATTTTGTCACTATGCGCACAGGAGGAACCAGCACGCGCAATGTGCGCAGTAGGTTGCAGCTGATCAAGGACGATGTGCGAGCCTGTCGCGAGAATGGCATCTACACCAATGCCGCTATGATCAGCTTGAAATTCCTCTACAAGATTTTCGAATGGAAGTGGCGATAAGGCCAAGCGCAAGCATAGGTTAGCGGGGCTGAAGGATTTTTCATAGTATCCGATTCCGCGCGATTTACCGAAGGATTATACCAAATCCCCCTCCCCTTGGGAGGGGAAGGGGTTGGGTCATTATCTTTTCTTCATCTGGTCGCGCAGGCGCTGCATCTCTGCCTGCTGTTTCTGCATGGCTTCGAGACGGGCGGCAAGACCACTCTGCTTCTTCGGATTGTTCTTGTTCTCCCTGTAGTTGGCCTCCAGCTTCGCCAGCAGGGCTGCGTCGTCAGTAGTCTTGCGCAGCGCCCACATGATGGCTGCAGAGAAGAACAACGAGATGAAGTAGTAGAAGTTCAGACCGCTGGAGTAGTCGTTAAAGATGAAGAAGAACATGAGCGGCATGATGTACATCATATACTGCATCATCTTCATCTGCTGTGCCTGCTGTCCTATCATCTGATCACGCTGCTGGCGCATAGTCATGTAGGAGTAGAGTATGTTGCTGACGCAGAAGAGGATGCAGGTGAGTGAGAGGTGGTCGCCAATGCCCCAGATGGGCTTCGACCATTCAAAGATGGGGTCGTAGGTCGAGAGATCGTTCATCCAGAGGAAACTCTCGCCTCGCAGCTGGATGGCATTGGGCACGAAGAAGAACATCGCAATCCAGATAGGCATCTGTATGAGCATGGGCAGGCATCCTCCGAGTGGGCTCACGCCGTACTGTGAGTACATCTGCATCTGTACCTGGTTCTTCTGCATTTGATCCTCTGGCTTATCGTATTGCTTGGTGGCCTCCTCGATTTTCGGCTTCAGCACGCGCATCTTGGCACTCGACATGTAGCTCTTCTTCACCATGGGGAAGGTGAGGGCCTTCAGCAGCAGGGTGATAAGGATAAGTACTATGCCCATGCCCAGACCCAGCGATGTGAGCCCGTCGAAGACGTAGAGCGTGAACCATCGGTTGATCCATCTCACAAGCCACCATCCCAGATAGACGAGGCTCTGGAGGTCGAGGTCGCGTCCAAACTGGCTCTGCTTGTCGATGTTCTTCAGAATCTGGAAGTCGTTGGGACCGAAGTACATCTCAAACTCTGCAGCCTGCTGGGTGTCGAAGGGCGTCTGCAGCTCGGCGGCAAACGACTTGAGGTAGTGCGACTCCTTCTGATGCATCGTGCTGGCAAGATAGGCTCCCTTCTCAAACTGAGTCTTCGGAATGAGTACTGCAGCGAAGAACTGCGTCTTGAATGCCACCCAGTCGATAGCTTCCTCGGGATTCTCCGTGTCGTCGCCTCCTTCACTCAGGTGCTCGGTGTCGCCGCTGGCCTCACGATAGGTGAGCGAGGTGTAGCGGTTCTCAAAGGTATAGCCGCGCTCCTGCTGCCGGCAGGAGTCTTTCCACACTACATTCATCAGTTTGCGCCCGGGTTCATAGAGCTGATCCATTCCCTCTGTCTTGATGCTGAAGTGCATCAGGTAGCTCTCGCCCAAGCTGTAACGCATCACTATCTTGGCACCGTTGGCCCCCTCTGCAGTCAGCGTGGCGCCCTTTTCGCTCACTTCTGAAGGCTGGAAATAGAGTTCACCAGTGCTGATGTATTCCTTGTTGGCATTGGCGGGAAGGGTGAAGGTCAGCTGCTGGTCGCGCTCGTCGAAGAGGGTCACGTCAGCATTGCCTCTGTAGTCCTTATATCCCATCACCTTGGCTTTCTTCACGATGCCGCCCTTGGTGCCCAGAGTGAGCTCTACCTTGCTGTTCTTCAGCACAATGTCCTCGCCCTGTTGCTCTTGCATAGCCGTAAAGAAGATGCGGCTACTGTCGGCCTTCAGCTGCTGTGCAGCCAGCTGTGCAGCGTCGATGGTGTCCTTGGGGGCAGGATTGGCTTTAGCTATCGAGTCTAGCCTCATCTGCTCCTGCTGAGCGGCAGCCTGCTGTTCGGCAGCCTGTTTCTGTCCGTACCAGCTGAAAACAATGAGCACGACGGCGATGAGCACAAAGCCTGTAAGCGTGTTTTTGTTCATATTTCTATCCAGTGTTTACTTTATTATTTAATAATGTTCGCGCGAGACGTCCCGGCAAATCAAGGTGCAAAGGTACGAATAAAAATGAAGAAATAAGAATGAAGAGGCAGAAAAAGCGCCTTCTGAATGATTTTTTTAGGTTTTGCTTACCATTTTTCAAATAAAATCGTTATCTTTGCACCTAGTTATGAAAAGAATCATGTTGACATTAGCGGCCGTTCTGACGCTCAGCGTCGTAGCCGCACAGGAGAATGACCCGCTCGACGGGCAGTATTATAAACTCTTTGCGCCACTCACGTTCTATCACTCTGTGGCCGGTGAGCAGTTGTCAATAGCCTCTAATAACCCTGACGAAGTGAGCAGGGCTATAGATCAGGCACTGATGCACGTCTATCTCAACCGTCCTGACTTGGTTGAGGTGACCGAGCAGGAGCAGGAGCAGTCGGGCGAGTTACGTCAGGACATCATCGACCAGCCGGTGGTGCAGGCTGCTACGATGGTCGAGCAGTCGGCTCCGCTGCCTGATGCTCCCGAGGCCGACCCCGTAGAGGTGGTAGTGGAGAAACCCAAGTTCTGGACGCGCAAGGGCGACGGTTTCCTGCAGTTCATGCAGAACTACGTCAGTAGCAACTGGTACAAGGGTGGTGAGAGCAACTACTCGGCAGTGGGAAGCCTGACGCTGGAGGCAAACTACGACAATAAGTCGAAGTGGAAAT
>JAEEGF010686675.1_pt1 | contig 13104 bp, 7 predicted proteins | sample 9134171 | NCBI WGS metagenome assembly JAEEGF01 (sample SAMN16246542, study PRJNA631951) | gut metagenome | biome: gut microbiome; feature: rumen; material: AP-attached | host: Bos | place: Iran: Karaj | collected 2018-10
CGTATCTGCACCGCATCGTAGACAGTCACGTGGTCCTGTTCGTCGACATATCGCCGTGTGGAGTAGATGTAGTTAGTCTTACTCGTGATGGGCGCACCGCCATAAGTGTCGATGTAGACGGTGGGCAGATTGGTGAGTCGTGTCCACTGCGCCCTCGTTGTTGTGACCATGCAGAACAAGGCCATGAACAGAAGTAGGAGATGGTGTATAATTTGCTTCATAAATGCTTGTTTTCTATAAGTCTGTGTTGGTTCTCTCTACACATTTATACGTAATGCACAGGGCCTTTCCGCACAAAAATCCATATTTATGAGGATTGCACAATTGGCAAATAATGCCTACCTTTGCAGCCGTGAAAGTGAGTCTTGCAGACCTCTCTCTACATAAAAGTAATCAGATAGACAAAAGAAATATAAAGACACAAATGAAAAAAATCATCCTGACAAGCATCGTGCTTGTCGCCACACTTCCACTTATGGCAGAGGGGATTGATGCGGTGGCCGACTCGTCCCGCGTTCATGACCTCGACGAGGTGGTTGTGGTCAGTCAGCCTAAGGAGAGCTTCCTGTTGCGCCAGCAACCCATGAGTTCCTCTGTGTTCTCGACGGCTGAAATCGAACAGCTGGGCATCCGCGACCTGCGCGACCTGTCGACTTTCGTGCCCGCATTCACTATGCCCAACTATGGTTCGCGTTACACTTCGTCAATGTATATTCGTGGTATTGGCTCACGCGTGAACAGCCCTGCCGTTGGCGTCTACACAGACGGAATGCCACTGGTCAGCAAGAGCGCGTTCAACGTGCATACCTATCAGTTGGATCGCGTCGATGTGCTGCGTGGACCGCAAGGCACCCTCTACGGACAGAACACCGAAGGAGGCCTGTTGCGCATGTTCTCGCGCAATCCCATGAACTATCAAGGCACCGACGTACAGCTGGGCTTTGGAACAGCAATGTATCGAAATGCAGAAGTGGCCCATTACAATAAGGTAAACGAGCAGTTTGCCTTCTCGCTGGCAGGTTTCTACAACGGCCAGAACGGCTTCTTTGAAAACAAGACGACGGGCGAAAAAGCCGATCTCATCAACGAAGCTGGAGGCAAGATGCGACTTATTTGGCATCCCACCGATCGCCTTTCGTTCGATTATGTGGCCGACTACCAGTATGTTCGCCAGAATGGTTTCCCCTATGGACTGATGTCGCTTGCCGACAATACCACTGCCGACCCTGCCACCAATCGTCAAGGCAATTATCGTCGCAATCTGCTGAATACTGCGCTGAACATCGGTTTCCGCGCCAATGCATTCGATTTCAACTACACAGCCAGCTATCAGTTCCTGAAAGACTACATGATGATGGACATCGACTACCTGCCTCAGGACTATATGCACCTTGAAGAGCGCCAGTTCCAGAATGCCTTCACGCAGGAGTTCGTGTTCAAGGGCAACCGCCCGTCACGCTGGCACTGGACGTTGGGTGCCTTTGGCTCCTTCCAATGGATGAAAACCAGTGCTCCTGTCTACTTCGATCCGGAGATGAACGCATTCCTCTCGAAGACGATTACCGACTATGCCTACTACGGTATGCTCAATTCGATGGCCAAGCGTATGGGCGAAGAAGCTGCCGCAGCCATGATTGCACGCATGGGAGGTTGCATAGTCGATATGCAGATAGCCACGATACCAGGACTTTTCCACACACCGATGACCAATCTGGCTGTGTTCCATCAGAGCGATATCGAACTGACCAATCGCCTGACGGCAACCCTCGGTCTGCGCTACGACTACAGCTATTCAGCCATTGACTATCGCACGTCGGCATTGGCCACGTTGAGCGAGGACGTCATGGGCGTTCACGTTGATGCTTCCGTTGCTTCGGCCCTGGCTCATCACGACCATGACCACTTCGACCAGCTGCTTCCGAAACTCGGACTGACCTACAAGTTGGGTGGTGGCAGCAACCTCTACGCCACGTTGACAAAGGGCTATCGCGCTGGTGGGTTCAACATGCAGATGTTCAGCGACATCCTGCAGACCGAACTGCAGTCGAGTGCTCTGTCAGCATGCGGAGCTATGGTGATTGAACACGACGAACAGGCTTACAACGACATTCGCGAGACAATCGCTTTCAAGCCTGAGACCTCGTGGAACTACGAGTTTGGTGCACATCTGAACCTCTTCAACAAGACATTGCAGATGGATCTTGCCGGCTTCTACATGCAAGTCACCAATCAGCAACTTTCCGTTATGGCTGGCAACTATGGTTTTGGCCGAATGATGGTGAATGCCGGCAAGAGCTACTCGTGTGGCGTTGAGGCCAGCCTTCGCGGTCAGGCGCTGAACGACCACCTGATGTGGGGAGCCAGCTACAGCTATACGCGGGCTGTCTTCAAAGATTACATAGACAGTATTGCCAACGGACGTGAAACAACCGCCATCGACTATAAGGACAAACGGGTGCCTTTCGTACCGGAACACACCTTTGCGGCTAATGCCGACTATCGGTTTGACTTCAGCTACAATGCTGCCAGTAAGCTGTCGTTGCGTTCGCTCACGTTTGGATTGAACGTAGCTGGGCAAGGCAAGATTTACTGGGACGAGGCCAACACCTATTCTCAGGGCATCTATGCCACATTGGGAGCACATCTTGATCTCGATTGCGGTCCCGTGGTGCTGTCGGTATGGGGACGCAACCTCACCGATTCGAAGTACAACACGTTTGCCGTCGCATCGTCAGCAACTGGCGAGACAAAGTATTTCGGCCAACTTGGCAACCCTCTGCAGGTGGGAGTCGACCTTCTCCTGCACTTATAACGGCTTCATCCAACACAAAAACAAAGCATAATTTAATTGATTGATGAAGGTTGTTGCCCCCATGCTCCGCAAATGGAGTAGGGGGCGACCTTTTTGTTTTGTGATGTTTTATGTGCAGTAGGACTTTTCTTCCCTAATAGTTGTTTTTTTTTAGTAGAGAGATAGGTATTCTTTTTGCTTAATAGATCAATGCTTTGTACTGTCTAAAGCACTGCTCTTAGGGTCAACAAAGCAGTGCTTTATGGGTGTTAAGGCATTGCTTTTATACTAAAAACGCAATGCTTTTGTAATGAAAAAGTTATGCTTTCTTTATGTCAAAGCACAGCGTTCTTGATAGTAGAGATGTACCAATGAACTTCAACAGCATAGGATTATTGCGAAGTCTTATGCCTTGGTGCCGTATCAACTGCCATATATTGCGGCATTGTGGGGTGTAATAGTTTGAAATATTCAGGAAGAGAAGCCTCTGCCGCATCGTTTTTGAAATCTTAAAAACTCTGAATAATGCCACACGATTGGCCGTTTTTCGGATTTTTATTTGTAATTTTGCACGTTTTTAATTCGTAGGTGCGCACGCGAAAGCTGTTTTTGTTGCAACTTTCCTGCCGTGCGAGACGTCAGAACATAAACACTCAAACAACAAATGAAGATGAAAACGATGAGGCTGAAAGCAACTATTTTGGCCCTGATAGGAATGGTGCTGATCACTGCTTGTGGTGGCGGCGAGAAGAAAGAACTGAATCGGCTGTTGCTCGATGTGGCCGATCGCGATGAAGTGATTGACGCACAAGAGTGGGAGCAGATCGTTGAGTACCTCGACGGCCAGAAGGCACATTTCACAGACTTCTATAAGGACGGCCTGCTCGATGTGGACGGAGTGAAGGAGTATATTGAGGACTTCTTTGAAGGTCGCCGACCGCCTAAGAAGATTGACATTCAGGCCGGCCGGCGCACGCTTGCCGTAAACTTCTACCTGGAGCGCTCCGGTTCGATGGTTCCTTACGATGCTGCAGGTGGTGACGGTTCGTTCAAAGCTGCCATTGTGGGCATGCTCAACAAGCTGCCTGGTACTGGCGACGACAACCGCATCTATGTGGTCAACTCCGAAATCAATGCCTACCCGAAAGGTTACTCGCAGTTCATCAGCGATCCCAACATCTTCGAGTCCACCAAGGGCATCGGCGATGCCTCGTCGACCGACTTCGAAGCCATCTTCAAGCAGCTGCTCGACAAGACGGGTGAGGACGAACTCTCCATCCTCGTGACTGACATGATCTACTCTACCAAGCAAATGGTCGGCGTCAACCCGCAGAAGGTTTTCTCTGAGGCGCAGGGTATGACGAATGCCGTTTTCAAGAGTCAGGTTAAGGAAAAGGGACTACTTGTCGTAAAGATGCAGGGCTCCTACAATGGTGCCTATTATGTGTACAACTCCGCCAGTGGTCAGCAGTACAACGGCCGTCGTCCCTACTACATCGTCGTTGTAGGGTCCAACCGCAACATGGCCCGGCTGACTCGCGACGAAAGCTACGTGCCCTTCAGCCGTTTCAGCGACCTGCGCGGCTATGAGGATATGTACCTTTTCGGGACCGACGGTGTCTATAAACCTTACTACTCGCTGCTGCTCGACAACGAGCAGATACGCGGTCGCTTCCGCCCAGTTCATGGGCAGGGCGACCAGATTCGCGACATCGAGAATGTCGAGGTGGATCGTGATGCAGGTGACTTGCGTCTGGCGCTGGCTGTCGACTTGAGCGGCATGCTCATCGACGAGCAATACCTGACCAATGTGGAGAACTATCGTGTAGAGAGCGATGATCCCGTCGTGATCAAGGAGATTCGCCCCATCGCTCAGAAGGAAGTTTCGCCTGCCGAACGCAAGCGTCTCGGAAAGGCAACCCACCTGTTTGTCCTCGAGAGCGAGGGCATCAAGCACCGTCAGGAGATCGAGATCAAACTCATGAACCACCTACCTGCATGGGTCGAGGCATCGTCGAGCGACGACGACACCAACCTCACTTCGTCGTCGTTCGCCCAGACCACCTTCGGTCTGAAGTATCTCCTGCAGGGCATCTACGACAGTTACCGCAAGCACTCGAAGGGTGAGCCCTACTATTTCGAGCTTGAGCTTGAGTTGAGACCATAAGTAAAAACCTCCTTTGAAACAATAAACAAATGAAGAATTCAATTCTATTGATTGCAGGTGCAGTGATTTCGCTGCTGTTCCTTGTGTTGAACACGAAGATTTTTGAGGCACTCTACTTCGAACGCCAATTCTCGAACGAGATGTACAACCAGAACCTCTACTTCGTCGTAGCACTGGTGACGGTGCTCATCGCCTGGTGTTTGGCCGCTATCTATTATTACGTCATCAACTCCGTGAGCTTCTCGCGGTGGTTCCACTGGCTTATCGTACTCGGTGTGGCCAGCGTTGCTGCCCCAGTTACCTCATTCGTCATCTGCAATAATGCCTTCACGGCCGAGGGCTATGACTTCAGCGCTCAGCTCGGTGGATTCTGCGTCGTCGACCTCGCCGTCGAGGCCGTACTCTTCGTGGTGGCTTCGTTCGCTATGCGCTGGTGGTCGTCAAACTGCCGTCATACGCCGATTCCTGAGTAGTAGCTCCACAATCATCACAAAGCAACAGAGTAAAACAACATAACAGAAAATGCGATTATTTCTATTTCTTGTAGGCGGAACAGGCTCGCGTGTGATGCGGCCACTCATCATGCAGTGTGCTGCAGGTGTTCATCCCGTTGATGAACAGGGGCAACCCATGCCGCTCGAGATTATTCCTATCGTCGTTGATCCCCACAAGGCCAATGAAGACCTGAAGCGCACGGACAACCTCATGCGCTGGTATAAACAGATTCGGACACAACTCTACGGTGAGCAGGTGGATGTGAAGAAGGGCTTCTTCTCGGTGAAGATCAGCAGCCTTGCCGACATTCTGCCCAACGGCTCACAGCTTAGCGATACGTTCCTCTTCAACATGGGTGCCATTGAGTCGAAGAAGTTTCAGGACTTCATCAACTACTCAACCCTTGATACGGGTAATCAGGCCCTGTGTTCGATGATGTTCAGCGACTATCAGCTGAACACGAAGATGGACATCGGCTTCGTCGGTTCGCCCAACATCGGCAGTGTTGCCCTCAACCAGTTCAAGGACTCTGAGGAATTCCGTCAGTTCTCCAACGTGTTCCAGAAGTCCGACCGCGTCTTCGTCGTGTCGAGCATCTTCGGTGGAACCGGTGCTGCAGGCTATCCCATTATCGTGAAGAACATTCGGAATGCTGCCCGCAATGCACAGATCAACAATCGTGGCGACCTGCGCGATGCCCGTATCGGTGCACTGACAGTATTGCCCTACTTCAACGTGCAGCAAGACGACAACAGTCCCATCTCGCGTGGCGACTTCATCTCGAAGACCAAGTCGGCCTTGTTCTACTATCACGACAACCTCACCGGCCTGCGCCAGAATGGCGTCGACCTGCCGTTGTCGAAGATTAACGCCTGCTACTATCTGGGCGATCAGGTGCCCTCAAACCCCTACTTCAACGACCCGGGCGGCAACGGTCAGCGCAACGACGCTCACCTTGTTGAGTTTGTCGGAGCCCTTTCCGTGCTCGACTTCCTCGCCATCCCCGACGAGCAGCTGCAGACACAGGACGGCAATGCCGTGAACCCCATCTACAAGGAGTTCGGTCTGGCTCAGGACAAGCAGACGCTCTCGCTGAAAGACTTTGGCGTCAGCACTCGAGCACTCGTCAATCGTCAGATGGCAAAGTTCCATCTGGCCTATATGTACATCACCAATCAGCTACGTCAGGACATCGGGCGCGGCTATACGCAAGACAAACCCGAGATTTCGAACGCCTTCCTCTCGACGTCGTTCTTCAACACGCTGACCAGCGACTTCTTCGTCAGCTATCGCCAGTGGCTTCGTGAACTACGTCAGAACCAGCGCAGCTTCGTGCCCTTCAACCTCGATACCACCAAGCTCAGCGACTGTCTGACCGACATTGCGCCGAAGACGGGATTCCTGAAGTCGACCATCGACTACAAGAGTGTGCTCTCTTCACTCAACAAAGCTTCGCAGCAGGCCATGAAGACACAGAAGTACGGCACCGATCGCACAGCGTTGAAGTTGCTCGATCTGCTCGACGAGACGCTCGACAAACTGCTTGACGAAAAGTTTGTGGGCGTGGTGTAGAAATAATTGTGAATTGTAAATTGAAACGTAATGAGCAAGATACTATCCTACAACAACAAGACAACGGGTGAGGGGTGGATTCCTTTGACGAGTCAGTACAATGCCGACGAAATCGAGATGATCGACGACCCCAACGGCGGACTCTCCCAACAGCCACGTACGGCCATTCCCTCGCCGTTTGCACAGATGGACCTCGTCAAGAACGCCTTCAAGCGTCTGGCTATGCACGACCGACTGCAGGGTGAGGCGATGGACGAAAAGCTTGTTTCCAATGCCCTCGACGTGGCTCAGCTGTTCTTCAACTATGCCGAACATCGCAACCAGCTACGCATCGTCGAGTGGAACCGCGACACGCAGCTCCAGATGCTGAAGGATTCGCCCCAACACAAGCTGCTCGGTGAGACCATCGAGATGTTTCTCGATCAGGACAAGGAGGCCTTCAACTTCGACCGTATGGACCGCCTCTATTTCCTGGTCTACGGCAATCAGGTGATTGGCTCGACGTCGCCTGTCACTCTCTTTATGGCTACGCCCAATGCGCAGCCGGGCCGCTTCCCCATTCCCGTCGAGCAGAACGTGAACCTGTTCGACCTCTGGCGTCCTCTCCACATGCGCGATCAGAAGTTCGTGAAGTACATCTTCGCCTTGTTTACGGCTTATCCCGAGCTGAAGAAGTGCTGCAGCGAAGTGAACAGCTACCTCATTGGCACGCTGCCTCTGCTGCCGCCGATGCTGCAGAACGAGATCCTGAAGGAAGTGGGCAATCCCGCCGCCTACGACTATGAGAGCGTTGAGCGCGCAAAGACGTTCCTCGACACGACGTTTGCGAAGATGGACGAAGGTATACAGGCGCTCGGCGTGCCGTTCTACCAGGCACGGGCCGAGGACGTGCAGAAGGCCATTCAGGAAAGCGACTTCATGATTGTTCCTTCGCGTCAGGATTGTGGCGACGTACTGCCGCTGGTGTTGCAGAACCACCTGAACGCACCGCAGACCGATCCGTTCAAGTACATCACCTCGCCTTGGACCGATGCTACCGTCATCACTCCGCAGGACTATCAGTTGCCGCCCGAGAAGCGAGTGCTTCCCGCCACCAGTCACGAGTACCCCTGGCTGACCGACGATGATTTCTTCCAGCCAACGCTTATCAAACTCGACTATACACTCGACCGCGATTGCTTCTTCAACGGCAATCTGGCAAAGGGTTCGCGCGACACCGACAGCTGCGACTTCGTGCTGCCGCTGAAGCCCATGTTCTTCAAATATTTCAACGTGGCCGACCTCTGGGGCACCATTGCCGGTAAACCCAAGTTCGAACTCATCCACACGCAGAACGGGTCCACAGAGACCGTTCGCGCCATTCTGCGCATCCCCGTGCAGAAACAGGGCAAGTTCATCACGCTCGAGCGCAACTATGTTGCCGCTACGAACAATGACCTGCGCTACGACTATGCCAATAATCGCGGCCACTTCCTCACGGTACCCTTTGCCCTGAGCATTTTCCCCTTCGTACGCACACCGCTGGGCAATCAGTATTCCGTACAGTTGGTCGATCGCGGTCTCGGCATGCTGATGGAGTACAAGTTGTCGCTGTCCTTCTACCAGAACGGCTACCAGCGGCAGCTCACCGGCGACGAGGTGATGATGCGTCAGCGCAGCGTGAAGGCCCAGAAGCACGTGGGTTCGCAGTACTATAAGCTTACCAACGACTTCGACTACATCGGCGTGACGCTGACCGACGATCGCGGCAATCGTGCCGTCGAGGGCATGATTTGTCCCCGTTGGGCCACCTATGCTCCCGGTCACGACGCCTTCACCTTCTCGGTCGACTTCGGTACGACGAACACCCACCTCGAGTTCATGAAGGAAAACGACATGCCGGGCCCGCTCTGCCTCGACTCAGCAGCAGCGCAACGGCTGCTGGCAACACTCTATAACGGCGGTCAGCCGCTCTACGACGTCATCCTGAAGCAAGAGTTCCTGCCCAAGACCATTGGTCAGGACTACGGATTCCCTCAGCGCACCGTCATCAGCGAGCCCGAAAGCCTTGATGCCGAGAATGTCGACACCATCGTGGCTTTGGCCGACGCCAACATCCCGTTCATCTACGAAAAGGAGAGCATCGGCTACGGCAACCGCATCGTGCCCAATCTGAAGTGGTCCACCGAGATGGCCACATCGAAGCGCGTGAAGTCTTATCTCACCGAGTTGGCGTTGCTCATGCGGGCAAAGGTACTGCTCGAGAACGGCGACCTGACGAAGACGCGCCTCGTCTGGTTCTATCCGCTGGCCATGAAGGTCGGCAACGTCCGCAAGATGGGCGAGATGTGGACCAAGACGTTCACCGAGGTCTTCGGCATCCCCGTGACCGACACCAACCTCATCCAGATGCCTGAGTCGGTGGCCCCTTACTACTTCTACAAGTCGTCCAGCCAGTTCAGGGGCTCGGCATCCAATGTGGCCAGTATCGACATCGGCGGCGGCTCCAGCGACGTAGTGGTCTTCGAGTCGGGTGCCAAGCAACCCACCATCCTCACCTCGTTCCGCTTTGCCGCCAACGTGCTGTTTGGCGACGGCTTCTCTGAGGTGCCTCAGGGCGACAGCAACCCGATGGTCGTGAAGTACGTCGACTACTTCAAGCGCCTCTTCGATGGCGACGACGAGAAGTATGGCGAACTGAGCGGCATCCTCGACGACATCACCTCGAAGCGTAAGAGTGAGGACATCAACGCCTTCCTCTTCTCCGTGCAGAACAACAAGGTGGTCGGCGGCAACGATGTGTTCAGCTACAACCAGCGGCTCAACGAAGATCCGCAGCGCAAGATCATCTTCATCTACTTCTACGTCACATTATTATATTATGTGGCCCGCATGATGAAGCAGCGCCATCTGGACAAACCCCGCTCCGTGATGTTCAGCGGCACAGGTTCGAAGGTTCTCGACATCGTGGGCACCAAGCGCGACCTCGACCTCATCTCGCAGGCCGTCTTCGAGCGCGTCTACGGCGAGCACTACGATGCCGACGGCTTCTCGGTCGTCATGGAGCGCAAGGAACCCAAGCAGATCACCTGTCGCGGTGCCTTGATGCAGGTGCGCGATGCCACAGGCTGTAAGAGTGTCGACGAGCTGAACAACATGCTCGATGGCTTCGATTCCGACGTGAAGTCCAACTACTCGATGATCGAGAAGCAGACGCTCAACTATGACGATATGGAGCGCGGAGAAGTGCTCGACCAGATTGTCGAGGCCGTACGCCAGTACAACGACTTCTTCAGCCAGCTCTGCGACGACATCCACGTGGCCGACCGTTTCCTGGTCGACAACAGGTCGCTGCAGAAGTTCCGCGAGTTAGTAAACAAGGACCTGAAGCACCATCTGCTGAACGGCTGGCAGTTTGCCACCAAGGACCTTTCCGAGAAGAATGGCAGCGACCCCATCGAGGACACGGTGTTCTTCTATCCCATCATCGGAAGCATCCGCAACAACCTCATAGAGAATCTCTAAAATACTCTCAACTATAAACTCTCCGCTCGGCCCGCAGGGACGCTTTTGTAGCGAAGCGGAAAAGAACCCTCAACTAATAATGGCCCTATTTGGAAATAAACGAGACGACGACGCCCTGCCTAAGCAGGACCTGCAGGAACTCTTCCAGCGCCTTGAGCATCTGGAACGCAAGTGCCGGCGCATGGAGGCCCGCATAACTGAGTTAGAGGAAACAGTAGCCTCCCAGCGCAACAACGCTGACTCGGTCGCAGCTGAGCATCCTGCCGACGGGCAGACACAGGAGTCTGCTACTACAGTTCAGCCCGTGGGCATCAACATGTCGGCCGACGTCCAGTTGGCGACGACACCCCAGCCGACCGCTCGGCCCGAGCCCCATCGTGTGGAGCCCACCGTATTCTATCTGCCTGCTCCTTCGGCCGACGGACTCTTCCAGCAGGCATCCTTGCACGAGCAGATTGGCAAGAGCATCTATCAGCTGACGACGACCGACGGACAGAACGGCACGTTCATCCTCCTCGACACGCCAGATGCCATTGCTACGGCCACCATCAGCGTCTCGGCCTTTGTGAAGCCCGTGTGCCGCATCATCGGCTCAACGTCGCAGCAGCCCCGCCACATTATCACCGAAGAAGAAGGTGCTGTTGCCCGCGAAGGTGCCGACTGGCGCGTCACGCGTAAGGCAGTTGTTAGATTCGAATAAAATTGCAAGCAACATGGTTGCTTCGCAAAATTGAAAATTGAAAAACTGAGAATTGAAAATTGATTTGTCCCAGTGCCAACAGCCAACGGCTAACGGCCAACAGCCAACAATTAAAACAACCATAGATGATCGTAAAGTGTCCCAAATGCCGCTTTAAGTTCGATACACCCGTCGATGAAGGCATCAACGAGGTGGCCTGCGTGTGCCCCCGTTGCGGCACGCCTTTCATGTATCAGGTCAGCGACGCCCTTGAGCCTTCCCTAGAGGAGACCGAGGCCCCGTCTGCTCCTGCTGCTGAGGCCCTTGACGAGACAGACGCGATGCCTGCCGCATCGGCATCAGCCGAACGAGCTCCGCAGGCCGACCGACCCGCCGACATCTTCGGGATGCGTCAGGGCGGTCGTCGCCCCATGTCGGCCGCCGACCGTCAGAACAACCCAATGAACATGCGCTCCTGCATGCGTGGTTGTCTCATCGGCTTCCTCCTGTTGTTCATCGTTTCCGTGTTTATCGTGCGAAACTGCCTCGGTGAGCGCAGCTACAAGCAGGCCATGATCGAGCAGGGCATCAACGAGTCGCTCACCGAGTTTGGCGACGAGGCCATCGTCAAGGACTACGAGCCCTTCCTCGTCGAAGGAGCCGAGCCCGTTCCCGACTGGCTTCAGGGCACTTGGCGAACCGATCTCGACGACGGCTATGTGGTCATCATCATTCGTGGTAACAAGATCTCCGAGGAGTCGGGCGGCCAGATTAGTCGCGGCACCTTCTTCTACAAGAAGAAGCGCCTCTACTGCAAGTTCGAGGGCAGCGAGGAGGTCGAGCACCGCAAGGTCGACCCCAAGCGCCAATGCATCATCTACAACGGTGTTGAGATGGAGAAGGAGTAGTTGATAATTGATAGTTGATGATTACCCTTCGTGGTTGAAACATCCGTCACATCAGTAATTCGTAATGCGTAAATCGGACTCGAGCTTTGCTCGCTCACTCCCGCGCTCAGCTTGTCCGCTTCGCTCTTCGAAGAACTACGTTCGCCCATTCCCGCTAGCGCGCCTACCCGTAGCCTTTCGTAATGAAATGTAGAAAGAAATCCGTAAATCCATAAATCGGACTCGAGCTTTGCTCGCTTTCGTAATGAAATGGAGAAAGAAATCCGTAAATCAGAAAATCGTAAATCCATAAATCCATAAATAGTAAATGAAAGTAATCCTCACAGGCGACCGCCCAACAGGTCGTCTCCACCTGGGCCACTATGTTGGCTCGCTACGCCGTCGCGTCGAATTGCAGGACGCCGGCGATTACGAAAAGATGTTCGTGTTCATGGCCGACGTGCAGGCGCTGACCGACAATGCCGACAACCCCGAGAAGATTCGTCAGAACATCATCGAGGTGGCACTCGACTACCTTGCTGCCGGCCTCGATCCCGAGAAGTGCACACTCTTCATCCAGAGCCAGATTCCCGAGCTCGCCGAGCTCACCACCTATCTGATGAACCTCATCACCGTCAGCCGCGTGCAGCGCAACCCCACGGTGAAGACCGAGATCAAGATGCGCAACTTCGAGGCCAACATACCGCTGGGCTTCTTCTGCTACCCCGTGTCGCAGGCTGCCGACATCACCCTGTTCAAGGCCACCACGGTGCCCGCAGGCGAAGACCAGGAGCCCATGCTCGAGGTGACGCGTGAGCTCGTTCGCCGCTTCAACAACATCTATGGCGAGGTGCTCGTCGAGCCCGAAATTCTGCTGCCCGAGAACCTCACGGCACGCCGACTGCCCGGTACCGACGGCAAGGAGAAGATGTCGAAGTCGCTCGGCAACTGCATCTACCTCAGCGACCCCGCCGACGAGGTGTGGCAGAAGGTTCGCGCCATGTATACC
>JAEEGF010735979.1_pt1 | contig 13104 bp, 9 predicted proteins | sample 9134171 | NCBI WGS metagenome assembly JAEEGF01 (sample SAMN16246542, study PRJNA631951) | gut metagenome | biome: gut microbiome; feature: rumen; material: AP-attached | host: Bos | place: Iran: Karaj | collected 2018-10
TGCCGCATAGCCACAACACGAGAGCTGTCACGAACCCTGTGAGCCAGCCAGCGAGAGGCCAGAGCGGAACTACGCGCTTGAAAGCCTCTGCAGGAATCTCGCGGATGCGCCAGAATGGCAGTCGGGTGAAGAATGTAAGTGCGGCCAGCAGTCTCATTGCTTAGAAGTATTTGGTTATGTCGGCACCGGAGAATGTGTCCATCTGGTTGATCATCCTCACGGCGGATTCTACTATCGGATATGCGCAGATCGCTCCGGTGCCTTCGCCGAGCCTGAGTCCGAGGTTGAGCAGAGGCTTCGCTCCGAGGGCGTCAAGCATCTTCTTGTGACCCGATTCATCGCCGCAGTGGCCGAAGACGGCATAGTCAAGCACTTCGGGGTACAGTTTCGAAGCCGCCAGAATGCAGCTTGTCATAATGAAACCGTCCACGAGTATTATCATCTTAAGCTCGGCTGCCTGAAGCATCGCTCCGATGGCCATCACCATCTCGAAACCTCCGAACCAGCGGATTATGTCGCGTGGCGAGCCGTCGCCTTCATAGCCTTCCATAGCCTTGCTCAGCACATCGTATTTATGCCGTATGCCTTCGTTGTCGAGGCCGCTTCCTGCACCTACGCATTCGGCCAGCGGGATGCCTGTGAAATATGACATCCAGATGGAAGAAGGAGAGGTGTTGCCGATGCCCATCTCGCCGAAGCTCAGAATGTTGCTGCCTTCGGACTGGCACTGCTTGACGACTTTGGCACCGCCTTGGAGACACTGTTCCATCTCGGCTTGGGTCATTGCCGGCCCGTGAAGGAAATTGCGGGTACCGCGGCCAACCTTGAGGTCGATGATGCCGCGGTCGCGCGGCAGGTCGAAATCGACACCTGCATCCACGACCTTGAGCGTGAATCCGTGCTGGCGGCATAGGAAATTAACTCCGCCTGTGCCTTTCGTATGCGTGAAATGGCAGACCTGCTGCCATGTGACTTCCTTGGGAGCTATGCTGACACCTTCATCCACAATGCCGTGGTCGCCTGCAAACACAATGTTCTGGGGATGACGGAGCTCGGGAGACAGGGTCTGCTGAATGAGGCCGATCTGCAGTGCGAGCTCTTCGAGCCGCCCGAGCGACCCTTTGGGCTTGGTGAGGTCGTCTATCTTTGCCTGCAGTGCTGGCCGCAGTGCCTGGTCAGGACGTTCAATTTTAAATTCAGCCATTTGCTATCCTTTGATTTTAACGGGAATGCCGCTCACCATCAGGAAAACTTCGTCGGCGAGGGATGCGACATACTGGTTCATCCAGCCTTGCAGGTCGGTGAACTTGCGCTGGAGAGCGTTGTCGGATGTGCCGCCCAGGCCGATTTCATTGGTGACGAAAATGAAGGTGGCTTCCTGGTCCGTGAAACGCCCGAACTCGGCCTTAATGGCTTCGAGGGCCTTGTCGGTGTCGCCTTCCAGGTCGTAGAAGAAATTGGTGGCCCACAAGGTGAGGCAGTCTACCAGCACTACGCGGCCGGCCACACTGTGCCTGCTTAGGAACTTCTCTTCTTCGATGTTGGTCCACTGCGGACTGCGACGCTCCTGATGCCGGCGTACACGCTCACGGAACTCGTCGTCCCAGATACGGGCCGTTGCGAGATACACGGGATCGGCGGCCAGGCTGAGAGCAAGAGCTTCGGCCTTGGAACTTTTCCCGGAGCGGGCTCCACCGGTTATGAGGATTATGCGTTTCACATCCCAAAATTAGTTTTTTCCCGCCAATATTTCTAAATTCACGGCGCTTTTCGGCAGTCGGTAAAATCACTCCACCGACGCAAGGGAATCCGGTTGGAAGCCGGAGCTGTACCTGCAGCTGTAATCCCCGAAAAAGATCTGTTTGATCCATTGCCACTGGATGCGAGTCCGGGAAGGCTGAACAGAATTGGGGAAAGCCAGAAGACCTACCGTAAGCAGCAATTACGCGCGCTCAGGAACAGGCGCGGGCGGAATATGAACGGAAAGAAAATCATCCTCACTTTTTTTGTCCTGATGGGCATCGTGCACAGCGTTGCTGCGCAGTCGCCGCTGCAGGACACCGTTACGCTCGACAACGCCACTGTGACCGCCAAGACGCAGGAGCAGAAACTCCGCGAAGGAGCCTATGCGGTAAGTGCGGTGAGCATCCGCAACCAGGCGGCAACCCTGAACTCCCTGACCCAGGCGATAGACCGTACAAACGGCATCCGCATCCGCGAAGAGGGCGGAGCCGGCAGCGATTTCGACCTATCCATCAACGGAATGTCAGGCAACTCAATCAGATATTTCCTGGATGGTCTGCCGCTTGACGCGAAAGGAACGGGAATGACACTTGCCAACCTGCCCGTCAACATAATAGACCGAGTCGAAATCTACAAAGGAGTGATTCCTGCCAGCTTCGGCAGTGACGCCTTGGGCGGAGCCATCAATATAATCACCAACCGCCGAAGCAGCGATTTCCTGGACCTGTCTTACGGCATGGGCTCCTTCCATACCCATAACGCAGACTTCGCTGCGCAGTTCAAGGGAAAGAAATCAGGCCTTGTCCTGCGCCCGGTGGTGAGTGCGCACTATTCCAAGAACGACTACGTAATGCGCGGAGTGAAGGTGCGCAACGAAACCCAGACAGGTTTTGTAGTAAAGGACCTGCCTCGATTCCACGACGGCTACCTGTCGCTCTTCGCACAGATGGAAACCGGTATTACCGACCGCCGGTGGGCGGATGACTTCTTTGTCTCAGCTTCAGTATCGAAGGTCGACAAAGAGATTCAGACCGGTGCCACGCAGTCTTATGTTTATGGTAAAGTAGAGCGAAATACATTGTCGTACAATGCTTCTGCCCGCTATTCCAAAACAGGGTTCCTGATACACGGGCTTGATGTGAGTGCCTCGGTTTCCCAGACTCAGGACCATTCAGTCACCATCGATACTACATATCGCCGCTACTACTGGGATGGGACCTACATCGAAGGTTCTCTCAGCGAAATACGAGGCAGGGGCAAGTCGATGCGTAATTACCTGCGACCAATGACAATAGTCCGCGGCAACTTCGATTACCATCTTGCCGATGGACATACTCTGACCTTTAACTATCAGCTCAACCGTACAGGCAACCGACAAGATGACGAAGTCGACAAATCATTCGTTCCCACCCGTGATGTCCTGTCAAAACACGTGCTGTCGCTTTCATACAACCAGCTGCTGATGGAGGGGAAGATGACTAACGCCTTTTTCTTGAAAGATTACATAAACCACCTGCACGTAGAGCAGAGTGAGAATGCTGCGCGAATCGGTCTGCCAGACATAGATTCCGACAATACCCGGAACTACCTCGGCTATGGCCTGGGCAGCCGTTTTGACATAACTCCGTCGGTTGCAGCAAAGGCTTCATATGAGCATAGCGTGCGTCTTCCCATCTCTCGTGAAGTGTTGGGAAACGGTTCCACCCTTTATCCTAACGTCGCACTTAAGCCAGAGATAAGCGAAAATGTGAATCTGGGCTTTTTCGGCTCCTGGGACCTTGGGGGTGGCAATGTGATTTCATACGAGGTGAACGGTTTCCTTAGGCTCGTGGACAACTTCATACAGGCTACGGTGTCAGAGACGGAAGGTATGATGCAGTATGTGAACGTGGATGCTGTCCATATCAAAGGCATCGATGGTTCTCTGCGCTACGACAGGGCCGGACGACTTCATCTGGCAGCAAATGCAAGCTACGACGACTGCCGTGATATGCGAGAGTTCACCCAGGCCGGCCGCCCTTCGGTGACTTACAGGAACCGCACTCCAAACCGCCCCTGGGCATTTGCGAACGCCGAGGCCTCATATACCTTCCACAATGTGGGTATATACGGTGACCGGTTGCGCTTTATGGTGGACTATCAGTGGGTGCACTGGTTCTATCTGACCTGGGCTGCATACGGTTCGGCGGCTTCGAAGGCTATGGTTCCGACGCAGCATCTCACCAATGCCTCCGTGGCATATTCGTGGCACGGCGGACGCTATAATGTTTCTTTGGAATGTACTAACCTGCTCGATGCACTGGCTTTCGACAACTATATGCTGCAGAAGCCTGGCCGGGCATTTTTCATAAAATTCAGACTGTTCCTGCAATGAAATCCCGTTTCCTCATAGGCGCACTATCGTCCGGCAGCGGCAAGACCACGCTGACGATGGGAATACTGCGCGCACTCAGCGACCGCGGCCTCCAGGTCCAGCCTTTCAAGTGCGGACCTGACTACATTGACACCCGCTTCCACGAAGCGGCAACCGGCCGGGCATCTGTCAACCTCGACACCTGGCTCTCGTCCGAGAACCACGTAAAGGACTTGTATTCCAGCTATGGTGCAGATGCCGATGTGTGCGTGACCGAAGGGGTGATGGGACTTTACGACGGATATGACCGTTCGTCGGGCAGCAGCGCAGCCATAGCCCAGCTGACCGAAACCCCGGTCGTGCTGGTGGCCGGCGCCCGCTCTACATCCTATACGTTGGCGGCACAGCTCTGGGGAATGAAGCATTTCCGCCCGGGGCTGCAGTTCGCCGGAGTCGTGTTCAATCAGGTGGGATCGGCACGTCACGAGCGTCTGCTCCTGCAGGCTGCCGAGGATGCCGGACTTCCGTGCCTCGGCACGCTGCCCAGGCTCCCTGAGCTGGAAATTCCCTCGCGCCACCTCGGCCTTCAACTTGCCGACGAAAATGAGATGAAGCTGCGAACAGAAAGAGCGGCAGAGATAGTGGAACGCTATGTCGACCTGTCGGAACTGCTGCTCCGCACAAGGACAGATGCTCCTTCATCCGCAACTGCAAAGGCGGCACCTATGAAAAGCGACAGTCAACTGCGCATAGCCGTAGCCCGCGATGCAGCCTTCAATTTCATATACCGCGAGAATCTGAGCCGCCTTGCCCAGGTTGGACAGCTTCTTTTCTTCAGCCCTCTGGCCGGTGAACCGCTTCCCGAAGCGGACCTGGTATATTTCCCAGGAGGTTATCCCGAACTGTATGCAAAGGAACTCGCAGGGCAGGAAGACCTGAAACAGCAGATACGCGAATATGCTGAAGCCGGAGGACGCATCCTTGCTGAATGCGGCGGAATGATATGGCTCACCAAAGCTATAGAGGGTGTGGATGGCAGCCCTGCTCCGATGTGCGGAGTGCTGCCTTTTTCCGCAACGATGGAAGGTGCGAGGCTTCATATGGGCTACCGGCGCATCGTTGATGCCTCGGGCAGAGTTTGGCGTGGCCACGAGTTCCACTATTCGCAGCTGACAAATCCTTCTGCGCTGCCTTCAGTCGCGAAACAGTACAATGCGGCCGGTGACGAAGTTGAGACACCTCTCTACCGCTACAAGAACGTGATCGCAGGATATACCCACTTCTACTGGGGTGAATCCGATATTTTGTATCTTTGGAAATGATATGAAAAAGCTTGTATCCATACTCGCTTTGCTGGCCGTTCTGCTGACGGCTTTCAGTTGCAAGAATGCCTCGCAGCGCAAGACTTCTGCACCTGTCGAGGGCAGGGAGGGCGTCATCAAGCCCGTCTATGCCGAAGGGTTCAGCGTGAAATATACCGACGACGGCTGCCTGGTGGACATCCAGGACCCGCTGCGCGAAGAGAGCCAGAGTTTCCACTATATGCTGGTGCCGGCAGGACAGAAGCCTGCCAATGTGCCAGAGGGCTATTCTGTAGTGAACGTTCCTGTGCAGCGCATAGTCTGTATGACCTCGCTGCAGCTGTCGAACTTCATTTGCCTTGGTGAGACCGGCAGGGTTGCAGGCATCACGAGTACAAGGCATCTCTTCAATCCGGAAATGAAGGCCCGTCTTGATGACGGCCGCACGAAAAGGATAGGTATAGAAGGCAACTTCGACAATGAGGTCATCATCGGTCTCAATCCCGACCTCATCCTAATCTCGCCCTTCAAACGTGGCGGCTATGAAGCCCTCAGGGGGATGGACATTCCTTTGATCCCTCATCTCGGCTATCAGGAAACCACGCCTCTCGGTCAGGCCGAATGGATCAAGTTCGTGGGGCTGCTGACAGGGAAGGAAGAGAAAGCCAACGAACTTTTCGCCGGCATAGAGAAGCGGTACAACGATCTAAAGGAAAAGGCAGCCAAGACAGAAGGCCGGCCGATTGTCCTCAGCGGCGAACTTCACGGCGGCAACTGGTATGTAGGCGGCGGCCGCAGTTTCCTCGCCCAGATATTCCGCGATGCCGGCGGTGAGTACTTCCTGCCGGAAGACAAGAGCTCCGGTGGTCTGAACCTCGATTTCGAGACAGTTTACAGCCAGACTGCCAATGCGAAATATTGGCGCATCGTCAACAGTTTCAACGGCGACTTCTCTTATGACGCACTCAAGGCAGAAGACGCACGCTACGCCGATCTTGAGGCTTTCAAGGGCAAAGGCGTGATCTATTGCAATATGAGCCGCAAGCCATTCTATGAAAATATGCCGGTGCAGCCAGATGTGGTGCTGTCCGACCTTATACACATCTTTCATCCCGAACTGCTGCCGGACGATTATCAGCCGGTCTTCTATGAATTGCTGAAATGAAACGTCCCATAGCCGTCGGAATGATTCTTCTGGGAGCGTCGATCCTCCTGTTTTTCTTCCTGAACCTGTTGCTGGGTTCCGTGACGGTTCCTGCCGGTGCAGTATGGAAGATTATCTGGGGGGCCGACGCCGGCAATGAAATCTGGCAGAACATAGTGCTCAAGTCGCGTCTGCCACAGGCAGTCACTGCTCTTGTGGCTGGTGCCGGTCTGGCAGTGGCAGGTCTGCAGATGCAGACCGTCTTCCGCAATCCCCTGGCCGGGCCTTCCGTTCTCGGAGTCAGTTCCGGAGCCAGTCTTGGAGTGGCCTTCGTTGTTCTGCTTTCTGGTAGGCTTGGCGGAGTGGCACTGAGCCGACTCGGCTATATGGGCGAGATTGCAATGACGCTTTCGGCAATTGTCGGCGCCCTGGCGGTGATGTTGCTGATAGTTTGGGTGGCCCAGAAGGTGAAGGGCAACGTCACCCTGCTGATCATCGGTGTGATGATCGGTTATGTGGCAACTGCCATCATCGGAGTGCTGAAGTTCTTCAGCGCAGAGGAGGATGTCCGGGCCTATGTGGTGTGGGGACTTGGCAGTTTCGCACGCGTGTCAGGTGGCCAGGTTGCGACATTTGCTATCATTATGGCAGTGCTGCTGCCTCTCTCGATGCTGCTGGTGAAGACATTGAACCTGCTTCTGCTTGGCGACGGCTATGCCCGTAACCTGGGACTGAACGTGAAGAGGTCCCGTATCTGGGTGATTGTCTGCGCAGGTGTCCTGGTGGCAATCGTAACAGCATACTGCGGCCCGATATCTTTCCTGGGCCTTGCAGTGCCTCATCTGTGCCGCGGCATTTTCCGCACATCGGACCATCGCGTGCTGATGCCAGCCTCGCTGCTGGCAGGATCTTCGCTGGCCCTGCTGTGCAACCTCATAGCCCGTCTGCCGGGTTTCGAAGGGGCCCTGCCCGTCAATTCAGTGACTGCCCTGATCGGTGCGCCGGTCGTGGCTGTCGTCCTTTTCAAACACCGTAAAGAAGACACTGGAGAATGAAACGAGAAGAAACCATCCGTCTTGAATCGCTGGCCATCGGCTATCACGGGAAACATTCTGTCAAAGTAGTTGCCGAAGGCATCTCCGACAGCATCTGCAGCGGCGAGCTGACCTGCCTTATCGGAGAGAACGGTGCCGGTAAATCCACTCTGCTGCGCACTCTCTCTGGCTTCCTGCCTCCAGTCTCAGGTGAGATCGACATTCTCGGCAAACCCCTTAAGTCATACCGCGAGACAGATCTGGCCAAAGTCATCGGCGTTGTCCTCACCGAAAAGAATAATCTGCAGAATATGACTGTCGAGGAATTGGTGGGAATGGGCCGCAGCCCGTACACCGGGTTCTGGGGCAGGCTCAGAACCGAAGACAAGGAGAAAGTGGCCCAGGCAATCGCTCTTGTAGGCATTGGCGAACTTAAGGACCGCATGGTTCAGACCCTGAGTGACGGAGAGCGTCAGAAGGTGATGATTGCGAAGGCCCTTGCCCAGGAAACACCGATAATCTTCCTGGACGAGCCGACCGCCTTTCTCGACTATCCCAGCAAAGTGGAGATACTGAACCTGCTGCACAGACTCTCAAGCGAAGAAGGCAAGACAATCTTCCTGTCAACCCACGACCTGGAGCTTGCCCTCCGCGTGGCCGACCGTGTATGGCTTATGACAAAAAAGGGAGCCGTACAGACCGGCTCCCCTGAAAATCTTGTCATTGACCCTGACACGGGTCGATTCCTATTCCGGATTCTTTGAGTGATAGTAGTCGAGAGGCTCGCCGTTGATGGCATCCCTGGTGTGGTTCATCCAGATCTGACGGACGGTCGGGAGTTCGAGCAGTCCTTTCTCGATCATTGTGCTGTTGTTGCAGGTGAATCCTGAACCGTTCGCGCCGAAGAATACTTTCCAGCTGCAGTCCTCGACTTCGCCTTCGTCATTGGCTTCTGCCATCAGGTCAGCGAAAGTGTAACTCTTGCCTTCGAATTTCTCGGGAAGGTCGTCACCCGCCATATCGTTGTGACCGTGGTCACCGTCGATTGACATAAGGGGATGGAGGTAAACCTTGCGGTTTGACTTGTTGAGACCTGCCTCGGCCATACGGTCATATACGTGAGGCTTGAAGTTTTCCATCATATCTACGGTACCTACGAAGTAGTGAGGGTTGAGCTCCTGGAGAGCTTCCTCAAGCTGGGTGTAGCGGATGTTGGCCTTGTAGGTGTCGTAAGAGTCAGGGTTGCCGTGGCCCATAAAGGCAACGATGTCGTTTGCAGCCTGGGTCTTGTAGAGGTTGTCAAGAGCCTTTGCTACGGCAGGAACATCTTCCTCTGCGTCCTGAAGCAGCGGAACGCCGAGCTTGAGGATCACACCGGCCAGGTAGTCGTCGTCAATGTCACCGTTCGAGTTGTTGGCGAAGTCCTTGATGTAGTTGATCACGCGGGTGTATTCCTCACCGGGGATAACCTGCAATGACTGCACTACGATTTCGCTGTACATAACACCTTTCTGTGCGAAAGCTGTGAGCCAGAACGGTGGAGCGTAGTAGTTGCGCACTTCAGCGCCGTCAGCTGCGTTCTCGCCGGCTGCCGCACGGTTGATGCAGATGGCAGAAGAGAAAGAAAGGAATACGTCGTAACCGGGGAATGCGCTTTTGTAAGCGTCGACAGTTGCGTCGAAGGCATCGAATGCCTGTTGCCAGGTTGAACCGAAAGCCACCAGCAGGATGACTTTGTTGTTCTTCTTCTGAGACTTCACGGTCTCGTTAACGGCCTTCTGATAGGTCGTGTAGTTGTACTGGTTGTTCTCGACAGGTTCGCAGGCGACGAGACCCAAAACGAGACCGGCCAGAACGGCAAGTGACAAAAGTCTAGTTTTCATCGTTTGAACTTGAATTATAGTTGTTATTTATGGTTGTATTGAATGTGTCGCTGATCTTGCGCCCGCTGTTGAAGCGGACGGTTATGCCGAGGTAGACGGTAGTGCCCGGAGTCGTGGTTCCAAGGTGCAGGCCGTGAGGGGTTCGGTCCACATAGTTGAATATGTTGTCGACGCCGGCCTCGACGCGCCAGCTCGTGCGCTCAAAGTGGCCGAGGTCGTGGCTTGTGGAGATGCGCCATATCTGGTATCCTTTGCCGTTGCCGTCGTCCTGATAGAGACGGGTGGAAGACATTCGGCCGTAGATGCCGGCGCTGAGTTTGTAGGCAGGGCCGAAACGGTGGTTCCAGGTGACGAAGCAGTTGCCCTTGTGGTGCGCCGTACCGTCGATGATCACCTTGCGCATAGTCTCGTGCTCGGAATCGTACTGGTTGGCATCGGTGTCAAGCCAGCTGTATCCCAGTCCGAAGGCCCAGTCGCGGAAGCCGTAGCGTACGCTCAGGTCAATACCCAGGGTGCGGGCGTCGTCGACGTTCTGGTACTGGCGGGTCTTGACGGGATCGTACTGGATTATGTATTCGGCAGGGGCCTGGTAGTTGGGGATGGTCACGAGCGTGATCATATCCCTGACGCTGTTGTAGTATCCGGTCACGTTGATGCTCAGGCCTGCGTGGGTGTATTCACCGCCGAGTGAGAAATAGTTGCTGGTCTGCGGCCTCAGTTCCTTGTTGCCGAGGTAGAGGTATGTGCCGGTCATCTGGCGCACATAGCGGTAGTGGAGTTCCTTGGGAGTGGGAGTCTTGAATCCCTGGCTCCAGGTGGCTCGGATGCGCCAGGGCAGACCGAGGCCCAGCATAGCCGAAAGCTTGGGGGTGAGTTTCATTCCGAAGCTGCCGTTCCAGGTCAGGCGCAATCCTCCTGCAAGGTGCAGCAGGTTATTCTGTCCGAAGTTGTATTTGAACTCGTCCTGGGCATATAGAGCAGCTGTCCAGTCATCGACAGTTCCGCCCACCACGCGGTTGGGAGCGTACAGCCAGTCATAGCGGTATTCGACTCCGGTGTTCAACAGGTTGCCGCCGGGCAGGGAGAACACTCCCTTCAGGCTGGCCATCGTGCGGCGCTGGTCGCTCTGCATCTCTATCTGGCCCGGCAGATAGGGGTAGTATGGATAGTAGATCGTGCCCGCGCTCTTTTCGTAGTCTTCCACCAGCGTGTTGGCGGTGAAATAGTACATATATGCGTGCCGGTTCCAGTCAAGGTCGAATGTCACCACGTCGGTGGCATTTGGTTTCCAGGTGCCGCCTGCCGATGCTGAAGCGTTGTGATACTGCAGGTCGTAGGTATGCACGTCATACTGCGCATATTTTCCGTTTGGACGGAATATCCGTTTTGCGTAGAGGGTTCCGCCGGCATAGAACTCGAGATTGTCGTTGACCGTATATGTCAGCTGCTCGCCGACTTGTGCGTTGGTGTGCATATTGACGGTCTTGTTCTGAGAGTCGGTTATGGTAGGCTCGGTGCCTATTGTACGCTCCACTGAGGTGTTCTGCCATCCGTCGGAATGCTGCAGCTGGAAGTTTGTCAGAGAACTGAACTTGCCGAATTTCAGGCCGATGGCATTGTGCTGGCGGATGTCGTTGTAGGAGCCGTAGCGGCTGCTGTTTTCGAGAAGGATGCCTTCTTCGCGGTGCTTGCGGGTGATGATGTTGATGACACCGGCTATGGCATCGCTGCCATAGAGCGCGGAAGAGGCTCCCTTGACAATCTCTATCTTTTCGATGTTCTGGGGATCAATGAGCGACAGGTCATTCTCACCTCCCACATCACCGTGGATGCGCTTGCCGTCGATGAGGATCAGGATATAGTTGTTTCCGAGGCCGTTCAGTTGCATATGCGAACCCATATCGTCCTCGTTGAATGCAAAAGAGGGTGTCAAACCGCCCAGGATATCTTCCAAAGAGCGTCCTGAGTAGTTCTGAAGCATCTGTCGAGTGATGACCTCGGTCTGCACAGGAGCGTCTTTAAGCAGATGTATGGTTCCGGTGGCCGTAATGACGGTCTCCTGAATCGAATCCTGCAGAATCGACTGCGCTGCCAGCGGCTGGAGCAGGCAAAATGCCGCTCCGATGAGCAAAAACTTTTTTATCTTTCTCATAATCAGTCCCGTCTGTTCCTGAACGGGCATCAAAATATAGCATCTTGGCAGGTCTTCTGGCTTTCCCTTGTCCGCCCCGCCTTCCCGGGCTTTGCAACGTGCAACTCCGAACAGACGGATGAAACGTTGCGCCCAGTGGCGTTTTGGAGGCAGACCCTTGTGAGGGATCACAGCTGCAGGCACAGCCCCGGTCTTTCACCGGGTTCCCTTGCACCGCTTCGGCAGCAAATGCCGACGGTTACCAAAACCGCCGCGAAGGTAACATATTTTTCCTTCTTTTCTTATTTTTGCGACCGTTATTTATTCCACCTATGAAAACACGTTTCGTCATATTATTGTCTATAGCAGTATTGCTGCTTTCGGGTGCATCCTGCAACCCGACACCCGCGCCGGAACCTCCGGCACCGGTAGTCTCTTCTCTTGCGTTTGACCTTTATGTCTGTGCCGTGAAGCACGGCGGAATGGGACAGAACAAGAACGGAACCTATGTGCGCAGCGTCGAATCTCTCGATGCAGACCAGCCTATGGTAGAATTCACAGGGAGAGGTCTTGACATCACACAGAAGTTCACGATGGAGAGCATCACCCGCGGCAAGTATTATTACCAGGTGCCGCAGGAGGGAGGCGACCGTTTCGTGAAGTTCCATATAGAGCACAACGAAGCAGGTGAGGAGTTCATTCCTGAACCGCTTGATGCGGAGGTTCCGTTCAAGTCCAATACCTATTACGCCCGAAAGTACACCCACGCATGGCTCGATGACGGCGCCACCCTGCTTGTGCTCGGAACGGATTCGGCACACAAGGAAATATGCTGGACCAAGCTCCGCGAGAGCGACCTTTCCATCCTGAGCGAAGGAAAGCTTGCTCTGACTCTCCCCGAGGGATTCACGATGTTCTCGACCTCGGGCCTGCTGACTGTACGCCCCACCGACGGCACTCTTTTCTACATCTATTATGTCAAAGACGAGGATTCATCGCACAAGCCTGTTACGCACATCGCGGTTCTGGACCCGGCCAATATGAATGTGGTTTCAGACGCTCCCGTGTCAGAGGGTGTTATGGAAGAGCCGGTGACTGCAGCATACGGCGAACTCCTGCGCAACATAATAGCCTATGATGAATACGGCACAATGTATGTCGCCGGTCTTTGCACATACGACGGCGTGAAGCTCGGAGTGATGCGCCGTGTTCTCCCGAACGCATATCAGTTCGATCCTTCCTGGAACGGTTTCCCCAGCCCTGAAGGCAGACTTCTTACCCTGCAATATGTCGGGAACGGAAGGATGCTGGCATATTCGCGCGACGAGAAGCTCGGCACCAAGATCGACAGCCGCAGCCATTTTTACAGCATCATCTATCTGAATACCTGCCAGAGGGAGCGAGTGAGCTGTAACGGCGTTCCTCTGCGCTATTGCAGCGGCGGCTATTCTCAGCGCAGCGCAGTGGTCGACGGTAAGGCATATATCGGAGTGACTGAAGGAGACGGAGCGGACG
>JAEEGF010312893.1_pt1 | contig 13102 bp, 8 predicted proteins | sample 9134171 | NCBI WGS metagenome assembly JAEEGF01 (sample SAMN16246542, study PRJNA631951) | gut metagenome | biome: gut microbiome; feature: rumen; material: AP-attached | host: Bos | place: Iran: Karaj | collected 2018-10
GGTGTTGATGGTGAAGTCGAAATCGCCGGTTATGGCATACACCTCAGACTGCTCGAACACTATGTGCAGCTGCACCCACTTGCCTTGCCTGACGAGCTCCTCCAGACTGCCGCCTTTCCAGCGCAGCGGCGCGTCGATCACGTCGCCCGCGATCGGTATAAAATCGTCCAGGGTATAGCCTTCTATGGGCGCGCCCGCCCGCAGTTCCGCCCGCAGGGAGCCGTACGGGATCGTGGCGTTCAGTTTGAGCTCCGGCTTCTTCAGGCGCAGCCACTGGGTGACCAGTTCCCCCACGCCCTTGCCCGAATCCACGCTCACGAAGCGGTTGCGCTTTAATGTGCCCGGGATCACCGCGCAGTTGCTGCGGCCGTCCGATGTGCCGCCCTTGGGCTGTCCGCTGTGCTCGGAGAGCCACGCGCCCATGTAGAACACCATGTCGTCTCCGCGGTCCACCATGCTGATGCAGTACGAACTGCCCGCGCCGTACTCCCCCCTGTCCTTTTCCGGGAACAGGGGCGCGCGGGTGCGGTTCCACATGAGGCCGTCGTAGGAATACGCGTACTCCGTGGTGACCCGTCCGTTCATGATCCTGTCAAAAGGCATGACGTGCTTCCACAGCAGGCCGATAAAGACCTCGCCGGGTTCGTAATAGAATTCCGGCATGCTGTACAGGTGGGTCAGGGGCTCGTCATCCGGCAGCGGATGCACGATCGCCCTGGGGAACGTCCAGGACTTAAGGTCCTTGCTCTCCGTAAGGCACACGCGCCTCTCGCCCCAGCGGCGGCGGGTGGTCACCTGCATGTTGCCGGTGACCGGGTTGCGCAGCAGGCTGGGATAGCAGTCGATATAGGAAGGCGTCACCGGCACGTCGTTTATCCGCTTCCAGCGGATCAGGTCCGGGGAGCCCAGCAGGTACGCAGGCTCTTCCACCAGCTTGCCGTCCCTGTAGCCGAAACGCGCCTGGGGAGCTTTATACCGGAATTCCGGATCCGGCTCCTCCCTGTCGTACATGACGTAAGTACCTACGGTGTCGCTCAGGTTCCCGATCATATGGGGATACTTAGCGCCGGGAGCTGCCTGCTTGTAGGGTTCAAAGCGCATGCCGTCCGGGCTCCAGGCCAGGAACACGGACATGTGCTCGTCCGCCAGGGGCAGGTTCGGATCGGGGATACCCAGGTAGACCATCATATACCCGCCCTGGGGCGCCGGAACGATGCTCTGGGGCCATATGGTCCTGGGATTGTCCGGGTCGGTGTACATGAGCTCCGGATGCCACTGGGGTTGCTTGAACCTGCGGCGGGTGTTCTCGGATCTGTTCAGCACAAAATCGTCAAATGCGAGTATGGTCTTCACCTGCTTGCCTCCTCTTTGGTCTCAGTACGGTCGATCCGGCTGTTATTCCCACTCAATGCTGGCCGGGGGCTTGCTCGTCACGTCCAGCACCACGCGGCTGGCATGGGGCACCTCGTTCACTATGCGTCTGGAAACGCGGTCCACCAGCTCATACGGCAGGCGCGCCCAGTCCGCGGTCATAAAGTCGTCAGTGGTCACCGCGCGCAGGGCGATCGTGTAATCGTAAGTGCGCTCGTCCCCCATCACGCCCACGGAATGCACCCCCGTAAGCACGGTAAAGTACTGGTTGACCTTTTCCGCGAGCCCGGCTTTTGCGATCTCCTCCCGCAGTATGGCGTCGCTCTCCCGCACGATCTCCACCTTGTCCGGGGTCACTTCGCCTATCACGCGTATGGACAGGCCCGGTCCGGGGAATGGCTGCCGCCAGACCAGCTCGTGGGGCAGGCCCAGCGCCTCGCCCAGGGCGCGCACTTCGTCCTTGAACAGCATGCGCAGGGGCTCGATCAGCTCCGTAAAGCCCAGCTCCTTGGGCAGCCCGCCCACGTTGTGGTGGCTTTTTATCACGGCGGCGCTGGTGCCCTGGCCGCTCTCGATCACGTCCGGATAGATAGTGCCCTGGGCGAAATAGTCCAGCCTGCCCAGCTCCTTCGCTTCAGCCTTGAACACCTCGATAAAGTCCTTCCCGATTATATGCCGCTTCTGCTCGGGCTCCGTCACGCCTTTCAGGTCGCTGAAAAAGCGGTCGGCGGCGTCCGCGCGCACGAAGCGCACCGGGAACAGTTCGCTGAACACCCGGCACACCTGCTCGCTCTCGCCCTTGCGCATGAAGCCATGATCCACATACACGCAGGTCAGGCGGCTGCCTATGGCGCGGTAAATGAGCGCCGCCGCCACGGAGGAATCCACGCCGCCCGACAGCGCCAGCAGCACCGTGCCCGTGTCGCCTACGATCTCGCGTATCTGCCTGACCGCAGTCTGGGCGTAGGCTTCCATGCTCCAGTCGCCCGCGCAGCCGCAGATGTCCAGCACAAAGTTCTCTATCACGCGGCGGCCCTCTTCAGTATGGGTCACCTCCGGATGGAACTGCACGCCGTAGATGCGCTTTTCGTCGTTCGCCATGGCGGCGATGGGGCAGTTGTCGGTCCCGGCTGTGGGATGGAACCCGTCAGGGCACCTGACCACCTGCCAGGTGTGGCTCATCCAGCAGGCGGACGAGGGCGACATGCCCTTCAGAAGCCCCGCGCATTCCTTCATGCGCACGGTCACCCGGCCGTATTCCCGCTCCTGCGCCCGTTCCACGTCGCCGCCCAGTAGAAAAGCGGTGAGCTGCATGCCGTAGCAGATGCCGAGCACCGGCACGCCCAGCTCATATATCGCTTTGTCGCAGCAGGGTGCGTCCTTGTCCTTCACGCTGGCGGGCCCGCCGGAAAAGATTATGCCTGCCGGCTTACGGGCTTTTATCTCGTCCGCGGACATGCTCCAGGGCACGACCTCGGAATACACACGGCATTCCCTCACGCGCCGCGCTATCAGCTGGGTATACTGCCCGCCAAAGTCGAGGATAACTATTTTCTGTCGGTTTTCCATGAACTGCCTCCCTGTAATGGGCTGATATCAAATAAAGCAATAAGCCGTGACAGGTCACAGCTTACGGCATATATACAAAAGGTGATTGGTGTTTCCCAGCAACTCCCGCTTTTCCGAAAAAGCGAGATACCAGTCCACGAACATGGCGAAATCCCGGTCCGTAAAGGCAAAATCGGCGCGGTCTTCAATCTGCTCCAGCACGCCGTCCGTTCCCGTGGTGGTGATCCATTCGACGGGTTTTTCGTCAAACAGCTGTTCAAACTCGGTCACGTCATACCCGGTAAACAGCTGTGCTTCGAAATGCCGCACCCGGTAGTCTTCCGTGAAGTTCTCCGCCTGCCCCGCGGCCCAGTTGCCTGTCACGTAATTTGAGTACATTATCCCGAATACCGAAATGAACGCGAAGAGTATGACCCCGTTTTTCCTGGTCACACGGATGGCCTCGTCTATCGCTTTGTGGACATCTTCTTTTTCAAACAGATGGTACAGCGGCCCCAGCACGAGCGTCACGTCAAAAGACTGGTCTGCAAATCCGCTTAAGTCGGTGGCGTCTCCCCGGAACGAACGGAGATTTCCGATCCCCCGGCCGTTTTCCTTCAGCACCTTCAGGTTGCTTTCCACCAGCTCCACGGCAGTCACGTTCATGCCTTCCTTAGCCAGCGCCACGGAATACCTGCCCGTGCCCGCTCCGACTTCAAGCACTCTGGCGCCCGGACCGGCGAAGCGGTGGATGTAGTTCATGGTCACGGCGTACTCCAGCTGCCCGTGCCTGCTTCTGAGGAGCCTGCTGTCCTCATCAGCCCGATCGTAAAAGCCGCTTACCATCTCAGTTCTTGTGCTCATCGTTTTCCTCTATCAGATATATCGCGTTTCCGCACCGCATTGCAGGCTACCACCTGGTCATGTTCCGGCGGAACTTTGCTTCGTAAACGCTTTTCAGTTCCTCGGCGGTGATGTCGTAGCACAGCAGCACGTCGTTGAAATACATGAGCACATCTGCCAGCTCTTCTATAAAGTGTTCTCGCTGGCCGCTCTGCCTTGACGGCGCCCCGTCGCCGTGTTTTTTGATCACGTCTATAACTTCGCCTATCTCGCCGATCATCCAGAGCAGCTTGTTTTTCCCGGTCTCCGGGGAGATGCCCTCCCACTTGTCCCTGTACTTTTCCTGCAGAGTCCTCTGCATCTCAAGCATTTCGTTTATTCCGAAATCTGCCACGGCGCGTCCTCCCGATAGCTCATTATCGCCTGTCACAGGTCGAGTCTGTAATAATGGGCGTCAAAAAACGTGTCCTCGCCCCACTTCTTATAGCGGGTCTTTCTTTCCGGATAAAACCCGAACTTGCTGAGCAGCGCCACCGACGCGCGGTTCAGGTCCGCCACTTCGCCCGTCACAGATCGGCCTCCCCGGTTCCTGATCCAGTCTATAAGGGCGGAAAGCATTTCGGTGCCCAGCCCTTCCTTCCAGTGCTCTTTGGATATGCAGTAGCCTATATCCCAGTTCCCGCCCTCCGGAAAGGCGCAGCACGTGCCCACGCTCGCGCCGTCTTCCTTCAGTTCGGCGATCATGAAATATCCGTCCGGCTCGTTCTCCATGCCGTCGACGCATTCCAGGTATCTTTCGTCCGCGTTCTCGCTCGCCGGGTCGGACATGTACCTGCCGTTTTCCCTGTCTCCCCACATGGAGAGCACGAAGGCTTTGTCGCCCGCCTTATATGCGCGGATGCGCAGTCTTGGCGTTATCAGGTCCTCTGGAATATCCATGCCGTGCCGTCCTTCTTGATATATCGGATTCTCGTATAAGCATAGCATGAAAACGCGCAAAAATCAACCGCGAGGCTTATTTTCCACTGTCCCCGTAATTGGCCAGCACGCGGGCGGAAGGGTCGTCCACGTCGCAGCCGGGCCAGGTACGGTTAGGCATCCAGTAGTCGGGTATCATCTCCGCCTGGCCGGGATAAAACTGTTCAAACAGATCGCGGTAAAGCAGGCTTTCCTTGGTGAACGGAGGGCGGTATGCGTATTTCTGCGCGCCTTTCACGAATTCTTCGTCGGTGTACGTCCGTTCCGCCAGCGCCTTTAAGTCGTTGACCATGCTGTGGCCCACCGCGTCCGAAAACGCCGCCTTCTGCCGCCAGAGTATCTCGTCCGGCAGGATCCTGTCTTCGGCAAACGCCTTGCGGATAAGGTACTTGCCCATGTTGTGGTTGTTCATCTTAAGCTCCGGGTCTATGCTCATGGCGTAGCGCACGAACTTGAGGTCGCCAAATGGCACGCGGGCTTCCAGGCTGTTTACGGAAATGCACCTGTCCGCCCTGAGTACGTCGTATACGTGCAGCTCCCGTATGCGCTTTTCGGCCTCCTCCTGGAACGCGGCGGCGGAAGGCGCGAAGTCCGTGTATTTGTAGCCGAACAGTTCGTCGGATATCTCGCCGGTCAGCAGCACGCGCACGTCCGTGTGCTCATGTATCCATTTGCACACCAGGTACATGCCTATGGAGGCGCGGATCGTGGTTATGTCCCAGGTGGCAAGCAGTTCCACCACTTTGGGCAGCGCTTCCAGCACGTCCTTTTCGCTGATTATGACCTCCGTGTGCTCGCTGCCTATGTAGTCCGCCACCATGCGCGCGTATTTCAGGTCTATGGCGTCTATGTCCATGCCTATGGCGAAGGTGCGTATGGGCTTGTCCAGCATCTTCTGCGCGATGGCGCACACCAGCGACGAGTCCAGCCCGCCCGAAAGCAGGAAGCCCACGGGCGCGTCGGCGTCCAGGCGCTTTTCCACGCCGTCCATAAGCAGGCGGCGCAGCTTCGGGCACACCTCTTCCTCGCTCTTCATTGTGAAATAGCCCACATACGCGGGGTCGGCGTACTGTATGAACTCGCCGTCGACCCAGTAATGCCCCGGCGGGAAGGGAAGTATGGTCCCGCACAGGCCCATAAGGTTCTTGGGCTCGCTGGCGAAAGCCCAGCCGCCGCTCTCCAGCCTGCCGTAATACAGCGGGCGGATGCCTATTGGGTCACGGGCGGCGATGAATTTGCCTTCGCTGCCGTCATAAAGTATCAGCGCGAACTCGGCGTCCAGGGTCTTGAACATCTCGACGCCGTATTCGTGGTACAGGGGCAGGAGAATCTCGCAGTCGGACTCGCCCTTTATCTCGTACTTTTCCATCAGCCGCGCGCGCAGGGGGCGGAAGCCATACAGTTCGCCGTTGCACACCACGCTGTCGCCGCCCATATGGAAGGGCTGCATGCCCCTTTCGTTGAGCCCCATTATCGCCAGGCGGTGAAAGCCCAGGTAACCCGGGCCGACTTCCTCGAACCGGCTCATGTCGGGCCCCCGGGACACGGTGCGCCCGAAGCACTCCTTAAGGGTGTTGGGATGGATACTTCTGTCTGTAACGCCGAAGATCGAACACATAAATGGCACCTCCGTAATCGGTCGGCAATCGTTCTGATATTTCAGGACGAAGGCCGCCTCTCCGTGGTGCCACCTGATTTGCTTCTCTTGCAGGGCTCAGTCAAGCCCCCGCGCTTGTAACGTGCCGCAGCCACGCCGCCCCTACTGACTTGCGCGTTCGGTTTGGACTTGGAAGGGTTCTTCGCCGGCCGGCTCATACGGGACTTCCACCGCCGCCCGCTCTCTGTGATGCCGCACTGACCGGTTACTTTGCTTCCGCAACGCTTTATGCTTTGAAATTGCGGCAATAATATCACCCGACCCCGAGTTTGTCAATCGCGATTATGAATTTTTAACATTCGCAAATTGCATTTTCCGGCAGCTTATAATGGAAGAAACATTTTTCTGCAAGATTTTTGTGTTAAGACTTACAATTCTCTCTTGACACGCACCGCGTATCGGAGTAAAATCTCCGCAAGATAAGGCAAGGGAGTCATGTCGTGTGGCTCAGCTTGCCGTTTTTGTTTTTTGAGGAGGTACCGTTATGGGCAAATACACTAAGGAAGACATCATCCGCATGGTCAGGGAAGGCGACGTGGAATTCATCCGCATGCAGTTTACGGACATATTCGGCCAGCTTAAGAACGTGGCCATCACCGCCAGCCAGATAGAGAAGGCCGTCAACAACGAGATCATGATCGACGGCAGCTCCATCGAGGGCTTCGTGCGCATAAACGAGAGCGACCAGTACCTGCATCCCGACCTGGACACCTTCGCCATACTGCCCTGGAGGCCGCAGCACGGCAAAGTCGCCCGCCTGATCTGCGACGTGTACAACCCGGACGGCACTCCCTTCTCGGGCGACCCCCGCGGGGCGCTCAAAAAAGTGCTCAAACGCGCTGCCGACATGGGCTACTCCTTCAACGTGGGTCCCGAAATGGAGTTCTTCCTGTTCCAGACCGACGAGCAGGGCCGTCCCACCACCGCCACGGGCGACGAGGCTGGCTACTTTGACCTGGGTCCTCTGGACCACGGTGAGAGCACCCGCCGGGAGATCTGCCTGGCGCTGGAGCAGATGGGCTTCGAGATCGAGGCCAGCCACCATGAAGTGGCCGCCGGACAGCACGAGATCGACTTCAAGTACGCTGACGCGCTGACCGCCGCGGACAACATAATGACCTTCAAGCTCGCCGTCAAGACCCTGGCGCAGAAAAACGGGCTGCATGCCACGTTCATGCCCAAACCGGTGTTCGGCATCAACGGCAGCGGCATGCACACCAACATGAGCCTGTTCAAGGACGGCAAAAACGCGTTCTACGATCCCTCCGACAAGCTGGGTCTCAGCAAGGACGCCTATGCGTTCATAGCCGGCATCCTCACCCACGTGCGGGGCATGGCGGCCATAACCAACCCGATCGTCAACAGCTACAAGCGCCTGGTGCCGGGCTATGAGGCGCCCTGCTACCTGGCGTGGAGCGCGTCCAACCGCAGCGCGCTGATAAGGATCCCCGCAGCCAGGGGCATGGGCACCCGCGTTGAGCTGCGCTGCCCCGACCCCAGCTGCAACCCCTACCTGAACATGGCGGTGTGCCTTGCGGCAGGCCTGGACGGCATAGAAAAGGGCCTTACGCCTCCCGCTGAGATCACCGAGAACATCTTCGCCATGGACGCGGCCACCCGCGAAGCCAAGGGCATAAAGAGCCTGCCCGGCACATTAAAGGACGCCATAGAATGCCTGAAGGCGGACGAAGTGATCTGCAAGGCGCTGGGCGAACACGTGCTTGAACAGTACGTGGAAGGCAAGGAAAAGGAATGGGACGCCTACCGCACTCACGTGAGCAAGTGGGAGATCGACAGATACATAGTGATGTATTAAACCCGTAACGGCAGCACATCTTTACTGAAAGGAGGAAGCGAGTGTGGCGAGGATAATAATAGCCGGGGCGGCACAGGCTGCCCGCGACCAGCTTTCCCGGCTGCTGGCTTCCTCCGGCTACGAAGTCTTCCGGCTGTGCGCATCCGGAAGCGAGCTGAGGCGGACGCTCGCCGAATGCGAAGACGGCGTGGTGATAATGGCGGGCAGGCTGACTGACGCCCTGCCGGACGACATCGCCTTCGACTTCTCCGAGTCTTTCCAGTTCCTGCTGATCGGCAGGCGGGAAGCGCTGGAGGCGTGCGAGTCCCCGCAGATATTCAAGCTCAGCTATCCCTGTTCCGGCAGCGCAGTCGTCGGGGCAGTCGAGATGCTCTCCCAGCTCCACTACATGCGCCTCCCCCACCGGCAAGGCGAGGAAAAAACGCTGGTGGAGGACGCCAAGAGGGCGCTGATGCAAAGATACGGGATAGACGAACCGGAAGCCCACAGGCGCATGCAGCAGTACGCCATGCGCCACAACCTGAAAATGAAGGATCACGCGCTCCAGATCCTGCAAGGAGGCCCGTTTGATGCGTGACAGCCGATACCCGCTCTATCACCCGGAGCTGGAACACGAGTCCTGCGGCGTCGGCGCGATAGTCGATTTAAGCGGCAGGGCTACCCACCGCACCGTGGATCAGGCGCTCACGATAGTCGAACGCCTGGCCCACCGCGCGGGCAGCGACGCCCTGGGTACTACCGGCGACGGAGTGGGAATAATGACCTGCCTGCCCCACGAATTCTTTTCGGAATGGGCGCGGGAGGAAGGAATATCTCTTGGAAAGCCCGGCGACTATGGCGTCGGGATGTTCTTTTTGCCCGAAGACGAAGTGGGCGTAAGGAACATCTGCCGCATATTTGACCAGCTGGCGCTGTCGGAAGGCATCAGCGTGCTGGGCTGGCGGGATGTGCCCTGCCACCCTGCCCAGCTGGGCGCGGGCGCCAGACGTACCATGCCCCGCATCCGCCAGTGCTTCCTTAAGCGGCCGGACGGCGTGGATCCGGGCATCGGGTTTGACCGGAAGCTGTACGTGCTGCGCCGCGTGTTCGAAAAGCAGGACACCGACACCTATATCTGCTCCCTGTCCAGCCGGACCATCGTCTACAAAGGCATGATGCTGGTAAGCCAGCTGCGCTCCTTTTACGACGATCTCCAGGACGTGCGCTACGTCTCCAAGATGGCGATGGTGCATTCCCGTTTCTCCACCAACACCTTCCCCAGCTGGTCTAAGGCGCATCCCCAGCGCTTCCTGCTGCACAACGGCGAGATCAACACCATCCGCGGCAACCACGACCGCATGAAAGCCCGGGAGGAGACCATGCTTTCCCCCGTGATGGGCGACGGCATGAAGCGCGTGCTGCCGGTGGTCGAGGAAGGCGGCAGCGACTCCCAGATGCTGGACAACGCGCTGGAATTCCTGGCCATGAACGGCTTCCCGCTGCCCCTGGCGGGCATGGTGCTTCTGCCCGAGCCCTGGCAGGGGGAAAAAGAGGCGAAGCCCTGGCACGACCTGTACAGGTATTACTCCGCCATGATGGAGCCCTGGGACGGGCCCGCCGCCATACTGTATTCCGACGGCGACAGCGTATGCGCGTCTCTGGACCGCAACGGGCTGCGCCCCCTGCGCTGCGCGCTCACGGACGACAAGCGGCTGATACTGTCCTCCGAGGCGGGAGTACTGTTCGAGGAGAACGCCCACATACGCCGCCGCTGGAAGCTCAAGTCCGGCGACGTGCTGATGGCCGACCTGAGTTCGGGAAAACTGCTGGAAAGCGACGAACTGAAGACCCGTTTCGCCGCGCAGTATTCCTACGGCGAGTGGGTCAGGCAGATAGTTAAGCTTAGCGACCTGCCCGAAGCCCCGTCACGCAGCCTGCCGCTTGATACCGACGCCCTGCTCAAGGCGTTCGGATACGCCTGGGAGGACGTGATGGACGTTATACTGCCCATGGCGGAAAACGGCACGGAGCCCATAGTTTCCATGGGCGCGGACGAACCTCTGGCGGCGCTGTCCAAGGCGCACCCGCTTTTGTTCGACTATTTCAAGCAGCGCTTCGCCCAGGTGACCAATCCGCCCATCGACGCCCTCAGGGAAGAATGCAAGACGGACTGTTCCATTTATATAGGCGATGACGGCAACCTGCTTTCCCGCAGTCCGGACAACTGCGCCGTGCTGGAGCTGCCCTCGCCGGTACTCACCGAAGGGGAGATCGAGCGCATAAGGATGATCGACCATCCCGCGTTCCACGTGCGGACGGTGTCGCTGCTGTACCCCGTCAGGACCCGGCTGCGCCAGGCAATGCGGGAGTTTTTCGGCGCCTGCGACGCCGCCTGCGCGGACGGGATAAATATACTTATACTTTCAGACCGGGGCGTGGATTCCGGGCATATAGCCATCCCATCGCTTCTGGCGGTCTCCGCGCTGGAGCAGCATCTTATCGCGATTAAAAAGCGCACGGCGGTCTCCGTGATACTGGAGAGTGGCGAGCCAAGGGACACCCACCAGCTGGCGATGCTGATCTCTTTCGGCGCCCGGGCGGTGAACCCGTATCTGGCTCACGAAGTCGTGCGCAGGCAGCATCCGGAAGACCCCGATGCAGCCATATCCAAATACAACCGGGCCCTCACGGCGGGCATGCTGAAGATCGCCTCCAAGATGGGCGTCTCCACCCTGCAGGCCTACCAGAGCGCCCAGCTGTTCGAAGCCGTGGGTCTGGACGCCCAGTTCGTGGAAACGTGGTTCACCAACACGCCCTGTTCCCTGGGCGGCGTGGGACTTTCCGAAGTGGAAGCGGACAGCAGGCATTACCACGGCAAAGCTTTCCTTGACCCCGTAAACGGAGGCCTCCCCTCCTTTGGCAGGCATAAGCTGCGCACCGGCCCGGAAGCGGAAGAACACCTGTACAGCCCCAAGGTCATCCATCTTCTGCAGCAGGCAGTGTGGACGGACGACCGGGCCAGGTTCGACGAATACTCTTCTCTGGTAGAAAACGACGGCCCCCGCACCATACGCTCGTCGCTGGATTTCCGCTACGAAATGTGCAATCCCATTCCCCTGGACGAAGTTGAGCCCGTTGAGCAGATCGTAAAGCGCTTCAAGACCGGCGCCATGTCCTACGGTTCCATATCACGGGAAGCCCATGAGTGCATGGCCGCTGCCATGAACCGTCTGGGCGGCAAGAGCAACAGCGGCGAAGGCGGAGAACTGCCCGAGCGCTATGGTACCCCGCTCAATTCCGCCATCAAGCAGGTGGCGTCGGGGCGTTTCGGCGTGACGCGGGAGTATCTGCTGTCCGCGAAAGAGATCCAGATCAAGATGGCGCAGGGCGCGAAGCCCGGCGAGGGCGGGCACCTGCCCGGCGCGAAAGTGACCGAAAGCGTGGCAAGGACGCGCTGTTCCACCCCCGGCATATCACTTATCTCTCCCCCGCCGCACCACGACATATATTCCATAGAAGACCTGGCCGAACTTATCTACGACCTGCAGTGCGCCAACGAGGACGCGAAGGTCACCGTCAAGCTGGTCTCCTCCACCGGCGTGGGCACGATAGCCAGCGGCGTGGCCAAGGCGGGCGCGGGCGGCATACTCATCTCCGGCGGCGAAGGCGGAACTGGCGCGGCGCCCCTGTCCAGCGTGCATCACGCGGGCCTGCCCTGGGAGATCGGCCTGGCCGAAACGCATCAGGTACTGTGCCGAAACCGGCTGCGCCAGACCGTGACGCTGGAGACCGACGGCAAACTTATGAACGGGCACGACGTGGCCGTGGCGCTGCTGCTGGGCGCGGAAGAGTTCGGTTTCGCCACCGCGCCGCTGATAACCATGGGCTGCCGCATGATGCGGGTGTGCCAGCTGGGCACCTGTCCTTTCGGCGTGGCTACCCAGAACCCGGAACTGCGCAAACGGTTCACGGGCAAGCCCGAATACGTGGAGCGGTTCATGCGCTTCGTCGCCGCGCAGCTCAGGGAGATCATGGCGAAGCTGGGCGCGCGTACCGTGGACGAACTGGTCGGCCGCAGCGACCTGCTGAAGGTGAAAAGCGGCTCCCGGATAGATTTGTCCGGCCTGACCGGCTTTGCCCGGAACATACATTTCCAGCCTGAATCGAAGCACGACTTCAGCCTGCACGAGCGGGCGGACGCGCGGCTCATACAGGATCACGTGCGGCTGACCACCGCCGACCGGGCCTTCGGCACGCTTCTGAAGGGCCCGAAGCACATACAGGCGCAGGGCTGCGGCGGCCAATCCTTCGGTGCGTTCCTTCCGGAAGGACAGGCGATTACCCTGTACGGCGTGGCGAACGACTATCTTGGCAAGGGCCTTTCCGGCGGCACGCTGGCGGTCTGCCCTCCCACCGACGCCCTGTGGGACCCCGGCGACACGCTGATAGGCAACGTCGCCCTCTACGGCGCCACTTCCGGCCATGCGTTTATAGCTGGCATGGCGGGCGAGCGCTTCGCCGTGCGCAATTCGGGCGCGCGGGCGGTAGTGGAAGGCGTGGGTGACCACGGCTGCGAATACATGACAGGCGGCAGGGTCGCCGTGCTGGGGCCCGTGGGCGACAACTTTGCCGCCGGCATGAGCGGCGGGATCGCCTGGGTGCTGGACGAGAACGGCCTCCTGTCCAAACGGCTGAATACGGGCCACGTGAAGGCGTATGCCGTGACCGAAACGCTGGCGGAAGAACTGAAAAGCCTGCTTAAGGCGCACCTTGACGCCACTGGCTCGCAAAAAGCGAGGGCCATACTCGATGATTTCGAGTCGTTCCTTCCCAGGTTCAGGGCGGTCATATCCGACGAGTATCTGGCTTATCTGAAAGGAGCGTGACGGTATGGGCAAGATCACAGGCTT
>JAEEGF010001342.1_pt1 | contig 13100 bp, 12 predicted proteins | sample 9134171 | NCBI WGS metagenome assembly JAEEGF01 (sample SAMN16246542, study PRJNA631951) | gut metagenome | biome: gut microbiome; feature: rumen; material: AP-attached | host: Bos | place: Iran: Karaj | collected 2018-10
CTCAAGGCCCTCAGCGCCAGTCTGTTTGCGAAATGATGAAGGGCGATTTCCCGGTAGGGGAGTTCGCGGGAAGGAAGACGCCGTTCTACTTCTACGACCTGCCCCTGCTGGAGCGGACGCTGGATACCGTCCGCAGTGAACTGAACAACCACCCCCGCTGGCAGGTCCATTACGCCGTCAAGGCCAATGCGAACCCGGAGATCCTCCGGCGCATCTCGGCGGCGGGCTTCGGCGCGGACTGCGTGAGCGGCGGCGAGGTCCGGGTGGCGTACGAGGCCGGTTTCGACCCGTCCGTCATCGTGTACGCGGGCGTCGGCAAGAGCGACGACGAGATCGCGTATGCCCTGGAACTCGGCATCGGCCGTTTCAACGTGGAGTCCTCCGCGGAACTGCTGGTCATCGAGGAAATCGCGGCCAGGATGGGGAAAGTCGCCCCCGTCAGTTTCCGTGTCAATCCCGACATCGGCGCCCATACCCACGCCAACATCACCACCGGCCTGGCCGAGAACAAGTTCGGAATCTTCCACGAGATGCTTCCCGAGGTGATCCGGCTGGCCCAGGGCTGTCCGCACATCGACTATAAGGGCCTGCATTTCCACATCGGCTCCCAGATTCTGGACATGTCCGATTTCGTGGCCCTGTGCAACCGCGCCAACACCCTGATGGACCGCCTGGAACAGCTGGGACTTCCCATCGGGGACATCAATGTGGGCGGCGGCCTGGGCATCAACTACGAACATCCGAACCATCTGCCCATCGCGGATTTCAAGGCCTATTTCGATACGTTCAAACGGCACCTGCGGCTGCGCCACGGCCAGGAACTCCACTTCGAGCTGGGCCGGAGCATGGTGGCCCCCTGCGGCACGCTCATCTGCCGTGTGCTGTATGTGAAGCAGGGAACCACGCGCCAGTTCGCCATTGTCGATGCCAGCATGACGGAACTGATCCGCCCGGCGCTGTACCACGCCTACCACCGGATCGAGAACCTGACCTCCAACGAGCCCGAGCAGCTGTACGACGTGGTCGGACCCGTGTGCGAGAGTTCCGACGTGTTCGCCAAGGGAGTGAGCCTGGACGCCTGCCGGCGGGGCGATTTCATCGCCATCCGCAGCGCCGGCGCCTACGGCGAATCCATGGCATCGACCTATAACTGCCGGCCTCTGCCGGGTGCATACTTCTTTGAATAAAACGGAGAATTGCGTATCTTTGTCCCTCTTATCATAAAAGGGACAAGAAACGTATGCATCTTTTTCCGGAAATCGAGAAAGCTTATTCGAAGGACCGCCTGTCCGCACGGGAGGCCCAGCGGCTGGCGCAGTACATCGCCTTCGGCCCCATCGTCTTCCAGGCCAGCCGGCTGATGATCAAGTTCGGCATCCTGGAGCGTCTTCGTGACCGGGATATGACCTTGGAGGAAATCGTGCAGGTCACGGGCCTGTCGGAGTACGCCGCCAAGGTTCTGATGGAGGCCTCCCTCTCCATCGGCACCACCCTCATCGACCCGGAGACCGATCGGTATTCCCTCTCCAAGACGGGCTGGTTCCTCCTGAACGACCCTGCGACGCGGGTGAACGTGGACTTCAACCAGGACGTGAACTACGAAGGCTTCTTCCATCTGGAGGAGGCGCTGTTGGAAGGCCGTCCGGCGGGCCTGAAGCACTTCGGTGACTGGCCTACGCTGTACGAAGGCCTTTCCTCCCTGCCCGAGCAGGTGAAGAAGAGCTGGTTCGGATTCGACCACTTCTACTCCGACCATTCCTTTGACGAGGCGCTGGAAATCGTGTTCAAGTACCGTCCGGGCAAGATCATGGACGTGGGCGGCAATACGGGCCGATGGGCGCTGCGCTGCGTCGGCTATGACCGGGACGTGCGCGTGACGATCGTGGACCTTCCCCAGCAGCTCGCGATGATGCGGGAGCAGACGGCCGGGAAACCCAGTGCAGACCGCATCGACGGATATGCGATGAACATGCTGGATCCGGCCGCGGAGTTCCCGACGGACCTGCATCCCGACATCATCTGGATGAGCCAGTTCCTGGACTGCTTCAGCGAGGACGAGATCCTGAGCATCCTGAAGCGGGCGGCGAAAGTGATGGGACCGGATTCCCGGCTCGCCATCATGGAAACCTTCTGGGACCGCCAGAAGTACGAGCCCGCCTCCTTCTGCCTCACGATGACGAGCCTCTACTTCACGGTGATGGCCAACGGCAACTCCAAGATGTACCATTCCGACGACATGGCCCGTCTGGTGGACCAGGCCGGAATGACCGTGGAGAAGATTCACGACGGACTGGGACAGGGCCACAGCATCATGGTTTGTAAAATCAAATAACAATATGGATATCAACGAAATATATGAGAAGGTGGACGCCTTTCTCATCGACGAGCTGGAGATTGACGAAGCGAAGATCGAGGAGAACGCCCGCCTGAAGGAGGACCTCGGCATCGACAGCCTCGAGGTCGTGGACGTCATCGTCCTGGTCGAGCAGGAGTTCGGCTTCAAGATGCGTCCCGAGCAGTTCAAGGACCTCAAGACCTACGGGGAGTTCTGTCATTTCATCGAGTCGCAGGTTGGCTGATTACGGACATACCGGCTGGCAGGGGTCCACGGACGGAACGCCCTGGATGCAGCGGACGCTCATCCGGCTGTTCCGGATCCTTCCCCTCGGCGTGCTGTACGGATGTATGGCGCTGGTCATTCCGTTCTACATGCTCTTCGGGACGGGTTTTCGCCCCGCTTACGCCTTCTACCGGAAGCGGATGGGCTACAATGCCGTGAAGTCCTTCGCGCACGTTTACCTGAATGAATTCGAGTTCGGGAAAGTGGTCATGGACCGTTTCGCGGCCTACTCCGGAAAGAAGTTCCGGATGAACGTTCCCCGGATGGACCTGTTCGACGGGCTGTGCCGCGGGAAGGAGGGTTTCATCCAGCTCAGTTCCCATGTGGGCAATTACGAGATGGTGGGCTATTCCCTCGTTTCTCCGAAGCGTCTCAATGCGCTGGTTTTCAGCGGGGAAACGGCGACGGTGATGGAGAATCGCGCGGCTTTGTTCGGACAGACCAATGTCCGGATGGTGCCGGTGTCGGAGGATCTTTCCCATATCTTCACCCTGAACAACGCCCTGGCCGACGGCGAGATCGTCAGCATGCCGGGGGACCGTGTGTTCGGCTCCAGGAAGACGGTGGAATGCCTGTTCTTCGGGGAGAAGGCGAAGTTTCCCGCCGGCCCTTTCACCATGGCCGTCCAGCGGGATGTCCCCGTGCTGAGCGTCTTCGCGATGAAGGTCGGACGTCGGGAGTACAAGGTGTTCCTGGACATCCTGCCGGTTTCCGGCGCGGTGTCGAAGCAGGAACGGATCCAGGCCCTGGCCGATGCGTACGCCGCCCGGCTGGAAGCCATCGTCCGCGCCTATCCCGACCAGTGGTATAACTTCTTTGACTTCTGGAAATGAACCCGTTCCATGATATCAGCATCGGCGGAATCCTTCCCCAGCGCGAACCGTTCGTCTTCGTGGACCGGCTCGAGCATTATGACGACGTGGAGACGGTGACGTCCTTTACGGTCCGGGAAGGGCATCTGATGGTGCAGGACGGCGTCCTGAGCGCTCCGGGCATCCTGGAGAACATGGCCCAGTCCAGCGCCGCCCGGATCGGGTATCTGTGCAAATACATCCTTCACGTTCCGGTGCGCATCGGCTATATCGGCGCCATCCGGAAGTTCCGGGTGCACCGGCTCCCGGCAGTGGGGGAGACGCTTACCACCACCATCATCCTTCGGGAGGATGTCTTCGGCATCTCCCTGGTCGATGCTGCCGTGCGCGTGGGCGAGGAAATCATTGCCGAGGCGGCCCTGAAGACGGCCCTCGGCGAAAAGGAGGCGGAATGAGGAAGGTCGTCGTCATAGGGGAAAGCATCCTGTCGCCGCTCGGCGATACGCCGCAGGCGAATTTCGAGGCGGTGTGCCGGGGCGAATCGGCCCTGCGCCGCTACGAGGGCATGTTCGGCGTCAAGGAGCCTTTCGTGGCTTCTTTGATGGACCGGGCGCGGTGGCAGGAAGAAGGACGTACGTTCTTCGATTCCGTGGCGATTGAGGCGGCCCGGCGGGCCGTTGAGGCTGCGGGCTTCGACCCGTCCAGTCCCCGGACGGCCTTTGTCCTTTCTTCCATCAAGGGAAACATCGAACATTTTGATACGCAGGACGTCACGCTGGCGGTTTCCGCCCGGCGGATTGCGGATGCCTTTGGGAATCCGAATCCGGCCGTGGTCGTGTCCAACGCCTGCATTTCCGGCCTGGCGGCCCTCCTGCAGGGGCGCCGGATGCTCCTCGGCGGCGGTTTCGACCACGTGGTGGTCGTGGGCGCCGAGGTACAGTCCCGCTTCATCGTGACGGGATTCCAGTCGCTGAAGGCCCTGTCGGAAGCGCCGTGCAAGCCTTTCGACGCTGCCCGCGACGGGCTGAACCTCGGTGAAGCCGCGGCGGCCGTCGTCCTGGGCTTCGGAGACTCCGGATGGGAACTGGTCGATGGTGCCGTCCGCAACGACGCGAACCACATTTCCGGCCCTTCCCGGACGGGCGAGGGCAGCTACAAGTCCTTGCGCTATGTGCTGCGCCATTGCTCGCCGGAGGAACTCGCCTTTGTCAATGTCCACGGCACTTCCACCCGTTACAACGACGAGATGGAGTCCATCGCCATCGACCGTGCCGGCCTGCTGGATGTGCCCGTGAATGCGCTGAAAGGCACATTCGGGCATACGATGGGCGCCGCCGGCATCCTGGAATCCATCCTGTCGATGAAGGCGGTGGACGCGGGCCTGGTCCTGCCTACCCGCGGTTTCTCGGAGCTCGGCGTCAGCCGTCCCGTCAAGGTATCGGCGTCGATGGGCAAGACGGACAGGAAGGCCTTCGTGAAACTGCTTTCCGGCTTCGGCGGCGTGAACGGCGCGCTGCTTTTCAGAAAAGGGGGTGCGGCATGCTGACGGTCAAGAAGTACGTCTCCATCCCTTGTGGCACCGACCTCACGGCCCTGTACCGGGCCGAGGTGGGGGACTACCCCAAGTTCTTCAAGATGGACACGGCCTGCAAGCTGGGTTTCCTCCTGGCGGAGCGGCTGGCGGAGGAACCGCGTTTCACGCCCCGCGAGGACCGCGCCGTGCTGATGTTCAGCACCTGCGGCAGCCTGTGCAACGACCGGCATTACGAGGCGTCGGTGCGGGAGTTCCCGTCGCCGTCCCTGTTCGTCTATACCTTACCCAACATCATCACGGGCGAAATCGCCATCCGGAACAAGTACGAGGGGGAAACCTCGGCCTATGTCCTGGAGCGCTTCGATCCCGAAACCTTCGTCGCCCTCGTGGAACAGGCGTTCCAGGACGCGGTGACGGAATCCGCCGTCTGCGGCTGGGTCGATGTCCGCGCGGACGACGACTTCACCGCCTTCGCTTTCCTCGTGGAGCGGGACGGAACCGGCATGGAATTAAACAAAGAAACGATATATGGAACAGTTAATCAATGAGATCAAACTGAAATTGATCGACGCCCTCAACCTGGACGGCATGACTCCGGAGGACATCGACAATGACGCGCCCCTCTTCGGCGACGAAGGGCTCGGCCTCGACTCGATCGACGTCCTGGAGCTCATCGTCCTCCTGGAGCGCAACTACGGCATCCGCCTGGCGAACCCGCAGGAAGGCAAGGAAGTCTTCCGGAGCATCGCCGTGATGGCGGACTATGTCAATGCCAACCGGACCAAGTAAGTGGAAACCGTGATCCATATCACCGGCGCGGGTGTGGTGAGCGCCGTCGGATGCGGCCGGGGCGAGACCCTGGACGCGCTCCGGCACGGCCGCTCCGGCATCGGCCCCGTCCGTTTCCTGCAGACGGAGGAGAAGGCTTTCCCGGTGGGGGAGGTCCCGCTCTCCAACGAGGAGATGGCGGCCCGGTCCGGCGCGTCGCTTGAGCTTTCCCGGACCTCCCTGATGGGCATTCTGGCCCTGGAGGAGGCTCTGGCGGAAGCGGGGCTCAAGGACCTCGCGGGCGTTCCCCTCATCAGCGGGACGACGGTCGGCGGTATGGACAAGACGGAACGGACTTTCCCGGCATATTCGCCGCTGCACGACTGCGGAGCGTCCACGGACGCCATCGCAGCGCACTTCGGCGGCGCTCCCTTTGCGACCACTCTTTCCACGGCCTGTTCTTCGGCGGCGAACGCTGTCATCTTCGGCGCGAACCTGATCCGGAGCGGCCAGGCGGAAATCGTGGCGGTAGGGGGGAGCGAGAGCCTGTCGGACTTCCACCTGCACGGCTTCGGCTCCCTGATGATCCTGGACACGGCGCCCTGCCGGCCGTTCGACGCCACCCGCGCCGGACTCAACCTGGGTGAAGGCGCAGCGTTCCTGATCCTGGAGTCGGAAGCGTCGATGAAACGCCGTGGAGCGGCCTCCCTGGCCGTTCTGAGCGGCTTTGGCAACGCTTGTGACGCCTTCCACCAGACGGCATCCTCTGAGAACGGAGAGGGCGCTTTCCTGGCGATGCAGAAGGCGTTGAGGATGGCGGGGCTGAAGCCGGAGGACATCGATTATGTCAATGCCCACGGCACCGGTACGCCCAACAACGATGCGTCCGAGAGCGCCGCGCTGAGGCGCGTGTTCGGGGACGCGATGCCGCCCGTTTCGTCCACCAAGGCTTTTACGGGCCACACGACGAGCGCTTCCGGCAGCATCGAGGCCGTATTCTGCCTCCTTGCCCTGCGGTACGGTTTCATCCCTGCCCAGCTGAATTGGGCGGCGGCCGACCCGGCCTGCATCGTCCCTTCTGCCGGCGGCCCGGCGCGCCTGACGCATATCCTTTGCAACGCCTTCGGCTTCGGAGGCAATGATTCTTCCTTATTGATTTCCCGATGATGCGCAAGGTCTATCTGCATGCCCGGTACGAACTGAAGCCCGGCGACCCGGAACCCGATTTCCGCAGCCTCTTCTCCGTGATGGAGGCCCGGCGGATGGGCCGTCTGCTCAAGCGGGCGGTCTGGACGGCGTCCGAAGCCCTGAAAGAGGCCGGCATCGACGTTCCCGACGCCGTCATCATCGGCACGGACTACGGTTGCATCGAGAATTCCGAGGCCTTTCTGAAGGCCCTGAAGGGCATCGACGACGCCCCGATGAAGCCGACGCACTTCATGCAGTCCACCCACAACACCATTTCTTCCCTCATCGCCATCCGGCTGGGCGCCCATGGCTACAACGCCACCTACTCGCATCGGGGCCGCTCCTTCGAAAGCGCCCTCCAGGACGCCTGGATGCAGATTGCCCTCGGCGACATCGACACCGCCCTCGTGGGCTGGTTCGACGAAATGACCCCCGCCCTGGCCGAAAGCCTCACCAAGTGGGGCGTCGAACCGAAAGAACACGCCCTCGCGGTGGTCCTTTCGGCCAACCCCGAGGGCGCGATAACTGTGGTTGAGGTTTAACCCCTTTTCGTGAGCAAAATAGGGCTTATTTGTCCACGAGATCCCCATTTTGTCCGTTTCGTGAGCAAATACGTCCGTTTTTGTGCACGAGTGGAAGATGCCAAGGAGTTTATTTCCTTTTCGGCACTACTAATTTATTTCGGAATACCGGAAAAACTTGTATCTTTGTGTAAGATAATCTATAAGAGCTATATGAAGAGACTTAGTGTGGTTTCACTGGCGATGGGGCTGCTCGTACTCTGCGGATGTACGGGCGGCGGCATCATGGACACGTACTGGCGCGATGACAAGACTGGCGAGTGGCTGATAGGACTGACGGAGGAAAAGCTTATCTACGACTGCAAGATATGGGATATTGCGTCGATGAATAAAAGCAATGGGACGTACTCCATAAAGGCGAAATGTGGCGTGGACAGTCTTGACGTCTGTTTCGGAAAGGGAAACGGCGGCAGGAGAACCGTCAGCATCGGCGACAAGCAGTTCGATTGCAGTCTCATCGATGGCCGGCATCTGCCCGATTACCCGCAGAAAGACACCTGCACCGCGCTGGCCGACAACCACTATGCCGAAGGTGACATCGTGACCGTCGTCGGATGGGTGAAGCCCAGGACGGGGCTCTTTGCGTTGGCGAAGAACGAAACTGACGGCAAAGAAGTGACTGTGTCAATGATGGCCAATATCTTTTCGGGTGAGGTGCCGGGATTTACGGTGCCCATTGACTCCCTTGGCCGTTTTACGCTGCGCATTCCGATAGAGAACACCACGTGTTTTACACTGACGATCCAGGATAGGATATTGGCTGAGATCGTGGCGGAGCCCAACGAGACCTATTTCCTGATGAAGGACTATGCGCGGGGAAAGACGCTCTTCATGGGTAGGAGGGCCCGCTTGCAGAACGAGTTAAATGCCCACGGAATTGATATACCCCGCTACGGGATTTCAGAATTGACGGAGATAGGCGACATCGACAGCATCCTTGTCTCAATCAAAAACAACACGAAACTGACTTTGCAGAAGCTGGATGAGGTATGCCGTGAGCATCCGACGCTTTCGGAGCGCTATCGCATTTTCCTTCGGAACCGCATTTTGGCTCAGAACGCCTCCTTCTTGATGCAGGGCTGGAGGTTGCAGCCAAACCATGAACTGCCAGAGGAATACATCAAAACCGTCGACGAAGATTATTTGAAGGAATTCGACGAACCTTACACGATGGCATCCTACGATTTCTCGCATTTTCTGAGAGACTACTATGGTTTCCTGATGTTGAAAGTCCAGATTGAGCATCCCAGAACGATGAAGGACATCTTGGAGCCGGCGGAGAGGGCAGGACTCTTTAAACTGACGGCCAAGGACAGGGAGTCCATCAGACGGTATGATGCTTGGTCGGAGCAGCATCAGAACGCTCCCGTCAGCCTCAAAAAGGTGATTGACGAGGAGTCTGGGAAGAACGACATCGTAGAAGCCGTCCTCGAAATCCAAGCCCGCAACCCGAAATTCCGCGACTATGATCTACAGGCGCTCGATAAGCACATCGCGGAGCAGATGAAGAAGGAAATGGGTGCCTGCGGCCTGTCGGAAACCCTGCAGGACATCATTCTCAGCTACCATCTATGCTCTGGAATCAATTCGAGGCGCACCCCTCTCAGCGAGGATTTCGTCGCCTTCGCCGATGAGTGCCTCCATATCCCTGCCGCACGCAGCGCCGTACACACCGTCAACGATAGATACGTACAGATTGGCCAGCAGCGCGTTCTCTCGCGCGAAGACAACCTCAAGTCAAACGATGTCGTGAAGGACATGAGCGACGGCGAGGAGATTTTCCGCAAGCTCATAGAGCCGTACAAAGGCAAGATCATCCTTGTTGACTTCTGGGGCACATGGTGCTCCCCCTGCAGGGAGCTCCTTAAGCATTCGCAGGAAGAATATGAGCGGCTGAAAGACTTTGACATCGTCTATCTCTACCTTGCCAGCAGATCCAGCGACGAGGCTTGGAAGAACGCTATCGAGGAATACAAGGTCGAAGGCGACAACGTCGTCCATTACAACCTGCCCGCAAGACAGCAGACCGCCGTCGAAAATTACTTCGGTGTCAGGGTGTTCCCTACCTACAGACTCATCGATCGCGACGGCACTGTACTTGACGTCAACGCCTACCCCGGTGACCTTGATGCACTTGCCGGTCTGCTGGAAAGAATGAAATAACGCTTAGTATCCGAAGATTTCCTCCAACGTTACCTGCTGCACAGGACCCAGCGTCTTGAGGAAGCCCATGTCCAGGTCCGTCGGATCGCCGAGGATGGCATAGACGTAGGTGCGGTCCTTGATCCATTTCGCGTGCGTGGCGAGGAGGTCGTCCATCGTCAGGTTCCCCATTTTCTCATACACCTGCTTCTCGCGGGGCTCTGTGAGGCCGAGTTCCTGCGCGGTCAGATAGCTGTACAGGACGGAGGCGCCGGTCGTGCGCTGCGTGCGCAGCTTCCCGAGGATGGCAGCCTTCGCAATGTCCAGGTTCTCAGGGGCTTGCGGCAGGGTTTCGATGATTTCGTCGAAGCCTTCGACAGCCTTCTGCAGCTTGTCGTTCTGGGAGGCGATGGTGGCGCGGAAGGCGTAGGTGTCGTCCTTGAAAGAAGGACCGGACAGGTAAGCGCCGGCACCGTAAGCCAGGGCACGGGACTCGCGCATCTCCTGGAACACGATGGCGTTCATGCCGCCGCCGTAGTACTCGTTGAACAGTTCGATGGACGGGTCGTCCGCCAGGGCCAGCGTCTCGCCACGGTCAGAATACTGCATATAGTTGAACTGACGGGACGGGTAGGGGGCCAGAAGGACCTTGGCGGCCGGGGTGAGCTGCTTGACGGCATAGGTTCTCTCGAGCGGCTCGAGGCCTTCGGTCGGATGGGCGGCCTTCACCAGGGCGACGACTTCATCGACGGAAGCCGGGCCGTAGTATAGGACGGTGGGCTTCTTGGTGAGGAGGTCCTTGACGGAGCCGATGAGTTCGTCGGAGGTAAGGGCGACGACGGCGGGGTTCGAGAGGGTCTTGGCCTTCACGTATTCCGGACCGTACATCAGGTAATTCTGCAGGGCGCTGTAGCAGGCGCTCTGGTTCTTCTTGTTGTCCAGACGGGTGCGGATGAGGTCCGTCTTGAGTTCGCCCAGGACCTGCTCGTCGCCCTCGGCGTTACGCAGCAGGCTTTCCACGAGCGGGAGCGCCTTGGAAAGGTTCTCGCCGAGGCCTTCCACGCGGACGTTCGTCGTGGTGGCGCCCACCTGGAGGCCGTAGCTGCAGGCCAGGGCGTACATCTCGGACGCCATCTCGGCCGCGGACTTCTCCGGGGTGCCCAGATAGTCGAAGTAGCTGGCGGCCAGGGCCAGGACCGGGTCGTTGTTGCTGCCGCGGTCATAGCGGAAGGTGAGGGTGGCGATGTCGTTCTTCTCGTTCTTCTTGTACAGGAGCGTCAGGCCGTCGCAGTCGGTGACGGACATGTCCTTGGAGAAGTCCACGAAGACCGGCTCGATGGGCGCGACCTCCGCGGCGGCGATGCCGGCGAGGAAGGCGCTCTGCTTGTCACGGTTCGTCACGATCGGGGTGATGCGCGGGGCGTCGATCTTCTTGATGGAGGTGTCTTCGCCGATGTGCTTGTAGGCGACGGCATAGTTCTGGGCGCCCAGGTACTGCTGCGCGAAGGCGACGACATCGGCCTTGGTGATCTTGGAGATACGGTCCATCTTGCCGACGGCGGTCTTCCAGGGCATCCGGTTGACGAAGGCGTCTACGAACTGGCTGGCGCGGCTGCCGTTGGGCACGAGCGCCTGCATCTGTGCGAGCTTGTAATTGGCCTTCGCGGCCTCGACGAGCTCTTCGGAGAAGTCACCGTCGCGGAGCTTGGCCACCTCGGCGAGCAGGATGTCGCGGACTTCTTCCAGCGTCTGGCCCTCCTTGGGCAGGCCCTGGATGAGGAGTTCGCCGTGGTCCACGCGGTTATATGGCATGATGCCGGCGTCCAGGACGGCCTGGTTCTGCAAGACGTCCAGGTCGATGAGGCCCGCCTGTCCGTTAAGCAGGACAGAGGAGATGATCTCGCTGATTTCGCTGTCGACGGTGGAGGCACCCGGCGTGCGCCAGCCCATCAGCACGAACTCGGCCTCGTTGCCCAGGATCTGCTTCTCCTTGGGGGCGGTGATGGGATCTTCGGCCTTCACGGTGAAGGTCGGGAGATTCTTGTTCGGCTTCCAGTCACCGAAGTACTTCTCGATGATCTTGACCATCTGGTCCGGATCGAAGTCGCCGGAGAGACAGACGGCCACGTTGTTCGGGACATAGTAGGTGTCCTTCTGCTTCCGGATGGCCTTCAGGGACGGGTTCTTGAGGTGCTCCTGCGTGCCGATGACCGTCTGCGTGCCGTACGGGTGGTTCGGGAAGAGGAGAGAATTGATGGCGTCGAACGCTTTCTCCGTGTCATCGGTCAGGCCCATGTTCTTCTCCTCGTACACGGCCTCCAGCTCGGTGTGGAAACCGCGGAAGACGCAGTTCTTGAAGCGGTCGGCCTGGATCTTGGCCCAATTCTCGACCTGGTTGGAAGGAATCTCCTCGATATAGCAGGTCACGTCGTCGGACGTATAGGCGTTGGACCCTTCCGAGCCGATGATGGACATCAGCTTGTCATACTCGTTCGGGATGGCGATCTTGGAGGCCTCGGAGCTGACGGAGTCGATCCGGTGGTAGAACGCCAGCCGCTCCTCGGGATCCGTCAGGGTGCGGTACACCTCGAACAGGCTGTCGATGGTCGCGAGCATCGGCTTCTCGGCCTCGTAGTCCTGCGTTCCGAACTGCTCGGAGCCCTTGAACATCATGTGCTCGAGGTAGTGGGCGAGACCCGTGTTGTCGGCGGGATCGTCCTTTCCGCCCGCGCGCACGGCGATGTAGGTCTGGATACGCGGCTCGTCCTTGTTGACGGACATGTACACGGTCAGGCCGTTCTTGAGGGTATAGATCTTCGCATCCAGCGGATCGCCCTTGACGGTCTCGTATTTTTTGCCGCAACCCACGGCAACGGCGGCCAAAACGGCCAGCAGAAGGATTCTCTTCATTCTTGATGTGATTCTACAAAACTGTTCTTCAAGCGTTTAGGCTAAGGGTTCAGCAGGTCAGGTTTCAGGTTCTTCCGGCCGGTATTCCAGGATGTCACCCGGCTGGCAGTCGAGGGCGCGGCAGATGGCGTCCATCGTGGTGATGCGGATGGCCTTGGCCTTGCCGCACTTCAGGATGGACAGGTTCGCCGGGGTGATGCCCACTTTTTCCGCCAGCTCGCCGGAAGACATTTTCCGGCGGGCCAGCATGACATCTATATTAATGATAATAGGCATTATTTCACCTCCTCTTGGACCTCGGGCTGCTGCGGCTTGGCGTCACCCTTCAGGTAGGACGGCAGTTCCATGCCGGCCATCTTGAAGAGGTCGTTCAGCGGGGGAACGGACTTCATCAGTCCGGAGATGAAGTTGGACGTGGCGGTCTTGCCGTCGGTGCCGTTGCCGGTGTCCCAGACGGTGACCTTGTCGATGTTGATGCCCTTGACGGCCTCGACCTGGGTCTTCACCAGCTCGGGCAGCTTGTCGGCGATCATCATGAGGACGGC
>JAEEGF011269794.1_pt1 | contig 13100 bp, 11 predicted proteins | sample 9134171 | NCBI WGS metagenome assembly JAEEGF01 (sample SAMN16246542, study PRJNA631951) | gut metagenome | biome: gut microbiome; feature: rumen; material: AP-attached | host: Bos | place: Iran: Karaj | collected 2018-10
GCGTCCGATCTGGTCGGAAGCAGATGAGGCCGGAGCCTGGATGCCAGAGGTGCGGGCTCTGCAAAGGACGCACCCAGATAGTCTTCCCCGATGGGGACTCCTCCACCGGGATAGTGTTCGTCGGAGAGGCTCCAGGCGAGAACGAGGACCTTCAGGGGAGGCCCTTCGTCGGCCGTTCCGGAAAGATACTGGACGGGATGATGGAGGAGGCAGGATTCTCCCGTAAGGACGTACTAATCACCAACACGGTCAAATGCAGGCCTCCGGGGAACCGCGACCCTACGGCGGAGGAGATGGCCGCATGCCGTCCGTTCCTCGATTCCGAGCTGGAGAACGCCAGGCTGGTCGTCGGCTTGGGGAAGTCCGCCTGCAGGGACCTGATGGGATACGACGGCCCGATGGGCAGGATCGCCAATGTGTTCACCGAGATAGAGGTCAACGGGAAGAAGGTCAGGTTCCTTCCCACGTACCATCCTGCGGCGACGATATACAACAAGACGTCCCGCGAGGATCTTCGTGTGGCTATGCACATGGTCAAGGAGGAGCTCGAATGAGGTTCTCCGGGTTCATGATCGACATGGACGGCACCGTGTACAAAGGAGTCAACAAGATAGACGGAGCCGACGGATTCATTGCGGCCCTCCGTTCCAGGAACATCCCTTTCGTCTTTCTCACCAACAACTCCGCTTATTGCAGGAAGCACTATCTGGACAAGCTCGTCGGCATGGGGTTCGACGTGACCATGGACAACGTATTGACATCGACCGTGGCCACCATACGCTTCATACTGTCCGAGCGTCCCGGGAAGAAGGTCTATCCTATCGCATCTCCGGAGGTCGTGAAGGACCTGGAGGAGGCCGGATTGCAGCTGTCCTATGACGATCCGGACATCGTCCTTCTGGCTTACGACCGTACCATCACGTTCGACAAGATCAACGCAGGATACAAGTTCATAATGTCCGGAGCCGAGCTCATAGCAACCCATCCCGACAACCTATGTCCAACCGAGGACTTCTACGACGTGGACATCGGCCCTTTTATAGACATGTTCAAGAGCCTGTGCGATGTGGAACCCATCGTCATAGGCAAGCCCAACAGCCTTATGCTGGAGATGGCCGCCCGCGAGATGGGCGTGGACCCCGAAGGGACAGTGATGGTAGGAGACCGTCTGTACACGGACATGTAGATGGCGGACTGCGCCGGGATATCGTCGATCCTCGTCCTGACGGGCGAGACATCTTTGAAAGATCTGGATGAATCGTCCATCAAGCCCACTTTTGTACTGGATTCGGTGGCCGACATAGTTGATATCCTAGACTGACCTGGAACTCGGGTTAAAATGCGTTAAATATGTAGTTTCTGATATGGTTTCAATACTCTACGTCGAAGGGAGCGCATGGACGCATGCGTTGACGCGTATCAGCAATGGGGTGCAGGTGTACAGTGTATCTTAAACAGGTAGAGCTGGAGAACTTCAAGTCGTTCGGTGGGAAGCTCACCGTTCCGTTCATGGAAGGATACACTGCCGTCACCGGTCCCAACGGTTCAGGCAAATCCAATATCACGGACGCCATCCTTTTCGTTCTGGGGCCCAAGAGCTCCAAGGCTGTCCGTGCCGGCAAGCTGACCGACCTGATCTTCGATGGCGGGAAGTCCAAGAACAAGGCCTCGTACACCAAGGTCTCGCTCGTCTTCGACAACACCGACCGTCTCATGCCTTGGGACGACGATGTAGTGAGGCTGACCCGTCACGTCAAGCTGTCCGATAACGGCGTGGACTACAGCTCATACTTCTATGTGAACGACCGCAAGTCCTCTATGACCGAATTCGACAGCCTGCTCCTGAAGGCAAGGATATCCGCCGACGGATACAACCTGGTCCAGCAGGGAGACGTCACCCGCATCGTCCAGATGGGAGCTATAGAGCGCAGGCGCATCCTCGACGGGATTTCGGGGATAGCAAGCTTCGATGCCGACATCGACAAGGCCAGGGCCGAGAGGTCCGATGCGACCGACAATCTCGAGCGCATCTCGATCATCACCGAAGAGCTGTCGCACGACCTGACCAAGCTGGACAAAGAGCGCAAGGACGCCCAGTCGTACCTCACCGCGAAAGGTGACCTGGATGTCGCCAACGCCCAGCTCTCCATACGCAGGCTCCAGATAGAGGAGTCCAAGATACAGACCCTCAGGAGCAACATGGAGAGGATCGACTCGGAGTCGCAGGCGATCCGCGAGAAGAAAGCGGAGTCCGAGAAGGAGATCGTCGAGGTCGCAGGCAATATCGCCGCAACCGAGGCCGAGATAGCCGAGAAGATAGGCCCCGAGTACAAGGAGATCAAGGACAAGATCACACAGTCCCTGATCGACATAGCCACCAGCAGGAACAGGAAGGAGAAGGCCGAAGAGGACCGCAAGGAGTCCGAGGGCTTCAAGGAATCGTACGAGAGCAGCATCGCTGCCAACAACGAGGAGATCGCCAGGCTGGAGGAATCCATGAAGGAGGCCGCGGAGAAGCTGGCAGGTCTGAAATCCGACAAAGCCGCGGTCGTGGCAGAGGAATCCGACATCTCCAAGAAGATATCCGAGACCGGAGGGGAGCACAAGCAGCTCCAGGACAGGATAGAGCAGATCGACAAGGATTCCAAAGTCCTCTCTCAGGCACTCCGCGACGCCTCCAGCGCCCATGCGGCAGCCGAGAAGGAGGAGACGGACGCCAGCAACGACCTGTCCCAGCAGGCCGAGAGGATCGGGTCCCTCGACTTCGAGATAAAGGATTACAAATGGAGCCTCGAACAGATGAAAGCCGAGGCCGGACCCAACCTCGACGATATAAGGGAGCGCATGACCCAGGTCAGGAGCCAGGAGTCGGTGCTCGAGAGGCAGGTCAAGGATCTGGAGGAAGCCTACAAGAAGCGCGAATCCGAGTACAACTCCATCCAGATAGACAAGCGCGCGTCCGAGAAGGCCAACCGCGGAAGCATGGCCGTGGAAGCCATCCTGGGTCTGAGGAACAAGGGCCAGATGAGCGGCATCCACGGAACCGTCCAGGAGCTGGCCACCGTTGACAAGGAGTACGAGACCGCTCTCGCTGTTGCCGCAGGCGGAAAGATGCAGGCCGTCGTGGTCGACAACGACCAGGTAGCGGCCGACGCCATCAATTACCTCAAGAAGGAGAGGCTGGGACGTGTCACCTTCCTTCCTATTACCAAGATGATGGGCGGAAAGCCCCGCGCCAAGGCCATCATGAGCGTCAAGGACTCCATCGGATACGCCATCGACCTCATCGATTTCGACGAGAAGTACCGCAACGTGTTCTGGTACGTGCTCTCGGACACCCTTGTCGTCAAGGACATGGACACCGCCCGCCGTATAATGGGCGGAATCAGGATAGTCACGCTCCAGGGAGAGGTCATAGAGGCCTCAGGAGCCATGGTCGGAGGAACGATCAGCCAGCAGAACATATTGAAGTTCGGAGCGGCCTCCGAGGACAAGCTCGCCGAAGCCGGAGAGCGGATGAGGAAGGCCAAAGACGCTCTGGATTCCGCCAAGGCCGCGCTGGCCAAGACGCGCGACGAGTACCGCAGCCTCGGAACCGAGCTCGGAACAGCCAGCTCCTCCGGAAAAGCCATCTCCGACAAGATGGCGGAGATCAAAGGAAACATCGCCCAGCTGGAGAAGAGCAAGGCCGAAGTCCTGAAGAAGCAGACGGAATGCAGGGACAGGCTCCAGAAGGCCACAGCGGCCCTGACGGACGCCCGCCAGGCTCTCGACAAGGCCCAGGCCGACATGGACGCCCTCGACAACGAGAGGGAGGCCGTGAAGGCCCGCATCGCCGAGATAGCCCCCGTCGAGCTGCAGAACCGCATGCAGGGGGTCCGCGACAGGATACATGCCCTCACCGAGAGCATTTCCAGCATCGCTCTTGATATAAGCACGGACGAGAGCGAGGCCAACGGTCTCAAGAAGCAGAACGAGTCCTACGAGATCCAGCTGAAGTCCACCTTGGCTTCGATACAGGCCAACGACGAGGAGATCGGCCAGGCCGACGCCGAGATGGCTCGCATCACGATCGACCTCGAAGCCCTCAGAAGGATCGAGGCGGAGATGGAGAGCGGGATAGAGGACCTCCGCAAGAGGAAGGAGGCGCTTGTCAACCGCAAGAACGATCTGGAGATCGATGTCCACAAGAAGGAGAGCGACCTCGAGAACAAGGCCGCGCTCGTCGAGAGCTTCAGGGCACAGGTGTTACAGTCGGAGCAGAGCCTGACCGACCTGAAGATCGCCGTGGACGCGATATCCATCCCCGTTCCGGAGCCGGTCCCGTCCGAGGAGGAGATCAAGCGCAGGATAAAGGCCTGCGAGCGCACTCTCTCAGACCTCGGGAACGTCAATCTGCGCGCCATTGAGGAGTACGAGCTCAAGAAGCGCCGTTATGACAGTCTTATGTCCGATACCGCGGACCTCAACGCCCGCATCGAGGAGCTGAACAAGCTCATGGAGGACCTGATAGGCAAGAAGAAGGGACTGTTCATGAAGTCCTACGACGCCGTCAACGAGAATTTCAAGGCCATATACGCCCAGCTCTCCGGAGGCGGAGAGGCGTTCATGGGATTGGACAACGAGGACGACCCCTTCGCGGGCGGCCTCATGATCAACGCAAAGCCCAGGAACGGGAAGCTCCTGAGGCTGGAAGCCCTGTCCGGAGGGGAGAAGTCCCTCACGGCGCTTTCGTTCATCTTCGCCATCCAGGAGTACCAGCCGTCGCCTTTCTACGTCCTGGACGAGGTGGACATGTTCCTGGACTCGGTCAACGCCGAGATGGTGGCCAAGAGGGTCCGCGAGAGCTCCGCCAAGGCGCAGTTCATCCAAGTCTCCCTGAGGAAGGTCACCCTGACCCTCGCAGACCATCTGATCGGGGTCACCAGGCCGCCCACAGGAATAAGCAAGGTCATAATGCAGCCCGACATCGCAGAGGTCTCCAAGTATGAGGAGGAGGCCTTGAAGAAGCAGAAGGAGAGCAAGGAGGAAGCCTGATGCCCGGAGACATCACAGAGCTGGAGCAGCATCTCCTGTTCCACAAGGCCATCTCGGACGACGAGGAGACGCTCAACAAGATCGGAGGGTACATGGAGATCCTCTCCCATGCGGAGACCGGCGAGAAGCTCGCCGACCCCGTCGACGAGGCCATCCGCTCGGTATTCAGCCTGGTCCTGGTCAGCGGGATGGACCCGTGGGAGATCGACCTCTCCGAGTTCGCCAGGCTATATTCCGAGAAGGTCCGCGACGACGACTTCGACATGATCGTCGCTGGGAAGCTCGTGCTCATGGCATGGAAGATCCTGAAGCTCCAGTCGGATTCCACCCGCGAGAGGTCCGAGCCTCCGCCGGAGCCCGAGTTCGACGAGTTCATAGAGGACGATTTCAACGACGACTTCATGCCCATGCAGGTGCCGGAAGTCGTCTTCAAGGAGGCCTATCGCAGGGAGCCGGTGCGCCCCGTTACGATGATCGAGCTCATAGACGCCTTCGAGGACGCCAGGAGAGAGGTCGACATCATGCGCGAGAGGGAGCGCGTCCGCGAGGCCATGAAGGCCAAGGAGCCCAACAAGAAGTTCGACAACAAGGCCCACGAGGAGGACGACGAGAAGACCGTCGAGGCCGTGTGGGAGAAGATCCTCAAGATGGGGGCCGGACAGATGGACATAGTCGACCTGTACGGCCCGGACAAGGACGAGAACCTGTCCATATTCGTATCGTTGCTCCACCTTGTCAGGAACGGCTTCATAGACGTCTGGCAGGACGAGCTTCCCGGGGGGCCCATACACCTGGAGATCAAGAACGACTCCGCTTCGGGAACGGTGGTCGATATGGCTTCGGAGACGAACCGAGATGAATTCCAAAGCAGCAGTTGAGGCGGCCCTGTTCTCGGCGGCAGGGAATTTGCGCATATCGGAGATAGCCGAGAAGACCGGAATATCGGAGGAGGAGGTCCGCACCGCGTTGGTGGACCTCCGCAGGGAGTACGACGTCCGCGAATCCGCCATCATGATAGCCAAGATCGGCGGCGAGTACAGGATGATGCTCCGCACCGAGTACACAGAATGCACCGGGTCCTTCGCCAAGGCGGAGATGACCCCTGGAGTCATGCGCACGCTCAGCACCATCGCCTACAACCAGCCTGTGCTGCAGTCGGAGCTCCTGAAGGCCCGTGGACCTCGCACCTACGACGACGTCCACACGCTCGTGGACCTCGGATTCGTCTCCGCCAAGAAGAGCGGACAGACCAAGGAGCTCACGACCACCAAGAAGTTCTCCGAATACTTCGGCATAGGGAGCACCCGCAAGGACGACATCCGGAAATGGATCGAGTCCCAGGCCAAGAAGAGGCCCGAGCCCAAGCCTGAGGATCCTGAAGAGCCAGAAGAGTCATGAGGATATTCGGACACCCCGTGGTCATAATTAAGTAGTTAGCCACGGTTCGATGAACGATGAGTTCTATGTTCGGGACCAACGGGATAAGGGGTCTGGTCAACGAGGCCATGACCTCCTCCTTCGCATACCGCCTAGGCAGGGCCATAGGCAAGGTCATGGGGAGCCCCGTAGCGATCGCCACCGACACCCGCCCGTCCGCTGACATGCTGAAGAGCGCGGTCATGGCGGGCCTGATGGCCTCCGGTTCAGAGATCATCGACCTGGGCATAGTCCCCACCCCCGCGCTGCAGCTTTTCGTCAAAACCCGCGACAACGTGGCGGGAGGGGTGATGGTGACCGCTTCCCACAACCCTTCCGAGTTCAACGGGGTGAAATGCATCTCGTCCGACGGGGTCGAATCCTCGCGCATGGAGGAGAGCAGCATAGAGGAGGCGTATTCCCACGTTCCTTCGGAGACCGACTGGTCCTCCTGCGGGGATGTCCGCAGCGAGTACGGATTCATCCCCGAGTACATCCAAGCGGTCGCTTCGCATGTCGACGCCGCAGCGATAAGGTCTGCAGGCCTCAAGGTCTGCGTGGACTGCGGAAACGGGGCAGCTTTCCAGGCCGCTCCGGAGATCCTGAAGAAGCTCGGTGTGCAATGCGTCGCGATCAACTGCGACCCCGATGGGAAGATGGCATGGAACGGCCATACCGCTTCCGACACCCTGAAGGCGCTGGTGACCGCCACCGGCTCCGACATCGGAGTCGCTTTCGATCCTGACGGAGATCGCTGCATTTTCGTCGATTCCAACGGCAGGTCACTGTCGGGGGACGACATCCTGGCCGTGGTCGCCTCCAACAGGCTCTCCGGTGTCCCTGGAAGGGTGTTCACATCCGTGAGCTCCTCGTCCGTCGTGGACGACGCCGTAGAGGCGGTAGGGGGCGTCGTGGTTCACACGCCTGTTGGCGCACCGGTTATCGCTCGCAGGATGATGGAGTCCGGCGGAGTGCTGGGCGGAGAGGAGAACGGCGGACTGATCTTCCCGGAGCATCAGTACTGCCGCGACGGCGCCATGGCTGTGGCTGTCGTATTGGAATGCGTCGCCAAGAAAGGCCCTCTGTCGGAACAGGTTGACCGCCTTCCCGAGTACTTCACGGTGAAGACCAAGGTCCCGTGCGCCGTCGATAAGAAGGCCGGCCTGATGGACTTCCTGAGGGACAAGACCCTGGACAGGGATGTGGACATGACGGACGGCCTGAAGGTCTGCTTCGACGACGGATGGGTGCTTCTGAGACCTTCCGGCACCGAGGAATCGTTCAGGATATTCTCCGAATCCAAGGACGAGAACGTGGCGGTGTCCAGAGCCGACGAATACAAGGCTCTTGTAGAAAGCTATCTCAACGGGCGAGGTCAGCTTCTGAGGCTCTTCGCGTGGACTGCGATTACCTCGTTTATGTATCTCGCAGCGAGGATCGAAGTGATCCCGGCGGGGTCCGCAGGAGGGCACACCTCGACGACGTCGAATCCGGCCATCCTGTCGCCTATGGCGTTGATGACCTTCTTGACGTCTATCGGCATGAGCCCGAAAGGCTCGGGAGTTCCGGTTCCGGGGGCGAAGGCGGGGTCTATGCCGTCGATGTCGATCGTCAGATAGATGCGGTCGTTCTTCACGGTCTCCAGCGCGGTCTTTATCGCCTTGTCGATCCCTGTTTCCATCACCTCGTACGAGGATATGAACGGGATGACGTCGTCCCTGTCAAGCTCCTCTTCGCCGATGGCGCGACAGCCGATGACGAAGGTGTTCTCGATTCCCAGATGCTCCGCGGCGCGCCTCATGATGCAGGCGTGGCTGTTGGGGGTTCCGAGATACTCGTCCCTGGAGTCCAGGTGAGCGTCGATCGAGATGACGGCGATGTCGTCCTTGTCGAAGTTCCTGACTATGGGGATGTTGACCGTGTGCTCCCCGCCCATGGCGATGGTGAACTTGCCGTCCCTGATAGCAGGTCCGACGCAGAAGTTCACCTCCTCGAACATGTCCTCGGGAAGGACGAAGTCGTCGCAGTTTCCATAGTCGCACACGTTCAGCGTGGGCTGGTGGATGCCGTGCTCGAAGTGTATCTCTTCAAAATTGTAGGAGGCCCGCCTTATAGCGGTGGGGGCCTCCCGGGCGCCCGCTTTGAAACAGGCAGTATGGTCGTACGGGATGCCGTAGATCACGACATCGGCGTCATCGTATTCTGACTCCGCCCCTGCGTAACCGATCCCGAACGCCATTCTACCGTCTCACATGAATTTGTATCTGCCCATGGCGACAAGGTAGAGAACTTCCGCTCCCTCTTCGATCTTCTGCTCAGCGTCATCGTTGATGCTGATGGACAGCTGCTCGAAGGTCTCCATGTCCATGACCAGGGCTTCTTTGTCGGAGATGGACAGGATCTGTCCTTTCCTCTTATCGATCATAGGGACCTGCACCTTGGTGCTGACAGGTCCGACGATGGACTTCTTGGCGCCGGTGAATATGCTGACCGCGTCGATGTTCGCTTTCGCGGATCCGTGCTTACCGGGTTTAGAGGTGGTGATCTTCACGATCTTGCAGGGCTCCTCGTCGACGTTGACGTACCTGCCCTCTTTCAACTCTCTGATCTCTTTCATCTCCCACATCGATTTCACTTCCTTTGTGTATATCTTGACCGGCTTATGGCCGGTAGTTCACCACCCTGCGGGCGGTGTGCACATACAGGCCGAACTGCGTTGCGGACCTCATGTTATCATGTTCCCCATGGTAGCGGGTTCTTTAAATGTTTTGCATGGATGCTGGCTCGGATTCGCGACGCAACCCAATTCTAATTTTATACGGATGTTATGTTTGTTCAAAACAAAAACATGGGCATATGTAGTTCTTAAAGAAGCGTTTGTTTTCAGTCAGTAAGACTAGGAAAAGTAGAACAGGGTCGATTACCGTAGACAACATCGTCGGAAAGACCTTCATCGGCCAGGGAAAGATCCTGACCCAGACGGCCTGAACAAACTTTAAGCTCCGAGGGCATCCCTTGGCGAAACCTCTTGTTATTCATCATAGGATTGAAAATGAAGAGACAGACCCGACCGCGGTTCGGCCGGATCGTCTGCGACGGTTTGGGAATTCAGCGCCTTTTGGAGCGTCCCTTTCCGCCCTTCTGGCCTTTGCGGCCCTTCTGGGGCTTCTTGGGAGCTTCGGGGTAGCGTTTCTTGATGTCGGCGACCCTCTTCGCGAACTCCTCGTTGAGGATGTCTCCGCGGAAGTCTCCGTGGTACTGGTCGATCTTCGCTGCTATCAGGACCTTTCCTGCCAGCGCGCGGGCGATCTTTCCTCTCTGCCAGTACGGGGCCCTGTGGATCTCCGGATGCTGGAAGATGATTCCGTGCTTCGGGGGCCTCTTCCCGGACTTGAGATGCCTGAACATGGCCTTCTCGGCTCCTAGGAGCTGGACGGTGGACGAAGGCAGGGAAGCGAGCCTCTCCAGCCCTCCGGCGAGGGAGATCATGCGGGCGGCCAGCGGGGCGCTCAGGACGGCGCACATGTTGGGGCAGGCTTCCGATACGATCCCCTGGATGTACTCCTCGGTCCTCGACTTGTCGTCGTAGAGGCGGTAGAGGGTGTCAGCGAGGTCCTGGACCGCACGCATGTCCTCGGGGTCGAAGTCGGCTCCGATGGACGAGATGTCGAGCCCCAGCTCTTCTATGATCTGGTCCCTGTCGCCGTATCTGGCCACCAGGTCGGCGTATCTAGCGTCGTGGGCGTAGTCGGCGAGCTCGGGGAAGTGCATCCCATACCATTCGTGCAGCCTCTCGTCGTAGAGGTTGATCGTGGCTATCTGGTCGTCCAGGTTTCTGATGGCCTGGACAAGGTTCCTGTCGCGTGGGATGGGCTCGGACGTCCTCAGCTTCCCGAGGTCCATCATGACCTCGTGCATGAACTTGTCATCGAACCCGAACCTGTTGGGCGTGACGAACGAGGAGTCGAACAGGGTCGGCTTTCCGAGCTCGGACTGCCTGCGGTCTCCGACTGCGAGCTTCCCCTCTACGGTGGCGGCGAGCTCCCTCTCCTCCTCCAGGAGGTTGCCCCTCTGCATCTCGGCCAGCTTCTCAGCCACTCTGTGGGCGTCGTGGGGCATGACGCGCTTGTCGGTGATCTTCCCGGATTTCTCGTCGATAAGGAAGGTCCCGAACCATTTGGTGACAAGTATGGTCATCTTCTCATCTCCGAAAGTTTGGCGATCTCCTCCGCCGGGAGGTCCTCCACTTCGCCCACCAGCATCTGGAGATGGGCTTGGAGCTCGAGCTCCTCCATGCGGTTGTAGGCTTCCACGAGGGTGCGGCCCTGGGTGAGGGCGCCGTGCTTGGCCATGATCATCGCCATGGCATGCCCTTCCTTGGCTACGGCTTCCACGAGTTCCTCCGAGCCCGGGGTGAAGTATGGTATCATCGGGACCTCTCCTAGAAGGAGGACTCCCTCGGGGGTGATGTTGCACCTGATGTCCTTCCCGGCTACCGCCAGAGCGGTGCAGTAGAGGGGGTGGCAGTGGACGACGGCGTTGGTCTCGGGATTCATCCTGTACAGGGCGAGGTGGAATCTGTGCTCTATGGAGGGCTTCCCTCCGGAGAGGACCCTTCCATCCAGCGAGAGCTTGACCATGTCCTCGGGCTTCAGGAACCCCTTGTTCACTCCGGAAGGGGTTATGAGGACCTCGCTCTCGTTGATCCTGACGCTCATGTTGCCCCCGGCGGACACGGTGATCTTCCTGTCGTACAGCAGCTTGCAGATCTCCGCCAGGCGCTCGCGGGCGTACATCTCGTTCATCGTCTCACCTTGCTGATCTCGTCCGGCCTGAGGATCCCCTTCTCGGTGATGAATCCGGTCACCAGCTCTGCAGGGGTGACGTCGAAAGCGGGGTTGAGGGCCTTGGATCCGACAGGGGCGATCCTGCGGTCTCCGATCATGGTGACCTCTTCCTCGGCGCGCTGCTCGATGACTATGCCTTCGCCGGTCGCGGTGGAGAAGTCGAAAGTGGATATGGGAGCGGCGACGTAGAAGGGTATCCCGAAGTGCTTCGCGACGATCGCCTTGTCGAAGGTTCCGATCTTGTTGGCGAAGTCTCCGTTGGCGGCAATCCTGTCGGCTCCGGTGATGATGAGGTCCACTCCTTTGGACATGTAGTATGCGGATGCTCCGTCGGGGATGATGGCGTGGTCGATCCCCTCCTGGTTGAGCTCCCAGGCGGTCAGCTGCATCCCCTGCAGGCGGGGTCTGGTCTCCGAGGCGTACACGAAGAACCTCTTCCCCTGGGCCCAGGCTTTCCTCATCGGCGCCAGAGCGGTCCCCACGTCCACGGTGGCCAGAGCGCCGGCGTTGCAGTGGGTCATGACCTTCATCCCATCCTTGATGAGAGCGGATCCGTACTCCCCGATCAGGGTGCACTTGTCGATCATCATCTGGGCGTATCCGTCGGCGGCCTTGACGGGGTCCTCCCCCTTGGAGAGCCTGTCGCACATGTAGTCAACGGCGTAGAACAGGTCGTTGGCGGTGGGGCGGGCGGCTTTGACGTCCTTGGCGGCTTTCTGGATGTCGCATCCCTTCAGGGCGGCCAGGCACATGGCGTAGGCGGCGGTGGCTCCTATGGAGGGCGCTCCGCGGGTGGTCATGTTGCGTATGGCCTCCGCAACGTCGAGGTAGTCGTCGAATCCTACGAGGACCACCTTGGCGGGAAGCTCCCGCTGGTCGATCATCATGACCTTTCCGTTCTCGAACCAGACCGCTTTGATATCGCGTACGATTCCGTCTATTCTCGCCCTCATCTTATCACCTGGCCTATTTAACGCTATATATAAGGAATTTCCCAAACTAAGCGTCTATGGAAATGAACATAACTGTTTTAAACGCAAATAACTTTGTCGAGACATGGGAGACGGGCCACTTACAGATTTCGAGATTTATTACACCCAGAAAGGCTTGGTTCAGGTCTCCAACGAGGTGCACAGAAGGATCCTAGCGGAGATCAGAAATTCTGACAAGTCCCTGACGGATCTTTCCCATTCTCTCAAAAAGGCTCAGTCTACGCTGTCGGTTCACCTCAACAAGATGGTCGAGGAGGGGCTAATATCCACCTACGACGATCCACAGGACAGCCGCAGGAAGGTGTACACTCTGATATCGGTGAGGTTCGCCTATTCTCGTCCTCCCAACGAGAAGTCCATGGACATGATCATCAACACGCTTTCCGACATCGTCGAGGATCCCGCCAAGACCCGCGACGCCATGATGAGGTTCATGTTCCTCGGCCTGGACGGCATAGGGCTGTCCGTGGAGCCGATGGCCAGCATCCTGGGGGGATTGCATGCTACGGCCCTGTACGGCGCCCTGACCGGCTCCACGCTCGAGGAGACGGTCGCCAACGCCCGCGAGTATTATTCCAAGATGGGAATCGGAGAGGTCCACATCTATTCTTTGAACCCTCTGACCATCATCCTGTCCGATAAGATGACCATGACCGAGGGCTCCGCCAAATCGTTCGGCGGATACGCCTCCGGGTTCATGATGAAGGTCCTCGAGGATGCGACCGGCAACCAGTACGAGATCGTGTCCAGCGAGGTCTACGGTTCGGAGTTCAACAACTTCAAGTTCGTGCTCCAGCCGGTAAAGAAC
>JAEEGF011860364.1_pt1 | contig 13100 bp, 14 predicted proteins | sample 9134171 | NCBI WGS metagenome assembly JAEEGF01 (sample SAMN16246542, study PRJNA631951) | gut metagenome | biome: gut microbiome; feature: rumen; material: AP-attached | host: Bos | place: Iran: Karaj | collected 2018-10
GTTGCAGTTCAACGTTGATCGCAAGGCCATCGACAACTGCTTTTGCGCTGCCGTAGCCGGTCATGCTTTTGATCATAAAACCTCCATATCCATCACGCAATGATATCAAAGGTGATGGTTTTTTCTTTATTTGTGCGGCGCTGGGTAAATACCAGCACTGCAGCGCTGAAAAGGAGCGAGCAGAAGCTGACCAGGATGCGGATTCCCTCCCCTGCGTCGGCAAGTGCAGCGACGGCATAGCCGGCAAAGAAGAAGAGCAAGGGCATGATATAGACCAGAAATGCCGCACCGAAGATGCGGGAGCTTTTGCTGGAAATGACGACCTTCTGACCAGGCTTTGCCTGGATCAGATTGCGCGCTTCCACGTGAAGTTCTTTCTGGAACATACAGCTTTCGCAGCTGCCGCAGTTTCCACCGCAGGCCGTTGACCGCGTGACGGCGACCTCAGCCATTTCTTTGGGCAGCAGCTTGATGACAACGGCGTCCTGGGTCATGGCTGCGCCTCCTCGCTGCGCCGAACAAGACGGATGGCAACGGTATAATCGGGCTGTCCATCCTCCTGGATGGCGCCGACTCCCGGAATGGAGGGGACCGTGACAGTGACAGTCACCATATGGCTGCCCAGGCCCTGCATCAAGTCTGTCAGATCGGCCTCCGCATGGATGGTATAGGGAGTGACCCGGGCCAGGAGATTGTGGGGACCGCGGAGCAGAACAGGGAGCTGTTCGGATTCCACGATCACTTCCACATCTTCGTCCAGGCCGATCCAGGTGAATTCTTCAATTTCAAAGAGCTTGGTCTCCACCCCAAGAACCTCAATGGTAACAGTGGCCTCCGAAGCGCCGGACAAATTGCGGATCCCGTTGGGGACGGGGATCGAGTACGTGGATGTAAACTTGGTGCCGAAGGAGGTGAGGTCAATGGTATCGAGCTGGATCTGGTTGATTTCCGCGAGGACCGCAGAATCTCCCGCCAGCTTCAGGACCTTGGGTTCGACACTGATGCGGGTATTCTCGGCTGCGGCCCCGGAGCCTTCCTGAACGCTGATATAGAGCGGGACTTCCTTCACCGCCAAAACAGGAAGGGTCGCCCGAATGATGTCCGGCGCGGCAGTGATGTTCTCAGTGGAGTAGGGATGGTCAGTGGCGTCCATCAGGATATATCCCACTTCAACAGAATAGGTGCTGTCAAGCGTCTGATCCTTCCCGAAGGTGACATAGGCGTGATGCACATTGCGCAGGTACACTTCCGGCCCGCTCACCGTGATCGTGGAAGGCTCAAAAATCGGCGTCTCCTGAATAAAGCCGCTGTCGGTCTTGCCTTCAAAGCCGCCCTGCACGGGGACCGACTTGCTGGTGAGCTTGGAAACCATGAAGCTTACGGAATCGCGGGAGCGATTGATGACCTGAAGACTGCGGCGATCCACGCCGGAGGGATAAATGATGGTGTAGTTGAGAGAGGTATAGGCTGTCTGCGACAGCTTGCTGACGTCGACCTGGGCGATCAGATCGGTGGCCTCCAGGCCATTGACGATCCTGCGGGGCCCGGAGATCTCCAGCGTGACGGTGGGCGTGTCCAGATCGGTGATCACAAGCTCCCGCATGTTGAGAAGCGTATCCTCCCCAACCAGTTCGACCGGAACATTGCGAAACGTCTTGGTGGATTCCACGGTTTCCACAGAGACCACATAGATCCAGATGGAAAGAGACACCAGGAAGGAAATGATCATCCAGAAGAGTCTGCTGTCAAACAGTTTTCTAATTTTTCTCATTTTGATCTCCTCTGAAGAAAGCCAGGATCTTTTTCTGGAGCTTTACCCTTGTGCTGCTCTCCTCCTCCTGGCGGATGAGTTCCGTGCGAAGGAGCTTGTCCAGCGTCACGCCGTTCAGATGCCGTTTGAGAAGCCCCTCAACGGCAAGGGAGATATCCCCCGTCTCTTCCGAGACGATGATCACGACCGCATCAGACTGTTCACTGAGGCCGATGCCGGCGCGATGGCGCATACCCAGCTCTTTGCTGAGATTGGTGCTCTGGGTGAGCGGAAGAACACAGCCCGCGGCCGCGATCCTCCCCTCCCGCATGATCACCGCGCCGTCATGCAGAGGAGCCTTGTTATAAAACAGGTTCTTGATCAGCTCCGCGGAAATGTCGGAATTGATGATGGTGCCGGTGGTCATAATGCTGTTGAGCTTCTCTTTCCTCTCAAAGATCAAAAGTGCGCCGGTATGGGAGGCGGACATCTGGGTACAGGCCAGAACGGTCTGACTGATGGCGTCCTCGATCTCGGTGCTGGAGACGGAGCGCTTGGAAGAAAAGCTCCGCCCCATCCGTTCCAGCAGGCGGCGAAGTTCCGGCTGGAAAAGGACCACCAGAGCGATCAAGCCCAGCTCCACCGTCCTTCTGAGAAGGAAGTTGATCATGGTCAGATGAAAGATATAAGACAGCCAAAGAACGATCAGGATCAGAACGACGCCCTTTGCAAGATTGTAGGAGTTGGTCCTGCGCACGAACCAGATCACCTTGTAGATCAGATAGGCCACAATAATCACGTCCAAAAGGTCCGTGATCCCCATGGTCTTGATCCCGTTGAAGGCGGTGACAAATACGCTTGTTACAGCTTCCATGCAATCATCCTTTTCTTTTGCGGAACCTCAAGGGTTTTACCGCATACCACTCCACTTTATTCATTCGAGTATTATAACGCATTTTCGGGCAAAAGGCAACAGATGGAAGCAAGATAAAACTGAAATTCTCTTAAGACACGGCAGTGGAAAGAATGTGCCTCAGCACACGGCAGGCTTCCCGCAGCTCACTTTCCGACAGATAAGGAGAAAAGCTGAGGCGCAGGGTACCGGTCTCCAGGGTGCCGGCGCTTTCGTGGGCCAGCGGTGCGCAGTGCAGCCCGCTGCGCACGCAGATCTGATATTCGCTTAAGCGGCTTGCCAGCGTTTCACAATCGAGCGACGACCTGCGCAGAGAGATAACGCCGGATTGATGATTTCCGCCGATGGTGAATAGTTCGCAGTCTGCGCTCTGCAGTTCCCGGATCGCAAGGCGCAATAGTGCGTGTTCATATTGGAAGATGGCATCGGGCGTTTTGGAAAGGACCGTTTCGACACCGGCAAGCAAACCAGCAATACCGCAGACATTCTGGGTCCCTGCTTCCAGACGCTCCGGCAGATCCTCCGGCATGGTCTGAAGCCTGCTCTCCGCACCGGAGCCGCCAAAGAGGAGCGGGTGGGCATTGTCTCTGCACAAAAGGATCCCGGTCCCCTGTGGCCCGAGAAGCCCCTTATGGCCGGGCATAGCCATAAAGTCTGCGCCAAGGGCGTCAAAATTCAGGTCCAGGATCCCGGCTGCCTGGGATGCATCCAGAATCAGCGGGACGCCGGATTTTTTGCATAATTCGCAAATCTCTCGAAAAGGCATAATATAGCCGAAGACATTGGAAACCACCGTGCAGACGGCAAAATCAGCTCCCTGCAGTTCACGTTGAAAGGACCTGACCGTGTCTTCCGGGTCAAACAGTTTTCGCCCGGCGATCCTGATGCTGCAGCCCAGCGCATGCAAAGGTCGAGTGACGGCGTTATGCTCAAAGCCGGAGATGACAGCATTTTTCCCCTTTCTGGCAAGAGAAGCGATGGCGATATTCAGGGCATGAGTCGCGTTGATGGTAAACACCACACGGTCCGGCCGCGCCATGTGAAAGAGCTCCGCCGCCCTTTCCCGACAGCGGAATACCGTGTCAGCAGCAAGCATGGACGGAGCGTGACCTCCCCGCCCAGGACTTGCCATGGAGCGGAGAGCATTCGCCATGGCATAGCCCACAGCGGATGGCTTCAGCAGCGATGTGGCGGCGGAATCCAGATAGATCACAGCTTAACCTCCCGAAAGTCTCCCCATTCCGGCTGCTCAAATACCATTCCGCTTGGGATGCGCGCTTCATCAAGGAGGTGGACAGCGTCATGGATCCGTCGGCGGACTACAACTGCGTATCCGCAGCCTTTGGGACTGACGCCCTGCGGAAGTCGAGAGACGATGGCGGTAATTGCATTTCGTTCCAGGGCACGTGCTGCTCTTTGCGCGTGGGTAAGCGATCGAAAGGAGATCCAGTATTGCGGCATAGTCGAACTCCCCTTTTCCAAAAGAAAAGATCCCACCTGAGGCGGGATCTTTTTCCGCACAGGATGCAATCCATCCTATGCAAGGCTATGCAATTCGTGAACGGGTCATTCTTCCAGCAGCGCGATGGCCTGGGCCGCAATGCCGAGCCCTTCTCCGGTAAAACCGAGGCCCTCTTCCGTGGTGGCTTTGACGCTGACGCGGTCTGTGGAAAGGCCCAGGGTTTCCGCAATGTTTTGCCGCATCTGCTGAATGAAGGGGGCAAGCTTCGGACGCTGGGCAATGACAGTGCAGTCTACATTGCAGATGCAATAGTGCTTCTCTTCCAGAATGGCCGCGACCCGCTCCAGAAGCTTCCGGCTGTCCGCGCCGGCATAGGCTGGATCGTGATCCGGGAAGAGCTTGCCGATATCTCCAAGGGCGGCGGCACCGAGGAGCGCGTCCATCAGGGCGTGGAGCAGAACATCCGCATCCGAATGTCCCAGGAGCCCCTTTTCATAGGGGATCTCCACACCGCCCAGGATGAGCTTTCTGCCTTCCACAAGGCGGTGAACGTCATAGCCCTGCCCGATTCTCATTTCGTTCTCTCCTGTCCCGGAGGATGGCTGCGGCAAGCAGCATGTCCAGGGGCTTCGTCAGCTTGATGTTCTCTTCGTCGCCCTCCACCAGATAGGTGGTAACGCCGAGGACCTCCATGGCAGAACTGTCGTCCGTCAGGGCAAGGCCCTGTTTCATGGCTTTGGTCAATGCGCCTTTGATCAGCTCTGCCTTGAAGACCTGGGGCGTCTGGATCCGCCAGGTGGTCTCCCGATCTACGGTGCCGATGATCGCACCGTCTTCTCCGGCAGTTTTCAAGGTGTCGGTGCTCCGGATGGCGGGAACAGCAGCATTTCTCCTGGCGGCCATTTCCACGGTGCGTCGGATCAGATCCCCGGTTACAAGAGGACGTGCGCCGTCATGGATGGCAATCAGGGAAGCCCCGGAGCTTACTTCCGAAACGCCGGCAAGCGCGGACTCCGCCCGGGTCTTGCCCCCGGTGATGACCTTGGAAACGTTGCCGATATTATACTCCCGACAGAGTTCCGAGACCTCATTCAGTTTTTCCAGGGAGGTGACGACCACGATCTCGCTGACCGCGTCGCTTTCCTGAAACACACGGAGCGTCCTGGCGAGGACGGGGATCTCACCCAGCTTGGCCAGGATCTTGTCATTGCCCATTCGGACAGAGTTACCCGCTGCGAGGACAACAGCCGCGCAGGTCGGAATCTTTTCACCTCCGGAAAAGATACGGCTGATTCTTTTGATGGTATCCAGCTTGTTGCTCACGAGAAGCATCCCCTTCCGTTCCTCAGCCCTTCAGCTGACGCATCCGATAGAAGTTACGCATGCCGTCCGGCATTTCCTCCAGGTGCTTGAGCATCTTGCCGGCGCCGTAGGCCGCGCAGGAAACCGGATCGTCCACCACGGAGGTGCGGATGCCGGTGCTTCTCTCGATCAGGCGGTCCATACCGTAGATGAGGCTGCCTCCGCCGGACATGATGATGCCGTTGGTATCCAAATCGCCCACAAGAGAGGGCGGTGTGCGCTCCAGCACCGAGTGGATGGCCTCCAGGATATGGTTCATGGGGTCTACAAAGGCCTCGATCAGCTCATTGGCGTTGAGATTGACAGTTTTGGGAAGACCGGTGGAAAGGTTGCGGCCCTTGACCTCCTCAACACCCATATCCGGCCGCTGCATGACACAGCCGATGCTGCGCTTGATCTCCTCCGCAGCGCCCAAACCGATGAGCATATTATACTTTCTGCGGACGTATTTCACGATAGCCTCGTCAAAGCTGGCGCCGGCCACCTTGATGGATTCGCACTCCACGACGCCGCCGGCAGAGATGATGGCGATCTCCGTGGTGCCGCCGCCGACATCGATGATCATATGGCCTTCCGGTCGGGAAATGTCCACACCGGCGCCCATGGCGGTGGCAATGGCAGTCTCCAGCAGGTAGACCTTTCTGGCGCCGGCTTCGATGGCGGCGTCGATCATGGCGCGCTCCTCCACGCCGGTGACGGAGCTGGGGACACAAGCAAGCATACAGGGCTTAAAGAGAGAGAAGGAAGTAATCCGGTTGACCAGTTCCCGCAGCATCTGGGCCGCCATTTCATAGTCGGAAATGACGCCGGCGTTGACAGGATGGATCGCAACGATATTGGCGGGCGTACGTCCCAGCATCTTCTGTGCGTCCTGGCCCACCTTGGAAATACGGCTGGTGACCCGATCCAGGGCCACGACGGTCGGCTCTCTGGCGACCACGCCTTTTCCCTGTTCAAAAAGCAGGGTGGTGGAGGTTCCCAGATCGACGGCGATGTCTCTTTCGAATATAACCATACAGATTCTCCTCTGTTTATTCTTTTCTTCTTGCTAAGGTCAGGCCGATAACAGATGCGGCACCTGCTTTTCGCAGAACGGAAGCAGCCTCAGAAAGCGTCGCGCCGGTAGTGACGATATCATCCACCAGCAGGATCGTTTTTCCACCAGGATCGGCTTCCGGCAGCGCAGCATATACGCCCTTTACATTGCGGCGCCTCTTCTCGGCATTTCCCGCAGCGGACTGCCTGGGATTGTTGCGGATCTTCTGAAGTGTGGGGAGGCAAGGGACCGAGAGACGCCTGGAAAGATCCTCAGCCAAAAGGCGCGCCTGATCGTAGCCGCGCTGGCGCAGGCGCCTCCTGTTCAATGGCACCCAAGTAATACTATCGCAGGAAATCCGGTTTTCGTCAATACATTTTGCCAGAAATTCTCCGTAAACGGAAGCATACATCCGCAGCCCTCCGAACTTATAGCGAAGAAGCGACTGCCTTACCTCCATAGTATAATAGAGCGGAGAATAGCAGGCATCCAGATGGGGAAAGTCCTGTCTGGCGGCGCAGTTCGTATAGGGCAGCTTTTCCCGGCAGCGGGGACAGACCACTGCGCCGTTCTGGGTCAAGCGGCGGCAAAACGCACATTTACGGGGAAACAGCAGATCCAGCAGCAGATCCATGTAATTCATAGCAGGCCTCTCGATCCTGGCAGTGCGGCACATAAAGAGTCTTGTGCTATCTTACACCTTTCTTTGCCCGCGGGCAAGAGCGGATTCCAGTTTTTCCGGATTGTTTTTGGACTGTTCACATCCGGCCGCAAAGTCCGGTGCCAGCAGGATCATGGAAAGGAGATTGGGCACGGCCATGAGTACATTGATCAGATCGGAGGCCAGCCAAATCCGATCGGTGGGAAGAAAGCAGCCGAGAACAGCACATATGAGATAGAGAAAGCGAAAATGCTTTTCTTCGAGGCCTGTTACCTGCGCACACAGGCAACTCGGAACATATAGGCCTAACACCGTGCTGAGCCCGAAAACCAGAAGACAGAGTCTGAAAACAGGTAAAACGGGAAACGAAGTGGCTTCAATGGAAAACACCCGGAACCAGAGTTCCGCTCCGGGAAGGCTTCCGTAGGGAATGGCGGCGCCGCTGCACAGAAGGGTCAATGCGCTGATCGAACATAAAAGATGAGTATCCACGCAGACCTCCCAAACGCCCCAGAGCGCATGACGCTCAGGATGATTGGTACGGACCAGGGCGTGGACCGTTCCCGCTGTGCCTAAACCCGCTTCATTGGAAAACACACCTCTACGAAAACCCCAAAGGAGAGCGGTTTTTACCGTCACACCGCCGCAGGCTCCGAGCAAAGCACAGGGCCGCAAGGCAGAGGACAGGATCAGTCGGAAAGAAGCCGTGATTGCTCCCCTGTTCCCATACAGTACTATGGCTGAGGATAACAGATAGAGAAAGGTCATAAAAGGTACCACAAAGCTGCATAGCTTTCCCAGAAAGGTGATCCCCCGATGGAGAGCCAGGCACAGAATAAAGAGCAGGAAAAGGCTAAACCCTATGCGGCAATTCAAGGCAGGAACTCCCTGAACGGCAAGAGAAGAGACAACGGTGTTCATCTGGGCCATATTTCCCACAAACAAGGCGGAAAGAACGGCGAGAAAAGCATAAAGGCGGGAGGCTCTCTCCCCAAGAGCAGAAGAGATCATCCCAATGGCACCACAGCCGTTGCGCTGACCGAACCAGATCTCAGCGCTTTTTACACAGCAGCCAAGCAGCGCTGCGACCCACATCCAGAACACGGCGCCAGGTCCGCCCATAGCAATGGCCTGCGCAGTTCCGATGATATTGCCGGTGCCGACAGTGGCTGCAAGCGTGGTGGAGGCAGCATCCATGGATCCCAGCATCCCCCGGGAAGGACCGGCTGCCTGTATACGAGAGGCCCCCTGCCGCTCAAGAAGACGTGTAAACCCGGGAATGAGCCTCAATGAGCAAAGGAGAAACAAAGGGAAGAAAAGGAAGAACCAGAGATTGTCCCCGATAGACTGCAAAATCATAAGCTTTCTTAATATTCACAAAAAGGACTATCTTTTTCCCGGCGCGCGTGGTAGTTTATGGGCACCCGAGAAAAGCTGAACGACAGCCGCATCTGACATACGTGTATGTCGGATCGATCGATATCAATCGTATGAAGAAAGGAAGCTTAACATGAAGAAAGTAATCTCTCTGCTGATGGTGCTGCTTCTGACCCTCTCGGCAGGTATCCCGGCCTATGCTCTCGGGAATCAGAGCAGAGCTGTGATCGCAGCCGACCTGACGGACGAGCAGATCGAGCAGGTCTACAATGCCTTCGGCCTCCGCCGCGGCAGCGTGGTGGAGCTGCGCGTGACGAATCAGGAAGAGCGGCAGTATCTGGACGGCTATGTGGATTCCGCACTGATCGGCACCAGGTCCATCTCCAGCGTGTATGTGGAGCTGCTGCCCAGCGGCTCCGGCATGGACGTGACCACCAGCAACATCACCTGGTGCAGCCCGGAAATGTATCTGAGCGCGCTGGCCACCGTGGGGATCACCGACGCGAAGATCATCGTCGCCTCCCCCTATGAGGTAAGCGGCACCGCCGCGCTGACCGGCGTATACAAGGCTTACGAAGACATGACCGGCAAGAAGCTGGACGACCTGGCAAAGCTGATCAGCACCCAGGAGCTCACCATCACCGGCGACCTGGCCAGCGAGATCGGCAGCATGGACTCCACCGGCATCGTGAATGACCTGAAGCTGATGCTGGACGAGACCAAGCAGATGAGCGATCAGGAACTGCGCCAGACGATCCTTGACATTGCCGGGGAGTACAACGTAAAGCTCAGCGACAAGCAGATCAGTCAGCTCATCGGACTCTGCCGTTCTCTGGAAAAGCTGGATACCGAGGCCCTGCGCTACAACGTGGAATACGTTCAGGGCACGCTCAACAAGCTATCCGGCGCCAAGATGGCGAAAACAGGCTTTCTCGGTACTGTGGGTGTTGTGATCGAATCTGTTGGCAGCTTCTTTGAACGGATCGGCAGATTCCTGGGCCTCTGATAATTGAAAAAGACGGAAGTCGTGATGACTTCCGTCTTTTATTTTTGAAATCTTGTGGCATACCCGCAGCGCTTACAGAGGGGCTCTACCACTTTCCTGGCGGAGAAGCCTTCGTAGATGGCGCGGGCACGGGGGCTTTCCAGGATATCCCGAAGTTCCTGCCGAAAGAGATTTCCCAAGGGGATATCCCCCTCATGGTCCAGGCAGCAGGGCACGACAGTGCCGTCACACAAAACGCCTATTTGATCCCGCAGGCCGAAGCAAAACCCGGTTTCCTGCACTTTATTCAGTTCAAGATCAGGCCAGTCAAATCGCTCTCCGGGATCCAGCCATACCCGTTGCGCCAGCTTCTGTCCGTTACGGCTCTCCCTCCACGGCTCGCGAAAAGCCCGGTGCAAAAAGGCCAGGATCTCCTGATTTCTGGAGTTCAGGCCACCCTGGTTCCAAAGGCGGAACTCACAGAGGATCCCACGTGAGGCCGCCTCTTTTACAAAATCCGTGCATCCGCGAAGGTAGCTTTCCAGATCCCCGCTGGTATTGGCTTCATAGGACTGCAGGGAGAGATTCACCTTATGGACCGCAGGAGCATCCAGCAAGAGCTTTCCCTTCTCCGGAAGAAGGGTACCGTTGGTGGTGATCATGACCTTGAAGGCAAGACGCTCCGATTCGTCCAGAAAAGCTGCTAGCTCCGGATGAAGAAGCGGCTCCCCCATCAGATGAAAATACAGATACTCGGTGTACTCTCTCACTTTCGAGGCCAGAATGTGAAACTCTTCCGGACTGAGCAAATGCGGCTCACGCCTGGTGCCGGGACAGAAGGAGCAGCGGAGATTGCAGACATTGCCGATCTCCAGATAGATTTTACGAAAACGCATTTTCTGAGCACCTGTTCTTTCTTGCGGCGCAGATCGATCCATGATAAACTGAGAAAAAGAAGGTGATGCGGATGAAACGATGGATCCCTGTATGGCTGCTGCTGAGCGTGCTGCTGTGCGCCTGCGGAACAGTCTCCCCTGCCCTTGCGGAGGAAAGCAGCGTTTTCTCCGTCCCGGAGCCTTCTGTCCTGGAAGTCACCAACGCGCCGACTCCGGTACCGGTGGTGATCCGGGATGCGCTGTACGAGTCAGGAAGCTACAGCGACAACGTGGGAAACAGCTGGGATTATGTGCTGCGGATCCCAATGATCGAAACCTCAGGCGAGGATGCGGTCAGGCTGAACCGGGCAGTATACGCCGCGCTTGAGCCTGCCGTAAAGGAGGCGAAGAACAGCATGGCCGACGGCTGCAGTCTGATCGTGAACCGGGTGGATTACACGGTCTACGTAAACGGGCAGCTGATCTCCATCCTGTGCGAAACGGACACGGACTGGGGATTTGAATCCTATTACACGGTAAACTACGACGCTTCGACACACAGCGAGGTGAATCGAACGGAGCTGCTGCTGCGTTACGGCATGCAGGAGGAGGATTTCCTCGCTAAGGCAAAAGCGCTGGTGGAAGACTATTTTCAGGAACACTATTCCACGGTTCCCCGGGATGACTTCTACTGGGATCGCCATGACAGAAGCGTGGACGCCCAGAATTTCAAAGAAGACTGCTGCCTCTTTGTAAACGATTCGGGACAGCTCTGCATGATCCCGAAGCTTTATTCCTTCGCCGGTGGCGATTATTACTACCACATCTTTGCATTGGATGGATCCGCATGAGGAAACCTGCCGCGCCTTTCGGAGCGGCAGGTTTTTTTGGATGAAGATCAGAACAGGCCAGGGAAGCCTCCGAAACCGCCCTGAAGCTTGTTCATGGCCTTGCTGGTCTGTTCATCGGCCTTCTTCAGCGCGCCGTTTACCGCAGTGAGGATCAGATCCTGCAGCATTTCCACATCCTCGGGATCCACAACTTCGGGATCGATGACGATGGAAGAAAACTCTCGGGTGCCGGTCACAACCGCCTTCACAGCACCGCCGCCTGCGGTGAACTCAAAGTCGGTAGCCTCCAGCTCCTGCTGCATCTTCATGAACTCCTGCTGCATCTTCTGGGCCTGCTTCATCATGTTCATCTGGTTGCCGGGCATACCCCCGCGAAAACCGCCTTTTGCCATAAGTCATACTCCGATCTGCCGCTGCGCGGCGTTTTTTTATTCTGAAATGAAATGTACTTCCTTGAATTGTCTGAGATCGTCCAAACTGCGGGTCTTTCGACTCTCCATCTGTCGTTCTCGTGCAAGGATGCGCACATCGTGATCCAGGATATCCCTCCCGACAGACTGAAACGTCTGAAGCACATCCTGCCGTTGAAAACGCTTGGCCTGAAAATCGTTTTGTGTCTCGATCAGGAGCGTATTGCCGTCAAGGGAGCCGGTTACTCGCTCCTCATCCTGCAGCAGCATCTGCACGTCCAGCGGAAGGGAAGGCATGACAGCACTGCGAATCCTGTTCCACAGTTCAAGACTGTTCCCCGAAGGAAGGGGGGCAGCGGGTACAGCATGGGGACTCGGCGAGTTTTCCGCCGCTGGCGGCTGAGGAAGGTTTTCTCGAAGCTCAACCGGAAAGTCCTCTTCCGAAGTCGAATTCTCCGGACCGGGCTCATCATCCGGCGGTTCCTGGATCGGGGCTTCCGGGTAGGGCACGTCGTATTCTTCCTGCTGATATGCTGCGGGAACAGTTTCCTCCGGTTCTTCCGCTTCAGGATAAGGCCGCGGGGAACTTGGGGCCATGGTCACACCGCGTTCCGCCTGTTCCTCCAGCTTGGAAATACGGGAACGAAGACTTGCAATACTATCCCCCGCGGTGTCACAGCAAAGAGAAACCAGGCAGAGCTCCGCAGCAGTCCGCGGGTTGCTCACATCGCGAAGGGAAGAAAGTGCTTTCTGGATCGTCTCCATAGCAGCGACGACCTGTTCCGTAGTCATGCGTTTCCAGAAATACTGGAGCGTACGCTCTTCAAAGCCGCCGGAGATCAGGTTCAATCCCGCCTTTGGGGCGACACGAAGCAGCATCACATCCCGCAGGAGGGTACTGAGCTCCCGGAGAACAGATGCTGGGTCCTTCCCTTCCATCCAAAGCGAGGAAAAGAGCTGCAGCGCCTTTTCGCTGTTATGCCGCAGGATGGCATCCAAAAGCTCAGAGATCCGTCGTTTCCCGGCGAGGCCTACGGTGCTGTAGACCGCATCCACATCGATGGTCTCATGAACGGAGCATTGATCCAGCAGACTCAGGGAATCCCGCACGCCGCCGTCGGACAGGCGGGCGATCAGGTCTGCCGCGTCCTTCTCCAGTGACAGCTTCTCTCTTCCCGCGATCTCAAGCAAGTAATTTGAGATGGTTTCCGTCTCCAGGCGGCGGAAGCTGTGCCGCTGGCAGCGGGAGAGAATGGTGGCCGGGACCTTTTGAAGCTCCGTGGTGGCCAGGATAAACATCAGATGCTCCGGCGGCTCCTCCAGGATTTTGAGCAGGGCGTTGAATGCCGCCATGGAGAGCATGTGCACATAGTCAATGATGTAGACACGCTTCTTTACCGTCGTAGGGGAAAAGACAG
>JAEEGF010230604.1_pt1 | contig 13098 bp, 11 predicted proteins | sample 9134171 | NCBI WGS metagenome assembly JAEEGF01 (sample SAMN16246542, study PRJNA631951) | gut metagenome | biome: gut microbiome; feature: rumen; material: AP-attached | host: Bos | place: Iran: Karaj | collected 2018-10
AGGTAGAAGCCGCTGGCCTTAAGGTGGCAGGAATCGAAAGTGTAAATGTACACGAGGACATAAAGCTTGGAAAGCAGGGGCGCGATGAGCTCATTGATAATTACATCCAGACATTAAAGAATCTTGGCGAGGAAGATATTCATCTTGTTTGCTACAACTTTATGCCAGTTTTTGACTGGACTCGTACAGAGCTTGCCAGAAAGCGTCCAGATGGCTCAACAGTTTTGGCATACAATCAGGCAGCTGTAGATGCTCTTGTTCCAGAGGAAATGTTCAATTCAATTGCAGCAGATACAAATGGAACAGTAATGCCAGGCTGGGAGCCAGATAGACTTGCTCACGTAAAAGAGCTCTTTGATGAATATAAGAACATTACTGATGAGGATTTATTTGAAAATCTTAAATATTTCCTTGAGAGAATTATGCCAGTTTGTGATCAGTACGATATCAACATGGCTATCCACCCAGATGATCCAGCATGGCCAGTATTTGGTCTTCCTAGAATCATCATCAACAAGGAAAACATACATCGCATGATGAAAATGGTAGATAACCCTCACAATGGCGTCACCTTCTGTTCAGGTTCTTATGGTACAAATCTGGAGAACGATTTGCCAGATATGATTAGAAGCCTTAAGGGAAGAATTCATTTTGCCCACGTGCGAAATCTTAAGTTTAATTCACCTACAGATTTTGAGGAGGCTGCACATCTTTCAAGTGATGGAAGCTTTGACATGTATGAAATCGTAAAGGCACTTTATGATATTGGATTTACAGGACCAATTAGACCAGATCATGGTCGTATGATTTGGGGAGAGAAGGCTATGCCAGGATATGGTCTTTATGATAGAGCCCTTGGTGCTACATACATCAATGGACTATGGGAAGCAATCGAAAAGAGCAGTAAAAGGGGATAGAAAATGAAGTTAACAAATGAAGGTATAAAGGATAGAAAAGCTTGGGAGGAAAAAGGCTATAAGCTTCCAGAATATGATAGAGAAAAAATTATCGCAAATACGAAGGAGAATCCAGTATGGCTTCACTTCGGAGCAGGAAATATTTTTAGAGCATTTCAGGCAAATGTGGTTGAAGAGCTTTTAAATCAGGGAGTGATGGATAAAGGTCTTATTGTAGCTGAAGGCTATGATTATGAGATTATCGAAAAGTACAACAGACCTTGCGGCGATTTAAGCATTCTTGCAACACTTAAGGCTGATGGAACTGTTGAAAAGAGAGTAGTTGGTTCTATCGTAGAGTCTTGCATTTTAGATGAGGAAAACGAAAAAGAAATAGGTAGACTTCGTGAGATTTTCAGAGCTCCATCTCTTCAGATGATTTCATTTACAATCACTGAAAAGGGATACAAAACAAGAGCTTACATGAATAAGGTGGTGGGTCTTCTTCTTGAAAGATTTAATGCAGGTGCGTTACCACTTTCAGTTGTAAGTATGGATAACTGCTCACATAACGGAGATAAGCTTAAGGAAGCAGTTATCGAAATTGCAAAGGAATGGTTCAAGGAGGGAAAATGCGAAACAGACTTTATCGCATACCTTGAGAATCCATCAAAGGTAGCATTCCCACTCTCAATGATTGATAAAATCACTCCACGTCCAGATGACACTGTTAAGCAGATGCTTATTGATGATGGTGTTGAGGATGCAGAGCCAATCGTCACAACAAAGAACACTTATGTTGCTAACTTCGTAAATGCGGAGGAAACAGAGTATTTAGTTATTGAGGATTTATTCCCTAATGGACGTCCAGCCTTGGAAAAGGGTGGAATCATTTTCACAGATAGAGAAACAGTAGACAAGACAGAGAAGATGAAGGTGTGCACTTGCCTTAATCCTCTTCACACAGCACTTGCAGTGTTTGGATGTCTTCTTGGATATAAAACAATTCATGATGAAATGGATGATGAAGATTTAAAGAAGCTTGTAACAAAGCTTGGCAAGGAAGAGGGAATGAAGGTTGTAGTAGACCCTAAGGTATTATCACCAGACAAATTCCTGGATGCAGTTCTTACAAAGCGTCTTCCAAATCCATTTATGCCAGATACACCACAGCGCATCGCCTGCGACACATCACAGAAGCTTCCAATTCGTTTTGGCGAGACAATCAAGGCATACCGCGGACATTCTTCACTTACAACAGAGTCTCTTAAGGTTGTTCCTGTAGTTTTAGCTGGATACCTTAGATATCTTGAAGGTGTTGATGATCAGGGGCAGGTTTTTGAGCAGAGCCCAGATCCACTTCTTGAGGAGCTGAAGAATCTTCCTGCAAAAGATGTATTAAAACGTAAAGACGTATTTGGCGTAGATTTATACGAGGATACAATGGCAAAACGAGTTCTTGAAATATATTCAAATATGAAGGGCGTTGGTAACGTAAGAAAGGAATTAGAGGCAGTATGATGAACTTTATGGATGAGGATTTCCTTCTTCAAAATCCTACAGCTAAGGAACTTTTTGCTGCTGTTAAGGATGAGCCAATAATTGATTTTCACAATCATTTGAACCCTCAGGAAATCTATGAGGACAAATGCTTTGATAATATGACAGAGGTTTGGCTTGGGGGCGATCACTATAAGTGGCGCGCCATGAGAGCCAACGGAATTTCAGAAAAGCTTATTACTGGAGATGGGGCTCCATTTGATAAGTTTGTGGTATGGGCAGATACAGTCCAGAATTTAATTGGTAACCCTCTATACCACTGGACTCATCTGGAATTACAGAGATATTTTGGCATTACTACACCTTTAAATCCAGAAACAGCTGAAGATATTTGGAATGCTTGTAATGAGAAATTACATACTCCTGAATTTTCAGTACGAAACCTCCTTAGAATGCAAAATGTATCTGTCCTATGTACCACAGACGACCCTGCAGATGATTTGCAGTGGCATAGAAAACTCCGTGAGGATGGTTTTGAAATAAAGGTTCTTCCATCCTTCAGACCAGAAAAAGCTATAGGTATAGAAAAGGAAGGCTTTGCTGATTATATCTTTAGACTTTCAATGGTAACAGGCAGAAGAATCTATGATGTTAAGACTTTGATTGAAATTTTAGGTGAGAGACTACAGTACTTTATTGAAAATGGTTGTCGTGTTTCTGATCACAGTCTTGAAAATACATTCTTTGTTCCTGCCACTTATGAAGAAGTAAATGAAATCTTTATGGATAGGATTAACGGTAAGAAAGTTTCAGAGGAGGATGCTGGAAAGTATCACGGGTATATGTACACAGCCCTTGCAAAGGAATATGCAAAGCACGATATAGTGATGCAGCTTCACATTGGTGCTATTAGAAACAATTCTGAACGTTTCTTTAAGAAGCTGGGACCAGATACAGGCTTTGACGCACTTAATGATTTCAACTATGCTCCACAGCTTTCAGCTCTTTTATCTGCTATGGATTTAAATGATGAATTACCAAAGACAATACTTTATTGTCTTAACCCTAAGGATACAGAGATGCTTGCAGCTATGGCAGGCACATTCTGTAGCAACGAAAAGGGCATCAAGGGCAAGGTGCAGCTCGGGGCAGCATGGTGGTTCTGCGATCATAAAAACGGAATGGAACGTCAGATTGAGGCTGTCAGTGATGCAGGGCTCATCTCTACATCTGTCGGAATGCTTACAGACTCACGTAGCTTCCTTTCATTCCCTCGCCACGAGCTGTATCGTCGTATACTTTGTAACAAGCTTGGCTCTTGGGTAGAGGCAGGCGAATACCCTAAAGACGATACGTATTTACGTAACATGGTGCGTAATATATGTGGAATCAATGCAATTGAATATTTTAAATTTTAGATGAGGCAGTAGCTATCAAGCTCTTAGTGTTGCTCAAGGAGCCAATCTCGCGACGGAGCGACACTAAGGCTTGAGAGCGTAACTGCCGGACCAGGAGATAGATATGAACTTGAATATTAGAGATAAGAAGGATTGTAAATTTGATGCAGTTTCACTGGGCGAGGTTATGTTGCGCTTTGATCCAGGTGAGGGCCGCATCCGCACAGCCAGAGAATTTAAGGTTTGGGAAGGCGGCGGAGAATATAATGTTATCCGTGGACTTCGCAGATGCTTTGGAATGAACACAGCAGTAATTACTGCATTTGCAGACAATGAGGTTGGACATCTTGTGGAGGATTTCATTCTTCAGGGTGGTGTAGATACTTCATTAATTAATTGGAAGAAAACAGATGGAATTGGCCGTGAATGCAGAAATGGTATTAACTTTGTAGAAAGAGGATTTGGCATTCGAGGAGCACTTAGCTGCTCTGATAGAGCTAATACTGCAATTTCTCAGGCTACTGATAAGGATTTTGACTTTGATTATATATTTGGTGAGCTTGGGGTTAGATGGTTCCACACAGGTGGAATTTATGCAGCACTTTCAGAGCAGTCAGCTGAGACTGTTGTAAAGGCAATTAAGACAGCTAAGAAATACGGCACTATCGTTTCTTATGATTTAAATTATCGTGCATCTATGTGGTCTGCTATTGGCGGTCAGAAGAAGGCTCAGGAAGTTAATAAAGAGATTGCAAAGTATGTTGATGTAATGATTGGAAATGAGGAAGATTTTACAGCCTGCCTTGGCTTTGAAATCGAAGGCAACGATGCAAATCTTAAGGAGCTAAACATCGAGGGATACAAGAAGATGATTGATGAGGCTGCCAAGGTTTATCCAAACTTCAAGGTAGTGGCTACAACACTTCGTACAGTTAAAACAGCAACTGTAAATGACTGGTCTGCACTTTGCTGGGCAGATGGAGAAATCTTTAAGGCAAAGGACTATAAGGGATTAGAGATTCTTGACCGTGTAGGTGGAGGAGACTCCTTCGCATCAGGTCTTGTTTATGGTCTTATGACAACGGGAGATGCGGCAAAGGCAGTTGAATATGGTACAGCTCATGGCGCGCTTGCAATGACTACACCAGGTGATACAACCATGGCTACTTGTTCAGAAGTAGAAGCTATTATGGGTGGAGCAGGTGCAAGAGTAAAAAGATAAGAAAATGATTTTGCAAAATTAGTTTCCGACAAATGCCTGTATATCAAGCGGTTGACAGAGTGCTAGGCGCAACCGGTTTCCGAAATCGTTTGCGCAGAATTCACAGAATGTTCACATTATTCATGTAGACAAAACCCCGTTTTGCGAATATTATAAGGATGTTCGCGGTACAAGATCGAAATTTAGGCGAACAAAATATATTTTATAACCCGGGGAGGAACAGAGTATGGCAGTTGGTGAAATCATTACTTGCACTAGCGCAGAAGACTTATTTAGAAGGGCTGAGGATTTACGATTAAAGGGAATTCAAACTGTGTTTGTGGCTAGAAACACATTAAAGGTTGTCGGTATTAATACTAAATAAGCTATGAAAAATTTGTTGGGTTGGAGAGATGCAGTGGTGTGCATCTCTTTTTTTGTTTAAAAATATTTTTTTATTTTGTGGTATTATTAAGTAATTGAAAGATTTTATTTTATAATAAAAATAGATTGCAGACTATTTGATTTTACAAAATCGAAATTTTGTGATATACTTCATTTAATTTTTAGGGTAGGAGGTTGTAGTTTTGAATACAATTAGTAATCAGACATTTGATGAAGAGCGAGCTCTTTATGGTAGTATCAATCTTGCGGTAGATAATTGTAAGTTTGATGGGCCAGCCGATGGAGAGAGCGCTTTTAAAGAGTGTAAAAACATACAGGTAGACAATTCATATTTTAATTTGAGATATCCATTTTGGCATGTTCACGGATTGAAGATAAACAATAGTGAGATGACAGATTTATGTCGTGCTGCACTTTGGTATAGCGAAGGCATCGAGATTAAGGATAGTAAGCTTCACGGAATCAAGGCACTTAGAGAGTGCGCAGATGTCAAAATGAAAGATTGTGATGTAATCTCTCCTGAGTTTGGTTGGAGCACTGAGGGGCTCGAGCTTGATAATGTATCTGTAGAAGGCGAATATGTTTTTATGCGTTCTAGAGATTTAAAGTTTAATGATTTCAAACTTAAGGGAAAGTATTCCTTCCAGTATATAGAAAATGCTGTTTTTGAAAACTGCAATTTTGATACAAAGGATGCATTCTGGCATGGTAAGAATATCGTAGTTCGTAATTCCGTAGTAAAGGGTGAATATCTTGCTTGGTATTCAGAAAATCTTACTCTTGAGAATTGTAAGATTATTGGTACACAGCCTTTCTGTTACTGTAAGGGATTAAAGCTCATTAATTGTGAAATGGTAGATGCTGATTTTGCATTTGAAAAATCAGAGGTAGAAGCAGAAGTGACTACTCCAATGATTTCAATTAAGAACCCAGCAAGTGGCTCTATTATAGTTCCAGCTGTAGATGAGATTATCTATGATGATCCTGCTGCTAAAGGTCATATTATTGTTGATGGTAAGGAAGTAAAATAAATAAGGCGCTCTCATTGGAGCACCTTATATTTAGGCGATACTGCTTTGATAGTCAGTAAGTAGTTCGTCAATTAAATCTTTTACAGTTGTAATTTTGTTTATTCGGAAGGCGTTTTCTCCACAGAAGAAAAGGCCTTCTTCTTTATTGCCTTCTACAGCAGCAATGAGTGCACGGCTGATACAATATGGGATTTTATCGCCCTTAGGACAAGCCTTTAGGCAGCCATTACATCTTTTGGCAAAGAAATTTTTACCTTCCTCTAAGCTTTGAAGCATAGGGGTAAATACTGCTCTGGCAGGCATTCCTACGGGGCTTTTGATGATTTTAATATCTTCTTCCGTGGCATCTACCAGGATTTCCTTGAAAGCAGTGGAAGCATCGCATTCCTCTGTGGCTATAAATCTTGTACCAATCTGAACACCATCTGCTCCGTTTTTAATGGCCTCTGAAATGTCCTTTCCAGTGAAAATTCCTCCACCAAGGAACACTTTAATTTTCTTTTTGAACTGTTCTTCAAATGGTTTAATAACCTCTAGAACTTCCTTTAAAATATCAAGATTTTCCTGGCAGGTATCTTCTTTTAAATCCTCAGATGAAAAGCCTAAATGTCCGCCGGCCTTGTGACCTTCTATAACGATGAAATCCGGTATAGACTGAGCCTTTTTTGCAAAGGTTCTGCAAAGGAGCATGGCAGCTTTTGCACTTGAAACTATAGGGGCATAAAGGGTGTTGCTTCCCTTCACAAGCTCAGCAAGATTAAGTGGCAGACCAGCACCTGAAATGATGGCATCTGCCCCGGCTGAGATAGCAGCCTTTACAGTCTCTTCGTAGTGGCTCACAGCCACCATAATATTTACGCCGATAAGGCCATTGCCACCGGAAATTTCCTTTGCTTTTCTGATATGTTCCTTCAAAGCTCTGATATTAGCCTCGAATGGATTCTGTAAAAAATCAGGTTCTTTAAAGCCAATATTTACTGAGCTTATCACGCCCATGCAACCCTGCTTTGCCACATTTCCAGCAAGATTTGAAAGAGAAACACCTACGCCCATTCCACCTTGTATTATCCCATGGGCTAATTTTTTTCCATTAATTTCCATGACTTATTCTCCATTCAGAAAATGTTAGTTAAAAATGTTTAGTTAAAATATTTGAGATAATACACCTAAAACAATATTTTGTCAAATTAATCGGCAATTATGGACAAGTGTGTATTAAAATATTTTATTAAGATAAAGAAAATTCTCCAATTAAAAAATATATGTTGCAAATTCGTCAGAGATAGGGCATTATATTGAGGAACTAAATAAACGGGAGCTTGTAGACAGGCTGAGAGGAAGGTGTGACCTTCGACCGAGAACCTGATTTGGATAATGCCAACGTAGGGATGCCGTGTATAAAACGAATTTTCATGGAAGCCATTTGAGAAATCAGGTGGCTTCCTTTTTTTGTTCATAAAATAGGCTGGAAGTCCATAATCATATGCCAGCCGGAGTGGAGGGAATAATGAAATTTGATAGTAGTCTGTATTTTATTACAGATAGCACCAGCTATATGAGGGAGGAATTCTTGTATAGGGTGGAGGAAGCCTTAAGAGGAGGAGTAACTCTGCTTCAGCTTAGAGAAAAGAATCTAACCACCAGAGAGTATATTGCAATGGCGAATGAAGTGCATAAGATAACAAAGCAATATAAGGTGCCGTTGATAATTGATGACAGAGTAGATGTAATGATGGCTGTAGATGCAGAAGGAGTCCATCTAGGATTAGACGATATGGACTGGAAAACAGCCAGAAAACTAATAGGTAAAAAGAAGATTCTAGGTGCTACTACAAAGACAGTTGAAAGAGCTATAGAGGCCTATAAGGCCGGAGCGGATTACCTTGGTGTAGGCGCAATATATCCAACCACTACAAAGGTGAAAACTATCCTCACCTCAACTGAAACTTTGGATCAAATCTGCAGGGTAGTACCTATTCCAGTGAATGCTATAGGCGGACTTAATCCTTCGAATATGGATGTGCTTGCAGGAATTCCTATAGCCGGTGTTTGTGCTGTGTCTGCAATTATGAAGGCAGATTCACCAAGGATAGCTGCTCTGGAAATGAAACAGAAATTTGAAGAATTAAAAACACAAAAGAAGGGATAAGGTATGAAAGTAGTTTTATCAATTGCTGGAAGTGACAGCAGTGGTGGGGCAGGAATACAGGCGGATCTAAAAACAATGACAGCTCACGGCGTGTATGGAATGACAGCTATCACAGCACTGACTGCACAAAACACTACAGGGGTCAGTGCCATTGTAGAATCAAGCCCGGATTTTCTTGAAAAACAGATAGAGGCTTGCCTTACAGACATTCCAGCTGATGCTGTAAAAATCGGAATGCTACCATCGGTAGAGCAAGTAAGAGTTGTAGCAAAAACTCTAAAGGCATATCAAGTGAAAAATATAGTGGTAGATCCAGTTATGGTGGCCACCAGCGGTAGCAGATTGATGGAGGGGGGCACAGCAAGTGTTATGGCAGATGAGCTTTTTCCTATTGCAGCATTAATTACCCCTAATATTCCAGAGACACAGACACTTGTAGGTTACAAGATAAATGGAAAGAAGCAGATGGAGCAAGCTGCCAGGGAATTAGGACAGGAATATGGCTGTGCGGTTTTAGTAAAGGGCGGACATAGCATTGAAGATGCTTGTGACATCCTATATGAAAATGGAGAGACTACCTGGTTTGACGGTAAGAGGATTGAAAGTGACAACACACATGGAACAGGCTGTACTCTATCAAGTGCTATAGCATCAAACTTGGCTCTTGGATATTCCTTAAAGGATTCCATTGCCAGAGCAAAGAATTATATCAGTGCTGCAATTTCTGCTGGGCTTGATATAGGACAGGGCTCTGGTCCACTAAATCATATGGTAGGAATAGCAGTTCATAAAGGAGAAGAAAATGGTACAGATAAATGGAAAGGCATACGAAGCAGCGGGCAAAACAGTAGAGAGTGTAATACAGGAATTGGAGTATGATGTGAGGACTATAGCTGTGGAGCTCAATGAAGAAATCATTCCTAAGGCAACCCTTAATCAGGTAACCCTGAAGGAAGGGGATGTAATGGAAGTAGTCAGCTTTGTAGGAGGTGGCTGATTAGTGGTTACAAAAGAGACATTTTATCAGGCATTAGTAAAGCGGCATGGAGCAGAAAATCAAAAGAAATTTGATGATGCTACTGTGGCAATATGCGGGCTTGGAGGACTGGGCTCAAACATCGCAATATGTCTGGCTAGAGTGGGTATCGGAAAATTGATTTTGATAGATTTTGATACCGTGGATGTAACAAATCTTCATAGACAGCAATACAAAATATCTCAGGTGGGAATGCCAAAAACGGATGCTCTAAAGGAAAATCTATTGGAGATAAATCCCTTTATAAAAATAGAAACCCATCAGGTAAAGCTCACAGAGGAAAACACCTCCTCACTCATAAAGGAGGCTGATGTAATCTGTGAAGCATTTGATAACCCAGAGTGTAAAGCAATGCTAACAGATATCGTATTTACGAATTATCCTGAAAAATATATGGTATCCAGCTCTGGTATGGCTGGCTTTGGAAGTGCAAATGAGATTGTGACAAAGAAAATCACATCCAGATTTTTTATTTCAGGTGATGGGGTAAGTGATGTGAATTCGGGCATTGGGCTTATCTCTTCAAGAGTGATGGCATGTGCGGCTCATGAGGCCCATATGGCTCTTAGGATATTGATGGGAGAGACTCAGCCTTAGTTTATACATAATGTGAAAGGAAAGAAAATGGAAAACGACAAACTGGTAATTGGTGGAAAAGAATTTGACTCAAGATTCATTCTTGGTTCAGGAAAGTATTCAATGAAGCTTATTGAAGCTGCAGTGAAGGATGCAGGAGCACAGATTATTACTCTTGCTGTAAGACGTACAAATACAAAGGACGAGGAAAACATTTTGGATTATATTCCAGAAGGGGTAACTCTCCTACCAAACACTAGCGGTGCTAGAGATGCAAAAGAGGCAGTTAGAATCGCCCGCCTTGCAAGAGAACTAGGCTGCGGTGATTTTGTAAAAATTGAAATTATGAGAGATAGCAAATATCTCCTTCCAGATAATTATGAAACAATCAAAGCCACAGAAATACTTGCAAAGGAAGGCTTTGTGGTAATGCCATATATGTATCCAGATTTAAATGTGGCAAGAGAACTTCAAAATGTTGGTGCCGCTACAATTATGCCCCTTGCTTCTCCAATCGGTTCTAATAAAGGTCTTGCCACTAAGGAATTTATTCAGATTTTGATAGATGAGATTGATCTTCCAATCATTGTGGATGCAGGTATTGGAAAGCCATCTCAGGCCTGCGAGGCTATGGAGATGGGAGCAGCTGCTATTATGGCAAATACAGCCCTTGCCACAGCAGGAGATTTGACAATGATGGCATCAGCCTTTAAGGATGCTATTGCGGCAGGACGAAAGGCATATCTTGCAGGTCTTGGAAGAGTGCTTACAAGAGGTGCAGCAGCATCGGATCCACTTACAGGTTTCTTGCATTAGGAGGCAGTCATGGAGAACAATTTTTTATTTGATTCAGACCTGCTGACAGAAACAGGATTAAAAAGAAAGCATCAGATAGAAACAGACCCATCCAGCAGAATTAATCATATGGAGTATCTGCCAGGAATGGATGTAATTGATTCTGATGTTCGTAAATGCGTAATGGAGCATTTTGATTCATATGACTACAACAAATACACAGCAAAGGACGTCCGCAGGGCATTAGAAAGTGACAGATGTACAATAGAAGATTTCAAGGCGCTACTTTCACCAGCTGCGGAACCATTTTTGGAGCAAATGGCTGCAAAGGCTCAGAAGGAAACCAGCAAGCACTTCGGAAATACGGTATATCTTTTCACGCCACTTTATATTGCAAATTACTGCGAGAATTACTGTGTATACTGCGGCTTTAATTGCTACAACAAGATAAAAAGATTAAAGCTTGATTATGAGCAGATAGAGCATGAGATGAAGGTTATTTCTGACAGTGGTATGGAGGAAATTCTGATATTAACTGGTGAAAGCCCTTCAAAATCAGATGTGAAATACATTGGGGAAGCCTGCAAAATAGCTCGTAAGTATTTCAAGATGGTAGGCATAGAAATCTACCCTGTAAATGTGGAGGATTACAAATATCTTCATGAGTGTGGAGTGGATTACGTGACAGTATTCCAGGAAACCTATGATTCTGATAAATATGAGACCCTTCATCTTATGGGAAATAAGAGAGTATGGCCATACAGATTTGATTCTCAGGAAAGAGCTCTTATGGGTGGAATGAGAGGCGTAGCCTTTTCAGCCCTTCTAGGTCTATCTGATTTTAGAAAGGATGCTCTTGCTTCAGCTCTTCATGTGTATTTCCTCCAGAGAAAATACCCACATGCAGAGATGTCGCTTTCCTGCCCTAGACTTCGCCCAATAATCAATAACGACACTATTAATCCATTAGATGTGGGGGAAAAGCAGCTTTGTCAGGTTATATGTGCCTATAGAATTTTCCTGCCATACTGTGGAATTACTGTGTCTTCCAGAGAGACTGCAGAATTTAGAAATGGCATTGTAAAAATCGCTGCAACAAAGGTGTCAGCAGGTGTATCAACAGGAATTGGTGATCACGAAGAAAAATACAATGGCAAGCAGGATGAAGAAACTGGTGACGAGCAGTTTGAAATATCAGATGGAAGAAGCCTAAACAGTATGTACTCAGACATATCAGCAGAGGGGCTTCAGCCAGTCTTTAATGATTATGTATACGTAGGATAAAAATATAGATAAGAGGAGATTTAAATGAGCAATTACACAACACAGATGGATGCAGCAAGACAGGGGATTATTACACCAGAAATGAAGCAGGTGGCCCTGAAGGAATATCGCACACCAGAGGAGATTAGAGAATTAGTAGCAAAGGGCCAGGTTGCAATCCCTGCAAACAAAAATCATAAGTGTCTTAATCCAGAGGGCGTAGGTAGCATGCTTCGTACAAAAATCAATGTAAACCTGGGCGTAAGTCGCGATTGTAAGGATTATAATATAGAGATGGAAAAGGTAATGGCAGCTGTTGATATGGGTGCAGAGGCAATTATGGATTTATCCAGCCATGGAAATACACAGCCATTTAGACAGAAGCTTGTTGCAGAATGTCCCGCTATGCTTGGTACAGTGCCAATCTACGATAGTGTTATTCATTATCAGCGAGACCTTGCCACACTTACAGCAAAGGATTTCATTGATGTGGTTCGTCTCCATGCTGAGGATGGCGTGGATTTTGTTACTCTTCATTGTGGAATCACAAGAAAGACAATTGAGCAAATCAAAAAGCACAAGCGTAAGATGAACATTGTAAGCCGTGGAGGCTCACTTGTTTTCGCATGGATGACAATGACAGGAGAGGAGAATCCTTTCTATGAATATTATGATGAGATCCTTGAGATTTGTCGTGAGCACGATGTGACAATTTCTTTAGGTGATGCATGCCGTCCAGGCTGCCTTGCAGACGCCAGTGACGTATGTCAGATTGAGGAGCTTGTGCGACTTGGAGAACTTACAAAGCGTGCCTGGGAGAAGGATGTTCAGGTAATGGTAGAAGGCCCA
>JAEEGF011468885.1_pt1 | contig 13097 bp, 7 predicted proteins | sample 9134171 | NCBI WGS metagenome assembly JAEEGF01 (sample SAMN16246542, study PRJNA631951) | gut metagenome | biome: gut microbiome; feature: rumen; material: AP-attached | host: Bos | place: Iran: Karaj | collected 2018-10
TCGTGGTAGTCGATGCGGAATGTCCGCTCTATCACCGGGCTCCATATACTGCCGTTCTTGCATATCGCCTTGACGGTAATAGTCTTCGCACTGTTCCATGCGAAATCTTCCAGGATATTTTTCCCTCTGTAGCGTTCGGCTGTTGAGGTGGGCGATCCTGTCGTTGTCCGCATCCATGTGGCAGGGTTGGTCCCATCGAGCGTGTAATAGACGATGTTCGAGGATTTGAATGTGAGACGGTCGCCAACAGAGAGAACTGGGCAGGAATCGCCGATCAGTTCGCTGTTCAGTCGGATTTCAGGCACATCCAAGTCAGGATACCATCCTTTCTCCAGCATCTGCCGGAGAAGCGTGGTTGTCCGCTGCGGGAAATAGGTTCCGGTCAGGCGCTTGCGCTCCGTCATATACTGATTATCGACGGTATATACCTCGCGGCATGAAGAGCTGTAAGGATGTACGTCGCGCCGGTAGTCGCCCCAACGTGCCGACTCGTCGTAGAGCGGGAGTTCGATGACATGATAGAGGCTGTCCCACACCTCCACCACTTTCTCCGGCGTGAGCCATCCCCCCTCAGCCACGAGATGACGGTATGCGCGGTCAATATAGCGATGGCGGAAATTCTGGTTTTTCATCAGTTTCTGCAGGATATGTGTCGGTGATCCGCTGTTGTCATAGTCCAGGTTGTTCGTGCTGAGACTGCCGAATATTAGCTCAGTGTCCCAGCAGATGAAACGGAATCCCTCGTTGGCTCGCTCACGGTTTTTAAACGCCAGCCAGTTGTGGTGATCCCAGTCGGTGTTGCCGCCATACTCGTTAATCAGCATGAAGTCAATGAAGTTGTCGATGTCGAGCAGCTTCTCGCCCTCACTGTCGGGGTTGCCGTCGTCGTCGCAGCCAATCAGCTGCTGATAGGCTTTGTTGGATGATGATGCATCGCTCACCAACCGCATCATCCGCTGCCAGGCATCCAGATTGCCGTCGCCGGCCACAATGCGGTGCGAGGCATGGTCCTCATCCACTTTGATTACGTCATATTGTTCTTTCTTTCCTCCGAAATTCGCATTACAGTAATCATTGTCGATACGCTCAGCAATGTTATAAAGTCCCCAATACAGACCGTTGATATACAGATGTACATACAGTCCGCGCGACGACGGATGCCCCATCAGCCGTTGGATGCTCCTCGCCCAGAGGTCGCGTGTGTATTGTGCGCTCTTGCGGTTGCCGCTGTCCCAATGCTCCCAGGTGTTGCCAAACATGGATCGGAGAATCAGCTGGTCGAACGTCTCCGGACCGTCCTCCCCCCAGAGGGGATAGTTCAGCTTCGCCTCACCGTATTCTTTCTTGAACATCAGCCGCAGGGAGTGTTTGGGTGTCTTTTCCGGCAGGCGGCTGTGACCGCCGTGAATCTTCACGCCACAGTCGGCAGTGATGTCGTAGTCCTGACTGCCTCCGAACAGTTCCATCGAAACGGGACGCACCCAGTCACGGCCAGTTCCGTCTCCCACAGGTGTGCCGGTGTAGATATAGATGCCGCCTGTGACAGAATCGTTCTCATGGCTGAAGAAATTATCCTTGTCGGTTACGATGGAAAGTGTGGGTATTGCAGTCAGACCATTTCGGATTTTTTCAGTCAACAGCCAATCCTGCGTCAACTCCGGGTCCATGCCATAGTCGGCGATGGCGGTGCCGAAAATCTGGCAGTAACTCCCCCACTCCGTCGGATAGCCCTGGGGATAGTCAGGCTGACGCATCACGTCGTCGGCAAAGAGATAAGTAGCCGTTGATATATCGCACACCTTTCCTTCGGCTGTCACCACGGCAGCACGTATTATCGCGTTGGAAGAAATCGTCATCGGGGCAGTGAACACCTTGCTCTCGGCGGTCGGCTCCCTTCCGTCGGTGGTATAGCGGATGGTGTAGTTACGAAGACGGTATGCCTCCTCGGCTGTCATGTCGAGCGTGAAAGCTGTGTCATAAAACCCATGTGGCTGGCTCAGCCTCACCCACTGGGCACTCAGCTGCAGCCAAGCCGCCATCAGCATGATGAAAGATATCACATATCTCATACGGAAAGAATCTATTTACAGAGGAGGAATGTTTGAATGGAAATTATAGGAAAACGATATTGAGATTCTCGGAAATGCCTATTTATAATCCTCCATGTGGTCGGATTTTATTTGTCTGTTTTGTCAGTTGTTATTTGTCTGCAAATTTACGGATTTATCTCCCAACCGCCGTTTCAACCCGTTGCAAATGTTTTCTGTGTGGTTACAGGGATATAGTTTTTAGTTTTTAGTTGTTAGCTGTTAGTTTTTAGTTCTTTTCTTTTGCAGGAGCTGGTATTTTGTGAGCCAGGGAAGTTTATGCTGCTCAACGTTCAGAGAGGTAAAACTGAATCATCCACGGATAATTCCCTGCACAATCGTCTTGGTTCTGTCAGCTAAGAAGAGGGGTATGTTGACGAGATTGCCGGTTTGTTTAAGATTCATCTTGGAGAAACGGATGCGGAGCTTGGGGTTGTACGTCTTGTCATATACTGCAAGACTCTTAGCCTTGACAGAGAGAGAGGATTTCACTTCCACGGGAATGACGTCGGTTCCATTCTGGATGATGATAAAACTTAAAAAACGTGGTTGGTTAACACATTTTTGGCACATAAAGCAAATTTTCCCGTATTATTCTGCTATTTCACCACTAGTTTCTGGGAGGGACAGGTGGCACGGAACTCTGGAGAATGAAAATTTAGCACCACGTTATCTCAAAACATGGGACAGGGTCGGCTTATTTGTTAATTTCAAAAAAATGAGTCCAAACACAACAATGTTTCTGAAATATTAATGCCAGAAAGAGGCATCCATCCATTTGAACTTCAAAAAAATCGTGAAACAGCCAAAAAATTCCCCAATCCTTTTGTTTCAGTGTTTTTTTTCGTAAATTTGCGGAAAGAAAACGCGAAAATCGCATACAGCTATGATAAACAAACAACTGTTGGAACCGGAGAGTATCGTCGTGATAGGCGGCTCAAATAATATTCATAAACCCGGAGGTGCTATCGTGCGAAATCTGATCAGTGGCGGATATGGAGGAACCCTGCGCATAGTAAATCCTAAAGAGGACGAGGTGCAAGGCATCAAAGTGTTTAACGACGCGAAACAGTTGCCTCCCACCGACCTCGCCATTCTGGTTGTGGCAGCAAAATATTGCCCGGACTATGTGGAGTTTCTCGCCAAAGAGAAAGGCGTGAGGGCATTCATTATCATCTCTGCCGGATTCGGCGAGGAGACTGCAGCAGGTGCCGCCCTTGAGAAGCAGATACTGGATACCTGCGAGCGTTACGGCTGCTCGCTGATTGGTCCGAACTGCATCGGTCTGCTCACCAGTCAGCATCACTCTGTATTCACCAAACCCATTCCACGGCTCAATCCGAAAGGGGTGGATTTCATCAGCGGTTCAGGTGCCACTGCCGTGTTTATCCTTGAAAGCGCAGTGACCAAAGGACTGCCTTTCAACTCCGTATGGTCGGTGGGCAACGGCAAGCAAATAGGCATCGAGACGGTACTTGAATATATGGACGAGCATTTCGACCCGGAGCATGACTCGATGGTGAAACTGCTTTATATCGAGAACATATCCGACCCCGACAAACTTCTGCTCCACGCCACGTCGCTCATCCGCAAAGGGTGTCGCATCGCCGCCATCAAAGCGGGTTCGAGCGAGCGGGGTAGTCAGGCGGCATCGAGCCATACAGGCGCAATGGCATCGAGCGACTCCGCCGTGGAGGCACTGTTCCGTAAAGCTGGTATCGTGAGATGCTTCTCCCGTGAGGAACTTACTACCGTAGGCTGCATCTTCACCCTCCCACGCTTCACAGGCAAGAACTTTGCCATCGTGACTCATGCCGGCGGTCCCGGCGTGATGCTCACCGACGCGCTTTCGAAAGGGGGTATGAACGTGCCGGAGTTCAAAGGGGAAGTGGCAGAAAACCTGAAGAAGCAGCTGTTGCCCGGTTCTTCCGTGGCAAATCCCATCGACATCCTTGCCACCGGAACGCCAGAGCATCTGGGAACCGCCATCGACTACTGTGAGCAGCTGGACGACATCGACGCTATAATGGTGATTTTCGGCACTCCCGGGCTGGTGAAGCTCTATGAGGTGTACGAGCTGCTTCACAAGAAGATTCAGGAATGCAGGAAGCCTATTTTCCCCATTCTTCCCAGCGTGATAACAGCTGGGCCGGAAGTACAGGAGTTTCTGCGCCGCGGTCATGTGAATTTCAGTGATGAAGTGACCCTCGCCACCGCGCTCACTCAGATTATGCGCACACCGAAGCCTGCGGAGCAGCATATCGAAATTATGGGCGTTGACGTGCCTCGCATCCGCCGCATCATCGACGGGATAGAGCAGAACGGCTATATCAACCCGTCGAAGGTGCATGAGCTGCTGGAAAGTGCCGGCATAACCACCGTGCCTGAGTTTGTCAGCTCCGACAAGGATGAGGTTTTGGCATTTGCGGAGAAGTGCGGCTTCCCCGTGGTGCTGAAAGTGGTGGGTCCGGTCCATAAGAGCGATGTGGGCGGCGTGGCACTGAACATCCGTTCGAAAGGGGTGTTGTCGGCGGAATACGACCGCATGATGCAGCTGCCGGATGCCAAGGGGGTGATGGTGCAGAAGATGCTCAAAGGCACAGAGGTGTTTATCGGTGCCAAATACGAGCCACGGTTTGGTCATGTGGTACTGTGCGGTCTGGGAGGCATCTTCGTGGAGGTGCTAAAAGACGTGTCAAGCGGTCTGGCACCCCTCTCCTACGCTGAGGCAGAAAGCATGATAAAGTCGCTCCGTGGCTTTAAGATTCTGGAGGGCACGCGCGGGCAGGCAGGCATCAACCTGCGGAAATATGCCGAGATCATCGTCCGGCTGAGCACGCTGCTGCGTTTCGCCACAGAAATCAAGGAGATGGACATCAACCCGCTGATAGCTGACGAAAATGCTGTAACTGCGGTTGACGCAAGAATACTGATTAATAATTCATAAAACCACAAGCCAAAGAGAATGGCTTGTGGTTTTTATGTTAGTTGCGCCCAACTTGTTTGGAAAGAATAACTAATATAACTCTTATTTTTCAGAAGGTATTTCGTCGTTTGTTTTGACACTGCAAAATTACGCCGAATACCCGAAAACAAGTGTTATTTTCTGGACTTCCAATATAACAAATCGGACTTTTTCATTGAAAAACATCAAAAAATGCCTTGAATTCGCTGAGAAAACGAAAACTCCACTCCTTTTAATTATTTTTTGTCTTCCTGAATTCCGATGGCGAGATGCCCTCCACATCCTTGAACACCTTGGAGAAATAGCTGGGCGACTCGAAACCGCAGACCGCCTGAATCTCCCCAATGGTGAGCGCTGAGTCACGGAGCAGCTGCTTGGCTTTCATGATTCGCCTGTCGCGGATGTAAGTGCCGGTATCGATACCTGTGATGGCTTTCATCTTTCGGTTGAACTGTCGCTGACTAAGGCACAGTTCCTGTGAGAGACGGATGGAAGAAAGCGAGGAATTGTCAAGATGCCGCTCTATAACATCATCAACTTTCAGGATGAACTGACGGTCAGCCTCGGTGGTGCTGATCACGTCATCCCCAATGGAAATATGTGACACGTCATTGTTGTCTGCATTGAAATCACGGGTGAGCGCATGATAATACTTCACATTCAGCCGTTGTTTCTCCCGTTTGATATAGCGAATGTAGAAATAGGCAGCCACAGCCAGAATGAGCAGAAGGAAAAACACATTGAAAGCAATGAGCCAAGCCCTCTGAGAATGAATACGGCTCTCCTGCTCAGCGATTTTGTTCTCTTTCGTCACCAAATCGTAGCGTGCAGAGAACTCCTGCGTGGCCATCTGGATTTTCTCGTTATAGATGCTGTCCTTGAGCTGAAGTGCCTCCCGTGCGATGAGATACCCCTTCTGACGGTCGGTATCACCATAGAGTTCCGCCATACGTGAGAGATCTGACTCCAGAAGGTAGTTCAGTCCATACTGCCTTGCCACTTCAACACTCTTTTCATAATAATAAAGAGCCTGTTGCCGACGGTTTGTCTTGTCGTAGAGATGTCCCAGCTGCTTGTAGTTGATGCAGATGGAATTCATGAGCGACGTGTGGCTGAGCAGCTTGGCAGCATCGAGATAAGCCTGCTCTGCCTCCGGAAACTGATTGAGTGCAGCAAAAGCATCGCCTATCTGCGAAAGCCGCTTGCCCATGTTCGCCGTGTCACTGCGTATGCTGTCCAGCTCAAATGCCCGCTGTCCGAAACTCAGTCCCTCCTTGGGATCGGCTGCTTTCGTGTATATTTCTGCCGCCAGACCATATCTCGACGACATATTCTCCTGATTCTTAGTCTGCTGTTCCAGTTCTATCGCCTTATCGATGAATTTCTTCGCCGACTTCAGGTCTTTCGCAGAGAGGCAGAGGGCAGCCAGCGTGTTGTAAGAGCTGCTGAGGTTCTCCGTGTTGTTGGTGAGGCTGTCGAGATAGAGACATTTCTTCACCATGTCAATGCTGAGGTTGAACGCTCCGATACGGTGATAGGCGGTTGACATCTGAAAATAACAGTCGCTCATGCCAGTGGTGTCCTGTTTTTGCTCATATAGCTGCAGACTCTGACGGTATTGTTCGATGGCTTGAATATAGTCATTTGCCTCGAAGAGCGAATCTCCACGGAGAAAAAGTTTCTCAGCCAGTTCATCAGACACAATGGCACCCTTCTTCTCATTATCACCACAGGCGCAGAGAACGAGAACAAAAGTAGATAGAAGAAAACAGAGGGGTTTCACTTTATATTTTTAAAGTTTTTTTGCGTTCTATGTTGTCCTAGAAAATCCTAGGAAATCCTAAAACGTCCTAGGTTATCCTAGGTTATCCTAGGGAGTCCTAGGAAATTCAGGTCATCCTGAAGGGATATAACTCCATCCGAAGGATATAACTCCATCCCGAAAAATTAACTCCCTCTAATCAACAAGCTGACGTACGACTGCGTGACTGCGAAGGACTTCTTCGACACGTTTTTCCAGAAGTCGTGATACTGTGAGGCATGCTCGTCGGTCATCGGCATGTCGCTCACCACCCGGAACGACACGAACGGCACATTCTCCCGGTGGCAGGTGTGGGCAATGGCAGCCGACTCCATCTCCACAGCTTTCGCCTCGGGGAAATGTGAGAGGATGTCGTGCATCTTGTCCTTGCTGTCAACAAACCAGTCGCCGGTGACGATAAGTCCTGGATGAATAGGCGGAAGCTGTATGCCCGACTGAGCCGCCTGTTCCTGCAGACGTAAAGCCGTCTCGACAAGGCAATCAGGTGATTTGAACCGTGCCGGCATCCCTTGAATCTGTCCATACACACTGCCACCCATGGCTTCACCACAATAGACATCATGGTATGCCGTCTCGGTGCTGACCACCACGTCGCCCACATGGATACCCTCGCCGTTTCCGCCAGCACATCCTGTGGAGATAATCATGTTGGGATGGAACTCCCGAATCAGTTCAAGACAAGTCAAAGCGGCATTGACCTTGCCTATGCCGCTCTGACGAATTTGTATGTCGGGCGAAGAGAAGAACGACTGGAGCTGCTCCAGCTCCTTCTCCATCGCCACAAGTATTCCGATTTTCATTATTTTAAAGAGTTGATAGTTGAGAGAATTCAAGGATTCCCTGGAATTGCCAAGAATCTACTGGGATACCTAGAATGCCTAGGATTGCCTAGGATGCCTAGAATCCCCCAGGATCACCTAGGATTGCCTAGGAAATCTCAGCAGGGCCGTTTCTTGGGAAGGTTGAACACGTCCTGCACTTCTTTCATCGCCTCATCAGTCATGCCGGTGGGTTCGAAGCCCATACTCTTCGCACGCAGATAGATGGTGGCTGCCTTGTTGAGCACATCCGCCTGGTCGAAGGCGTCCATGATATCGGTACCGACGGCGCAGATGCCGTGTTTCTCCCACATCACCACGTCGTAGTCCTTGATAAGTTCAAGTGTAGCCTCAGCCAGTTTCACGGAACCGGGCAGCTCGTAGGGCACAATGCCCAGTCCAAGCGGTGCGAAGGCGAGCGTCTCGGGAATCATCGACCACAGGAGTTTGCCCATCACGTCCTTCTCCAGCATCTTCGGGTTATGGCTCATCGCCACCAGCTCAATCGGATGGGTATGTAGCGTGGCTTTGTAGCAGCTGCCACTGCCAATCAGATAGTCGTGCATGGAAAGATGGGATGGGAGCTCCGATGTGGGCATCACCGGCTCGTCGGCGATGATGACATACGACGCGCAGTCGTCCAGGATGCGGATGACGCTGCCATTCGCCATCGGCCAGCGGGCGAGGTCGCGCATACGCTTGCCTGTGCCCTTGCAATAGAAATAGCAGCCCTTGATGTTAGGCAAGGTGGTGCCGATTGACTTCACTTCAGAGATGGCAGGGAGCTGACGTATCTCATCATCCACATACTCGGTGATGTTGATGGTGATGTTACCGCCGTTGCGCTCCGCCCAGCCTTTCTCCCACAGGTAGCCGGCTACTTCAGCCACCTGCATGACCGCAGCTTCTAACTGCGGACGGTTTTCTAATATGGATTTTGACATTTTTATAATTGAGAGTTGAGAGAGATTTTTTTTGACTTTATTGATTTTATAGTTTCTATAGTAACTATATATTTAAAGCAAATCAACTAGAAACTAAAAACTATAAACTATAAACTATAAACTATAAACTAAAATACTAAATATCCTCGCCGTAGCGTTCGCGGGTAATCTGTTCGAGCGACTTGCCGCGTGTGTTGGGCGCACCGATTACTCCGACCACGAGCGAGATGGTAAGCAAGGCAATCATACACCATGCAGCCAGCGTGAATCCTTCGCCGTTCTCTCCGTAGATGGAGGTGAACACCAGCGACCAGACAGCAGAAAGACCACGCACGATGAAGAACATCAGTCCCTGGGCTCCTGCGCGGAACTTGGCGGGAAAGAGCTCTGTTCCCCATAAGGCATAGAACACCTGCACTGAACAGCCGTTGTTGATGCCCCAGAGGATGGTGAACACCCACAGCCACATGATACTGTTCACGCCGATGCCGATGATGATGAACCAGGCAGTGAGGGCACAGAGGAGTCCGAAGACATAGAAAATGCGGTGCGCCACCTTATCGACGATGAAGGAGATGAGGAACGTGGTGGCAACGACCACCACCCAGCTGATACAGCTGAGCATGTTGGCGTCTTTGTTGTCCATGCCACCCGCCGACTCATAGATATGCGGCTGGAAGAATCCCATCACCGATGCCACGAGGTTCCATGTGAGGTAGATGAGCGCAAGGAATATGACGGTCTTTACTGCCACCTTGTTCTGGAACAGCACCTTGATGTTCTCCATCAGACCAGCCTGCTTGCCAGCTTCTTTCTGTGCTGTGAACTCGGCACTCTCCTGCAGTTTACGTTGCAGGTTCCATGCGATGAACGCCACGATGAAGAGGGAGAAGAACACCACGCGGGAGCTGAACACCTCGACGGCAGCCTTGTCCATCGACTCGCCTCCTACGGCATGGGCTATCGATTCCACCCATCCGTAGAGATAGCCGCCCGGGGCGAAGAGCATACCGAGGAAGAGGATACACATGGGACCCACTCCCCACGACATCTGCGAGATGCTGATATTGCGTCCGCGGTTGTTGATTTCCGAGCTTTCAGAGATATAGGTCCACGATGCGGGCACACCTACACCCACGGAAATGCCGGTCAGGAGGAATCCGATGAGGAGCATCGGGAAATTCACCGAACACATAATCGTCAGCACACCTGCCATATAAAGCAGCAGGTTGTAAGTGAAGATAAACTTACGCCCGTATTTGTCGGCGAGGAATCCACCGATGATGGCTCCGACCGCCGCACCGAGACAGTTGGCACTGATGAAGTTGAGCCATCCGAGCGACAGCTCGCTCAGCCCGAGGTAGTTCTGCCAGAGGGTAAGACCGCTGGCACCAGCCACGATGGCTCCGGCATCCAGGTAATTATTGAGCGACACAGCGAGTGTGCTCCTGAGACTTCCTTTTGATTTTGACATAATTGTTTTTATTAGAAGACGAGAAGACAAGAAGACAAAACGTTTGTCAGGATGACGGCAGTCTTCTACGCTTTTTCATCTTCGTCATGAACTGTTTTTTGAAGACAAAAATTTAACGTTTGCTTGTGACATCTGCCACATACTGGTCGATTTCATTGATAAAGTCAGCACCCACAGGCACGTCGTTGCGTACGCAGAACTCGTCATAGACAGCCTGCCAAGGCATGGCCTTCTGCTCTTCAATAAGTGCGAGTACCTTGTAGCCCTCACCGGCTATCTCCAGTTCGGAGATGGTCTTTCGAGGCTCAAGCAGTGCGCGCAACATGCACTTCTGTGCTGATCGGCTTCCAATGACGTATGCGCCGATACGGTTGATGCTTCCGTCGAAGAAGTCGAGCCCATAATGCACGCGGTCGAGCGCATCGGCGCGGACAATCTCGAAGAAGAGGTCCTGTGTGGGGTCGTCCATGATGGTCACGTGGTCGGAGTCCCAGCGAACGGGACGGCTTACATGGAGCATCAGCTCCTTCACGAACGGCAGTACGGCACTTACCTTGTCGCCAGGCATCTCCGTCGGGTGATAATGACCAGTGTCGATGGTGAGAATCTTGTCATACTTGGCAGCGTAAGCGGTATAGAAGTCATGGCTGCCCACGGTGAAGCTCTCCAGACCGATTCCGAACACCTTGCCTTCGATGCAGTCCTTCATGCATGGCTGATTCTTTGCGAATATCTCGTCGAGCGACGCTTTGAGGAGATTGCGGTAGAGCGCATGGTTCACGCTCACGTCCTTGCAGCCGTCGTGTACCCAGAGATTCATGATGCAAGGGTCTCCCTGTGCCTCACCCATCGCGTTGGCGATGTCGCGGCACCGTTTTGTGTGCTCTATCCAGAAATCACGGATGCCCTTGTCGGGGTTGGCGAGCGTGAGGCTGCCTGACTTGGGATGTGAGAACGATGATGAGTTGAAGTCTAGCAGCGTATCGTTCGCCTTCGCCCAGTCAATCCACGACTGGAAATACTCCACGGTCACCTCATCGCGGTCAACCACCTTACCCTTGAAATCACCATAAATCTCATGAAGGTTCAGACGGTGACTGCCAGGGATAAGACTCTTTGCTTTAAGGATGTCCTGCCGCAGTTCATCAATGTTGCGGGCAGCTCCGGGGAAGTCTCCTGTCGATTGGATGCCTCCCGACATGGCTCCAGCCTGCACCTCGAATCCTTTCACGTCATCAGCCTGCCAGCAGTGAAGTGACAGATGGAAATCCTGCAGTTGTTTCAACACGGCCTCTGTGTCGATGCCAATCTCTGCATACCTGGCCTTTGCCACTTCGTATGCTTTCTTTACGAGTTCTTCTTTCATAAGTCTTTTTAGTTTTTTTATATTGTTTAATTATTAGGAGTTAATTCTTTGAATAGAGTTAAAATTGCATTTGGAGTTAAATTTCTTTTAGAAATTGGAGTTATATCTCTGCGGGATTGGAATAAACAGCCTTACGTCGTTTCTGTGTGGTGATTCCGAGAATCAGCCGTATATCGTCTCTGATGTCCGGTGGCTTATCAATCGCATGGCTTCATTTCAATTACAAAACTAACTATAAACTATAAACTATAAACTAATAACTATAAACTAATAATTTTCAGGTATTTCTGGTAGGCAGCATCCCAGACTTCGCGGTCCTGCGACTGATACTCAGCGATTTCGATGCTGTCAGCAATAATCCGGCGCATCTCAAACATATCACCCACCAGTCCTGCAGCCTTTGCCTGCAGCATGATATTGCCGATGGCGGTGCCCTCCACAGGACCTGTTATCACAGGCAGTCCGGTGCTGTTGGCTGCCATCTGCATGAGCGGCTTATTGTATGTTCCACCTCCGATGACATGGAGTTTCTCAATGGGGAACGGCGCAAGGTCTTTGAGATAGCCCAGCACCTGCCGGTAGCGCATGGCGAGGCTGTCGAATATGCAACGTGCAATCTGTCGGTAACCGGTCGGCACTGGCTGACCTGTCTCACGGCAATAGCCCTGAATGGTGGCAATCATGCTCTTCGGGTTGGCGAAACGCGGGTCATCGGGGTTGATGAACGACCTGAATCCCTCCTCTGCCGCCGCATCGCTGTTGATGACATTCACGTTAGCTGGTGCCTCGGCATCGGTCTGCGGACTCTCCACCGCCTTCCACTCCTTGCGGCAGCGCTCCAGTAGCCACATGCCGCAGATGTTCTTAAGCAGGCGGGTCGTTCCCTCGATGCCGCCCTCGTTGGTGAAGTTATATTCAAATGTCTTGTCGGAGATGATGGCATCCTTGGTCTCGATGCCGAGCAGAGACCATGTGCCGCAGCTGAGATAAGCGAAACGCTCGTTTTGTGCCGGCACCGATGCCACCGCTGATCCTGTGTCGTGGCCTGCCACTGCCACCACCGGCACTGGTCCGAGCCCCGTGATGGCCTGCACCTCCTCCGTGAGCACACCTACTTTGTCAGCGGGATTGACATAACGTCCGAACTGGCTTTCCTTCAGCCCAATCACATCGATAAGGTCTGGGTCAATACGTTTTGTGCGCGGGTCGAGCATCTGGCTGGTAGATAAAATCGTGTATTCGCATACAGCCTCCCCCGTAAGCATATACATCAGGGCATCAGGCACGAAAAGGATTTTGTCGGCTGCAAGCAGGGCGGAATCCTGGTTTCTGACCATCGTGCTGAGCTGGAAGAGGCTGTTGAACTGCATGAACTGAATGCCAGTCTTCTCATAGACAGTTTTCTTCGGTATCAGTTTGAAATAATCCTCCATCGCATGGTCGGTATGGGGGTCGCGGTAGCAGTAGGGATTGCGGAGCACGCCGCCATCTTTACCGATGCAGACGAAATCCACGCCCCAGGTGTCGATACCGATGGAGGTGATGTCAATTTTCTCCTCTGCCACCACTTTCAGTCCGCGGATAATCTCGTTGTAGAGCGCATAGATGTCCCAGAAGAAAT
>JAEEGF010306583.1_pt1 | contig 13096 bp, 11 predicted proteins | sample 9134171 | NCBI WGS metagenome assembly JAEEGF01 (sample SAMN16246542, study PRJNA631951) | gut metagenome | biome: gut microbiome; feature: rumen; material: AP-attached | host: Bos | place: Iran: Karaj | collected 2018-10
GTTACAGGTCCGTCCATTCCTCAGTCATTCGGCTTTGCCGAGAACCTTCAGGCAAATGCAGACGGCCTCATCATCCCTGCAGAGACTAAGACCGGCATCAAGGCGGTCAGCGTCAATCTGCTCCTCGAGAACAAGGAAGCTCCCGTTATCTGGAGAGGCCCGGTCCTCAATTCTCTCGTAAGACAGTTCTGGGGACAGACTGACTGGGGCACACTGGATGTCCTTCTCATCGATATGCCTCCGGGCACAGGAGACGTACCCCTTACGGTGTTCCAGGCGATCCCCATCGACGGTATAGTTCTCGTTGCCACTTCTCAGGATCTCGTATCCATGATCGTCAACAAGGCAAGGAACATGGCTTCCATGATGAACGTTAAGGTATTGGGTCTCGTCGAGAACATGAGCTATATCAAGTGCCCTGACTGCGGCAAGGAGATAAGGCTCTACGGTGACGGCACAAATCTCGAGAAGTCAGCTTCCGAGATCGGCGCTTCTGTACTCGACCGCCTGCCCCTCGATCCCGAGGTCACAAAGCTTGTGGATTCGGGCAATACCGAGCAGATCGCAGAAGACATACTCAAGGGTACGACCGATATGTGCCTGAAGATCATAAAGTCATGAGAAGAGCCTTAAGCCTTGTACTCTCGTTCATCCTTTGTGCAGTGCTGGCATGTTCCTGCGCGAGTACAGCCAAGGTGGAGGACTACCTCGGCGAATACGATTACGAGGCTCCGGCCATCTGCATGGTCTATGAACCGGTAGAAGGCGAGTTCGATGAGGAAGGCAATGCCCTTTACGGAATACAGTACCGCGAGGTGACGGATCTTGAGGGTTTGCTGAAGGTTCCGGACACCACGTTCCTTCTGTACTTTTACAACTCTCTTGATTCTTCCGCCTGGGCGGTGACCGCCGTGGTCGAAGATATTGCAGAAGCCGAGGAAGGCAAACTTGTCGTGTTAGCGCTCGACCAGAGCCAGTACACGAACCTTACTTCACAGTTCGGCATCAGTGCCGTCCCGGATTTTGCCCTGGTAAGGAACTATGCCGAGATCTCGGTCTTCGGCAGTGCGGAGTACGATTCGTGGAGTGTGGACGATATAGTCATCTGGCTCGATGCCAACGGCTATCCGATATAGGAGGCAGACTAATGAGTGAATATGCTTACATCAGTACGATAGGACAGGACAGTCATGCTTTTGCCGAGACCGGAGAAGGTCCCATTAAGCTGTGCGGCGTTGATATCCCCTTTGACAGGGCGTTCAGGGCAAACAGCGACGGCGATGTGGCACTCCATGCGATAACCAATGCGATATCGGGATATACCGGTGTGAACATATTGGGCGGTGCTGCCGATAAGATCTGCCTCGAGCAGGGGATCAAGGACAGCACGGTCTATCTCGCCGAAGCTCTTAAGTACATGGAAGGCGCAGAGATAATCCACTGCTCCATGACGATCGAGTGCTTAAGACCGAAGCTCAAGGAATTCATTCCTTCGATGAAGGAGAAGACGGGACAGCTCCTCGGAATACCCGTGTCATCAGTCGGAATTACCGCTACGACCGGAGAAGGCCTCACGGGATTCGGCAGGGGAGAAGGCGTTCAGGTCTTCGTCATCCTTACGATAAAGAAGGAACTCTGATCAGTCCTCGAAAGGCTCCAGTTCACCTCTTGATCTGATTATCTCGTATGCGACTGCGATATCTTCGGGAGTCGTTATCTTGATGTTCGAATAGCTTCCCTTTGCAAGGAACACTTCTATGCCGAGCTCTTCTGCGAGCGCGGTGTCGTCCGTTGCCGTGATGTTGTTGGCAGCTGCGTGCTCATAGCACTGCACGAGTTCTTTGTATCTGAATCCCTGCGGAGTCTGGACTGCATAGAAGTCCTCACGCACGGGTGTGGATTCTACGATAACGTCGCCGCCTCTCAGGTTCACCTTCTTGAGGGTGTCCTTGACGGGCGTGGCGCTGCAGGATACTGCGTGCTGCTTAAGACCTTCAAAGACAGCATCGATATCTGCTGCGGTAACAAGACATCTCGCACCGTCGTGGATAAGGATCGCATCCGTATCCTTGGCATCTGCGATCGCCTTTATGCCATTGTAGACTGATCCGGTCCTGGACGATCCGCCCAGGGTGTAGGTGATGTCCATATCCGGGAAGGACTCCTCACACATCAGGCGGAGCTTCGGGATAAGATCCTCTGTCGATACCAGTATGATGTGCACGCCGAGTCCCTCATGCATCTGCGCGAAAGACGCAATGGCAGTCAATGTTCTTACTATGACCGGGATGCCGCCGATCGGCAGGATTATCTTGGGAATATCACCGCCCATGCGCGTTCCCGAACCTGCTGCAGGTATGACAAAGAAACAATCGGAACCCATATTACTTTCCTCCCGTGAACAGCATATCAAATGAATCCTTGATGTTGTCTATGTAGAGTCTCGTTATACTGTCGAATACCGAGCGGTCGCGGTCGGACAGATCGCGGATCTCCTTCTCGAGTCCGTTCTCGCACGAACCGGGAAGGACTATCGTGGTGATGCCGAGCTTGACTGCTTCGAGGCAGCGCTTGAGTATCCTCGTGACAGGTCTTACTTCGCCTGACAGACCGACCTCGCCGATTATGAGGGTATTGGGCTTGACCGGCACATTCCTCGCGGAAGACACGATGGCTGCACAGATGGCAAGGTCCGAAGCCGGATCGCTCACCTTCAGTCCGCCGATGATGTTGACGAAGCAGTCGCATGAAGACAGGTTCAGCTTCTGTACCTTATCGCATACGGCGAGGAGCATCATGACCCTGCTCCTGTCGGGGCCTGAGGTCATCCTCTGAGGTGTGGGATATGCGCTCTCTGCAACAAGTGCCTGCACCTCGCAGGTAAGAGCCTCGTTGCCTTCCAGAACGGATGTGAGAACGGATCCGGGACTGTTGATGGGTCTTCCTGCCACGAGCAGCGCCTTGGAACTCTCGACAGGCTTTAAGCCCTTATCTCCCATCTCGAAGAAAGCGAGTTCGTTGCTCTTGCCGAATCTGTTCTTGGCGGATCTCAGTATCCTGTATCCGCCGGTGCTGTCGCCTTCGAAGGTGAGCACGGTATCCACCATGTGCTCTATCGTCTTGGGTCCCGCGATGGAACCTTCCTTGGTGATGTGACCGACCATGATTATCGAGATGCCGTTGGTCTTGGCGATCCTTATGAGGCCTGCCGTGACTTCTCTTGTCTGCGTGACGCTTCCGGGAGTGCCGGTGATCTCTTCCGAGTAGAGCGTCTGCATCGAATCGATTATGCAAAGAGACGGCTTGTTCTTCTTGATCTCTTCAGCGATGACCTCGAATCTGGTCTCGCCGCAGATCAGGATATCTCTGGTGATGCCGAGTCTTGCAGCTCTCATTCCTATCTGCGCGGGAGATTCTTCGCCTGATACATAGAGCACCTCACCCTCGCCCTTGAAGCTGTCTGCGAGCTGCAGGAGTATCGTGGACTTACCGATGCCCGGTTCGCCTACGACAAGGGTAAGGGATCCTCTCGTGATGCCGCCGCCAAAGAGTTGGTCGAGTACGGGTATGCCCGTGCTCTCCCTGACATAGTTCTCCTTGCCGGCATCCTTAAGGCGCAGTGTGACTGCAGAGTCCGTCCAGGAGAAAGTGTTTGCCTTGTATACAGGTGATTCAGACTTCGGATTGTTCGATGCAGGCTTATCATCGGGTGCCTCGACAAACGTGTTGAACTGTCCGCACCCCGGGCATTTGCCGAGCCAGCCTGTGGATTCATAACCGCATTCCTTGCAGTAAAAGGTTGATTTCTTCTTAGCCATTACGATAACTCCGCCATGTTTTAATGTAAGTATAGCAAATAGTATCAGCTAAGTATCGGCTGAAGAGTCCCATTTATGGTGCAAAAGGGAAAATTGAGACTTTTACGGTTCAACGCATTCGATGATGATCCACCTGATCGAGCCGCGTCCGTCGATCACGGAGGTTACCGTATTGTCGTAGACGATCCTGTAGCGGTCGGGTGCATAGAGCTCGATCTCGGTCAGGAGTTCGCATGAGCCGGGATTGACATCGAGCAGGAAAGCATCACAGTCGAACTCTGCCTGGAAAAGGTCGAGCTCGTAGAGATTGTCTATACTCATCTTGCCCGTCACATAGTCGATCCCGGAGAAATTGCTGTTATAAGGATCGAAGCGGTTATCGATGTGGACCTTGATGCCGTTGAAGGCAAGCCACGAGCCGGTGTCATATGTATTGAAGATCTTCTCGTATCCCGCTTCTTCGACATACAGGACAGCACCTTTGTCGAAGGCTGCCATCGCTTCGGCGTCCGCCATCGTATTGGTCTTGATGTACTTGCCGGAGAAGATTATGCCGGCTGCGATCGTCATGACGACGGCCGCACATGTCAGAAGGTAATAGAATGCATTGGACAGGCGGATCTTATCGGGCAGCTTCGGAAGGAGGTTCTTCTTAAGCCAGATAAGCAGATCCTGATACGCTTCCGGCGCGAAAAGCACTACCGCTATCGCCAGGAGCAGTACGAACCTTCTGTAGATGCAGGCCATTATGAAGAACATACAGAGGAGAGCAACCTTGGTAACAGCCTTCTTCTCAAAGTCCCTCAGGCCCTTGCCTGCCATGAATCCCACAAATACAAGAAGCAGTATCACTGCCTGGACAATGGTGAGGTTAAGGGGCTTCCACTCGTCTATCGTACTGATGGCCTGAGCTGAACCCGTCTGCTTGAGTCCGTATGTCCACAGTTCAATACCTATGGGATTGAGCAAAGAGACTATGAAGCCTGATGCAATGCCGGCTGCAAGAAGTCCGGCGGTCTTGAAGTTCCTGTATATGAGTTCGACAACAATGAAGACTATATAGACAACAAAATACAGCGGTACGAATCCTCCGTGGAACCATGCGAGGACAAAGCTGAAGAGCGTGAATATCCCGGCTTTGAACAAAGGCTTACGGTCTTCGAGAAGCATGATCAATGTTACCGTGAATGCGAGGGTGGAGACCAGCGAAGGCCTGGCGCTGTAATCGGGGAAGCACTTCATGAGGCGGGTGAGGAATAATACGAGCGCAATGATCAGCGGATGGACGCGCTCTCTTGAATAGAACACTGCTGCAATGGCTGCAGCACAGGTGAACACCGAGCTGATGAGCAGGACGCCCCATACGCCAAGGTATTTGTACATGAATCCTATCAGCACATACCAGCCGCTCTCGTGAGCCGTGAATACCAGTCCTTCGTGCCAGCTGTATATCTCTTCCGTTATGAGATGGCCGGAAGCCAGGGCATCAAGTCCGAGCCTGATCTGAATTGCGCTGTCGTATACCCAGTTGGCAATGTGTTCGATCGAAGCAAAAGGACCGAATACCAGCAGCACTACCGCGATGAGGAATAGGGTGGACGGTCCGAATACTTTTGACTTCTTAAGCTTGATGTCTGTTCTCTTATACATGCGTTGATTTTATTGTCAAAAGCCTTGATATGTCAAATACTGCCGCCTTTTGATGTGCGTTGCGCAATAAACAGGGCACGCCTGATTGCGCAAATTGAACAAAATTGCGCAGGCTTTCCGGGGAGGCAAACCTGTCCGTAAGTGACGTGACACCTTGGTACAGTTGGTTTTCGAGGCGGGAGAAGGTGGCACACGCACCGCGAAAGAGGGTTTGACATGATGCGCAATTCTTTGTAGACTAGTATCAGATGCACAACCGATTGCGCAGGGCGTGCTACTGACACAAGGCAGGCTTAACAAGGGTGAACAAGATAACCATTGACGACATAGCAAGAGACCTCGGCATATCCAAGACGACGGTGTCCAGGTCGATCTCAGGCAAGGGCAGGATCAGCAGGAAGACCCGCCGGATGGTGCTCGACTATATCAAGGAGCACGACTATACGCCGAATCCGATCGCAAGGGGACTTGCGCAATCCAAGACGTACAACATCGGATGGGTTGTCCCGGGCGACTCGGAGAATTTCTCGCTGCCTTACTTCCAGCTCACGATGTTCGGAATGTGCGAAGCGGCTCAGACGGAGAACTACGATGTCCTCCTGATCATGAGCTATGACAGCGATATATCCAGACTCGAGAACATGCTCAAGAACCGTAAGGTTGACGGCGTGGTCCTCGGCAGGACCTGGGAGAATGACCTGAATATCAAGGCGCTCAAGGAGAACGGTATCCCGTTCGTGGTCATAGGCGGCACGAATGAACCCGATGTTGTCCAAATAGACAACGATCACATCAGCGCCTGCAGTGAACTTACCTCGATCATACTGATGAAGGGCACGGATAAGCTCGCATTCATCTGCGGCAACTCTGCCCAGGTAGTCAACCAGACCCGCAGGGAAGGCTTTGTCAAAGGCCTCGAGAAGTGCGGGAAGAGCGCCAAGGATGCCCTCTTCTACGTGGACTGCGACTCGGCAGCACAGATCGAGAGGGCGACGGATGAAGCGATAAGGACCGGCGCAGAATGCATAGTATGCGCTGATGACTATATAGCGAACTCTGTGCTCGTCAAGCTCTCGCGTGACGGCAAAGAGATACCGAAGGATATCAAGATAGCCTCCTTCTATAACAGCGCTCTCCTCGAACACAACCGGCCGCCTGTGACGTCTATCCAGTACGATCCCAGACAGCTCGGCTTCGAGGCGGCGCGCACGCTTATCGCCATGATCAACGGCGAGCAGGTCCAGCCCAAGAAGCTGTTGGGATACGAAGTCGTGCTCAAGGGCTCGACGCTATAAGTCAGACTTAAACTGTTTTTGGGACTGTCCCGGATGCATCCTCCCATCCGGGGCAGTCTTGTTTTCTTCGGTTTTTTACTGATTAGAGGGGCTTTTGTTTTGCTAAAATAGCAATTGATAACTTGCCCTAAAAGATATAGAATTCTTGCGTATGCAATATAGGAGGGGTGTGCGTGACTGACGAGCTTAAGGACATAGTATATGCTGACCTGTTCAGATACACGGGCAATACCCGTCGTTTTAAGAACATCTACGCATGCTATCTCGAAGAGCGCCGCTCTTCGCCTGAGTTCTGCTATATCAGCACGATGAGAAGAGTCAGATATTACTACGACCAGATCCCCAAGTATGACGGGATCAGAAGACTCTTCAACCAGTTCCTGTTCAAGATCTGGAACACCAGGCTCGACCAGCTCTCAAGGAAATACCACTTCCAGATCCCTTACGACACCGAGATCGGCAAGGGCTTCTATCTGGCACATTTCGGCAGGGTCATCATCCATCCTAAGGCAGTCATCGGTCACAACGTCAACGTATCGACCGGCGTCGTCATCGGCACCCAGTTCAGAGGCAAGCGCAAGGGCTCACCGCAGATCGGCAATTATGTCTGGATCGGCGCCAATGCCATCATCGTCGGCAATATCACAATAGGCAATAATGTTCTTATCGCTCCCGGAGCGTATGTCAACTTTGATGTACCGGACGGTTCCATCGTTATCGGCAACCCCGGCCTCATCAGAAGATCACAGGGCGCTACGCTCAACTACATCAACAACACGATACTGTTCGACGAGTACAATGTACGTTCGGATGGTGTCAGCTGATGTCACTTACAAGTTCCTTTTTCACGGACAACAGAAGAAGGTTTGCAGATAAGCTGCCGGATAACACGGTGGTGTATCTTTTTGCCGGCGAGGCTAAGAGGATGTGCGGCGATACTGATTACCGCTTCCTGCCTGACCGGAATTTCTACTACATGACCGGTCTGTCCCGCGCCGGGCTTATCCTCGTCATCGAGAAGAAGGCGGGCGTGACCAAAGACATCCTGTATGCTCCCGCACACGACAAGATCGCCGAGCGCTGGGGCGGCAAGAGGCCGGACTTCGAGAAGCTTACTGCCATATCCGGCATCGAAGATATAAGGAATGACGAACAGTTCGACGAAGAGGCAATGGCCGAGGCCAAGGACGGCAACACCGGGCTCGCGGTAGACGGCAGTTCCATCATGGAAGCGCCTAGGACCTTCACCGAGAAGATAACCACATTTGGCGTCAAGCCTGCGAACATCGCGCCGATTATCACGGACCTGCGCCTTATCAAGAATGAAGATGAACTTGACTGCATCAGGAAGGCTGCAAAGATCACCGAGGAAGCGATAGCTGAGCTTAAGCCTTACGTAAAGCCGGGCGTTACCGAGTATGAACTCTACACGAGGCTCGAATTCGAGATGGCAAGAAGGGGATCTCTCATCAATGCCTTTGAGACGATAGTGTCCTGCGGCACAAATGCGTTCTATCTGCACCACGCAGATCCCGAGCAGGACGGCGCAGGTGTTGCGCAGGAAGGTTCCGTCATCCAGATCGACGTCGGTGCGAGATATCAGGGCTACTGCGCTGACATCTCGAGGGTGTTCTTCGTCGGCAGGCCTGCAGGTGACGATAAGCGTGTCGCGCTTCACGGGATAATCAGGAAGCTGAGACAGGCAGCATTTGACTATATCGCTCCGGGAAAGACTTTTGCCGGGCTTAATTCACAAATGTATGACATATGCGGCAGATGGCTTGCGGCGCAGGGACTTATATCCGATAATTTTTGCGTAGGTGATGTGCAGAAGTATTACTGGCACAACACCTCACATTATCTAGGGCTGGATGTCCACGATACGGGTCCCAAGGACCGCGCATTCACTGAAGGCAACTGCCTCGCGGTCGAACCCGGAATCTACATCCCCGAATGGGGTATCGGATTCCGTATTGAGGATGATGTAGTCGTGACTTCCGGCGGGTGCGAACTCCTGAGTTCAGGCACCGATGAGCTGGAGGGAATAATTGCCGACTGATCTGGCCATAAGCACACCTTTCCTCATAACCATACTGGCTGTCGTCATGCTCCTTCTGGCAGGCGGCGCCTTCTTTGCTGTTTATGTTTCCTTCTGCGACAGGCTCTTCAAGAGGATATTCCACAGACCCAGGCCGATTCCGCAGGTGGACAGGTCTCCCATGGAGATAGACAGATCCACGATCTTCGGACGCGGCAAGAACTGGTTCTATACATACAGGACAGAGTGGCTGAGCGTCAGGGTGAAGGCTTTCGATGATACCCCGCTGTCGGCGTACTTCAGGCCGTCTGCGGACAGGTCGTGCAGGAACATCGCGATATTCGTCCACGGTTATAACGAACACCCCGCGGAGATGGCGGCATATGCCAAGCTCCTCATGAAAAAGATCCAGTGCCACTGCCTGATCGTGCACCAGAGAGCGCACGGCATAAGCGGCGGAAGGGACTACACATACGGACTCAAGGAGAGCGTCGACCTCGAGACCTGGTTCGAGTTTGCGCGCAATAGGATCGGCCCGAACTGCAGGATATACGTCGTCGGCAGGGGTACCGGTGCGACCGCGGCGCTTCTCGCAGCCGAGCAGGAGGGGTTCTGTCCAAATGTCTGCGGCATAATCGCTGACTCTCCCGCGGAATCGCTTACGGCCATTCTCAAGGCTGTCGCGCACAAGGAGTCTTCCATGAAGCCCGAGGCGTTCATCTACCGCATAAGACAGCTCGCTTCCAAGAGGTTCGGTTTCGACATCAACATGTGCGACTGCGCTCTGTATGCCGGACGCATCAAGGTACCGGTACTGCTGTTCCAGGGCGGAGACGACGATGTCTGCCTGCCTTCGGGGACCAGGAATATCTACGACAACATGCGCTGCAAGAAGAGGATGGTGGTAATAGATTCCGCTAAGCATCTGATGGCTTACGAGGCGGCGCAGGCGACTTACGAGCGCGAGGTGCAGAAATTCATCGAATCCTGCGTCATGCGTCTTGTAAAGATCGGAGCCGTGTAGTATATTTTGCTCGACAAAAAGGAAATAACGGGGAGCTGCACTGCGGCTGAGAGGGCTTAGAGCCGACCCGCTGAACCTGACGGATAATGCCGGCGAAGGGATTGATTCTGAATAACGTAATGTCTCCTCTGTCCGGTGATGACGCAGGTCGGTTTCCGAACGGAGGTTTTTTATGTCATCCAATAAGGAGAAGATCCTATCGATCACTTGCGGAGGCGTCTGCCTCGCACTTGCATTCGTGCTCTCACAGATCAAGCTGTTTGAGATGCCGATGGGCGGAACGGTATCACCCGCTTCATGCCTTCCCATCGTTGTGTTCGGAATGGCTTTCGGACCGCTGTGGGGCTTCGCGGTATCCATTATCTTCAGCTGCCTGCAGCTTATCGGCGGCTGGCTCGTAACACCTTTCCAGGTCCTGCTCGACTATATCCTCGGCTATACGATGCTCGGCATCGCAGGCTTTGCAGGCATCAAGGCTTCTGACAGATATGCCATCAAGAATCCTCTCAAGAGATTCCGCAGCGCAAGCCTTGTTAAGGCCATCATCTTCACCGTCATCGCATATGCTGCAAGATGGTTCTGCTCTGTCCTGTCAGGCGTCATCTTCTATTCCGAATATGCGGCTGAGGCAGGATTCGATAATGCATGGGTATATTCCATGGTCTACAACGGCAGCTTCCTTGCCGTGGATCTCGGAATCTGCATCGCAGCGCTCATCATCCTGTACATGGTGATCCCTTCAAAGAAAAAAGCATAATTGTTCTTAAAACGGAACAATTAACCATAAGTTAATATTATTCCCTTCCGTCGTGATTTATAATGATTAAAAGGTCTTGACCTTTTGAAATATCATACGGAAGGGAGTGATTTTATGAAGATCACTACACAGGGCAACGGGATCAGAATCGGTACCAGGCTCGAACAGAAGATCGCCGACAAGGTTGGCAAGTTCGACAAGTATTTCGGTGATGAGGGCTCCCTCAATGTACGTATCAGACCCGAAGGCAACAAGATGGTCGTCGAGATCACAATGAAGCTCGACGGCAAGATCTTAAGAGCGGAGGCTCGTGACGAAGATATTCTCACAGCTGTCGACAGGACAGTCGACAAGCTTGAGTCACAGATAAGAAGGCAGAAGACCAAGTTCCTCAAGAAGAAGAAGGAATATCCGGGCATCGTTAACTTCCTTGAAGATGACGGCGGCGCGGACTTTGATTTTGAAGACGAGCCGGAAGAGAAGATCACGAAGACAAAGAAGTTCCCGTTAAGGCCCATGAGCGCCGAGGATGCGATCCTGCAGCTCGAGATGCTCGGCCACGACTTCTTCGTATACCTCGACAGCGATACGGATTCCGTATGCATCGTTTACAAGAGGAATGACGGCGGATACGGTCTGCTCGAACCCGAGTATTGATCTTAAGTTTGAAGCAAATCAGAGGCGGACCCTTAGCGGGGTCCGCTTTTTTGTTGACTTAAAGCCGTTCAGCCGTTATAATACTCGCGTTCAATTCAACAAACCTGAGCACGAGAGGAGGGATGAAAAGATGTCTGAGATCAGAGTTAAGGAGAATGAGTCCCTTGACAGTGCACTTCGCAGGTTCAAGCGTTCTTGCGCAAAGTCCGGCGTTCTCGCTGAGGTACGCAAGAGAGAGCACTATGAGAAGCCTTCAGTTCGTCGTAAGAAGAAGTCAGAGGCAGCTCGCAAGAGAAAGCATTGATTCCAACTGACCGGTTCCGCGAGGGACCGGTTATTTTTTGCCGTTTAAGCCGTAAGTATACTAATCTCCTGAAATTTTGTTAAAATAGGTACAAAAATAAAGTTGAGATAAATACTATGCTGCTAACTGGTAAGAGCTGGCGTGTGCCCGCATCCGGGAGTATTACGGATGCGACGTCGATAATTGGCGTACTGCTCAAGAACCGAGACATCACAGACCCCGAACTGGCCCGGACGTTCCTGTCCGAGGACGGCGGCGTTTGGCATGATCCGTTCCTGTACAAAGACATGAGAGAAGCTGTCGACCTCATCAATCAGGTCATGGACAGCAATGGCAAGATCCTGATCTACGGCGACTATGACTGCGACGGCGTTACCGCCACGGCGATCCTCGTCAGGTATTTCAGATCCCATCACTCGGATGTATCCTACCTCGTTCCGCAGCGTGCGGAGCACGGCTACGGCCTGTCCGAGAAGATAATGGACAAGGTCATAAGTGAAGGCCCCGACCTCGTCATCACGGTGGACTGCGGCATCACAAACATCGATACTGTCGAAGAGCTCAAGCACAGAGGCATCAAGGTCATCGTCTCCGACCACCACAACGTGAAGGACGAGATACCTGCGGCCGACTGCGTTATCTGCTCCAAGAGAGAAGACAACACATATCCTTTTACCGACCTCTGCGGCGCAGGAGTCGCACTTAAGATCCTGGAGGCTCTCGGCAAGGACGGAAGGCACAAGGTAAGTGCCAATCTGTGGCATCAGGCCATCGAGCTCGCGGGCATTGCTACCATCGCCGATCTTGTATCGATGACCGATGAGAACAGAACGATAATCAAGCAGGCATTCAAGAGCATGCAGGACCCTGCCAATACCGGCGTAAGGGTAATGAACGAGATGCTCCTTACACACGGCAAGGCGCTCGATGAGACATATATCTCATTCAACTTCGTGCCGAGAGTAAACGCTGCCGGAAGACTGTACGATTCTTCTGATGCGCTGGACCTCTTCTTAGAGAACAATCCGGCTGAGGCAAAGACGGCGGCGATGAACCTTACCAGAGAGAACGATGAGCGCAAGGAGATAGAAGCTAAGGTCTTCGAAGAGGCGTTGTCGCAGCTCGAGAGTCCGGACCGCCCCGAGAAGTGGAGCCTGGCAAATATCTGCGGCCCCATCGTCGTTTACGGCAGGAACTGGCACCAGGGCGTGCTCGGCATCGTTGCCGGCAAGCTCTCGCAGTTCTACAACAGGTCCGCGATCGTTCTCACGGATGATGCTGTCGAGCCCGAGTTCGTCAAGGGTTCGGGAAGGTCTTTCGGTGATTTCGATCTGTACGGCGCGCTTACGGATGCGGCCGATACCCTGGCAAACTTCGGCGGACACAAGAAGGCTGCCGGCATGATGGTCCGTAAGGACGGCATAGAGAAGTTCATAGACAGGCTCGAGGAGGTCTCGAAGAAGAGGCTTGAGCAGGGCACGGAAGAAGAGCAGGAGGACATCCTGAACATCGACTGCGAGCTTGCCCCCGAGACGGGGACGTTCGATACGTAC
>JAEEGF010350806.1_pt1 | contig 13096 bp, 8 predicted proteins | sample 9134171 | NCBI WGS metagenome assembly JAEEGF01 (sample SAMN16246542, study PRJNA631951) | gut metagenome | biome: gut microbiome; feature: rumen; material: AP-attached | host: Bos | place: Iran: Karaj | collected 2018-10
GCAGCCCCAGAAGCCCCGCGTAGATCGCCTGCGGGATGTTCCCGTGCAGCAGGCCGAAGGTCACGGCGCTGAAGAGCACCGCGCTGCGCTCGCCGTAGCGGCGGGTGCGCCCTATGATCACGCGCCTGAAGATGATCTCCTCGATTATCGGCGCGCAGATGACCATCACGAAGGCCCTCGGCAGGGTCTGGTTCTCGTCGAACAGGTCTATGAGCGGATTGATGTCTCCGGGACCCGCGGGTACGCTCTTAAAGAGCGGGGCGAGCAGCAGGCTGAGTCCGGAGCCTATGATGTTACCTCCGTAGAGCAGGAAGAAGGCCGCGGGGACCAGCAGGAGCCAGCCGCGGAAGCTGAGCTTTACGGGCTCCGCCGGCGCGCTCGCGGGGAGCTTCCTCATGAGCAGCAGGCCGATGGGCACGGCGACGAGGTACAGCGGAGCCATCTGGGCGAACCAGAACAGCCAGGGCTGCGCCGACATGTCGATCTTATCCCCGTACTGGCTGAAGACCAGCAGCTGCAGGAACTGGGAGATCCCCATCATTGCGAAGAGCGAGATGCCTATGCGGGAGAAGCAGGCTCTGGCCTCCTTCGGGTCGCCCGGGCAGTTCTCGAGGCTGTAGGCCGGCCTTCCAATGCGCGGCTCGAGCATGTTGGCCGAGCCGGATATGAACACCATGCTGAGCAGAACGTTGACCAGCGCCGCCGCGAAGAGCGAGACGTTCCTGTGTCCGAGCGCAATCCCGGCCGCGATGATCCCTATGTCGGGCAGGAGCCCGAAGTAGATGAACATCACCTGGATGAGCTGCTTGACCACGGTGCCCGCGTTTGCCGGGGTGACGAGCGCCAGGAAGGAGCCCGTCGAGCCGGCGTAGAGGTCCACTGTCAGTATGAGCGGCACGCAGAGCAGCAGGAGCGGTATGTCCTGCCTCACTATGGCGGCGGTCGCAATGAGAGCGGGGACGAGATCCAGCAGGCATACCACGGCACCACCCAGAGAGCTCCAGCAGAGCTTCTTCACGGCGCTCTCGGGGATCATCGCCGTGAGGACGGTCTTTGTGTCGTCCTCGATGGGATCTCCCAGAGCCCTGAAGAACACTCCCGCGCCGATGGCGCAGACCGCCGGTATGACGCTGCGGGTCTCGGCAATGCCGACCGCGAAGAGCGACGCGGCCGCGGCGAGCGCCAGATAGAAGCCCGAGGTCTTGCTTATGACCCAGAGCTTGGAGAAGCGCCCGCGGTTGATGATGGTCTTCCAGAAGAACACGGAGGATCCGGCGCCGCGCTTCATGCCGTCGCGCTCGATGTCTTCGGCGATCTTCTTCTTTCCGATGCGGCCGAAAGTGCGGTTCTTCTCCGTCATCTCGGCCATGACCTGGGCGAGCTGCTCAGAGCGGGCCATGGCGTCCTCGTAGAAGTCGGTCTTCATGCTCCAGATCGCCCTGCCGAAGAGCGCGGCGCAGGCCGCGGTGAGGGCGAGGAAGAGCAGGCTGATCCCCATCCTGCCCTCGAGCGAGAAGAGCGCGGCTCCCTTCAGCCAGCCCCAGACGGGGATGTATCTGGTCCAGGGAGCGCAGAAGAGGTCGAGAGCGCTGTCCATCAGCCCGGTGCCGTTCGCCTTGGCGAAGGCGAACAGGGCCGCCGCGGGTACCGCGAGCAGAGCCCCAAGCATGAGGCTGTAATTTCTGCGCACTATGCCGTTTCCGGCCTTGAGCAGATAGACGTAGGTCTCGATGAGCTTGCCGAATATGAGCGCGAGCAGCCATGCCGCCGCCGCTCCGACTATCCCGGAGGTCCCGGCGCCGAGCGAGGTCATGATGTTACCGATGTTGACGCCCAGGTAGACCGTGAAGTACAGCGTGAGCCCGAGCTGCATGACCAGCCTGAAGAGCAGGACGGTCTGCGGCTTGAGGGGCGACGCGAAGAGCAGCGAGACGTCGGCGGGCAGGAAGCGGCTCCCCTTGCCCCACTCGGCCATGACGAGGCTCATGATGAGGGCGGCGTAGACCATGCCCCCGAACGCGAGCTCAAAGTAGCGGGGCCCTCTGCTGAACAGATCGAGCTCCTCCTGCGCCTCCACGGCGGACTCCCAGTCGAAGTCCTCGGGAAGCTCGATGTCGCCTTCCCCGGAGTCCTCCAAGGGGGCTTCCTCTTCCCAGGGATCCTCTTCCTCCACGTAGATGGAAGGCTCGTTGTCGGCGGCGTCCATCAGGGTCGCGGAAAAATACCCGATCCCGCCTCCGATGAGGCCGCAGATCAGTATGAATATCAGGACCCAGGTCTTGAAGAGCTTGCGGATCTGGTTTATGAACGAATGCCAGGCGTAGTAGCCGATGAAGCTCATGAGCGGCTCTCCTCTCCCGGGGCGGGCGCCCCAGCGGCGGGCTCGGATGCCGGCGGGGCGGGCTCTTCGGGCGCGGCGGGCTCGGTAGTTGCGGCGGTCTCCGCAGAGCCTGCAGCCTCCCCTGATCCGGTCTCAGGAAGAGGCTCACCGGCTACGTCCTCCGGCTCGAGCCCCTCGGTCACCTCGAAGAAGAGCTGCTCCAGGGTCTTGCCCTGCGCGGCCAGCTCCTCGCGGGAGACGTTCGCCCTCACGCGGCCTCCCTGCATGATGAGGCTCCTGTCCCAGAGCATGTCGACGCTGTCTATGATGTGCGTGCTCACGAGCAGGGTCTTTCCCGCGGCGCGCAGTTCCTCGATGGTGTTCTTGAGCTCCTTGATCGCGTGCGGGTCGAGTCCTATCATCGGCTCGTCAAGCAGTATGACCTCGGGGTCGGGGAGCAGTCCGAGGCATAGATTCAGCTTCTGCTGCATTCCCTTGGACAGCTCGTCACCGAACTTCTTGCGGTGCTCGGTGAGCTCAAAGCGCGCGAGCAGCGAGTCGCGGCGCGCGGCGTAATCCCTGAGCCTGTAGGCCCTGGCGATGAACTCCATGTGCTCTATGACCGTGAGGTTGGGATAGAGCGCGGGGATCTCGGGAACGTAGCCGAGGACCCTGCGGGATTCCGGAGTCTTGTTTTCCATGCCGTTCACGAGTATGCTCCCCTCGTACCTCAGGAAGCCGATCACGGACTTTATGACCGTGCTCTTGCCCGCGCCGTTGGGGCCGAGCAGCACCGTCACCGTCCCCGGCTCGAGCGTGAAGCTCACGTCGTCGGCAGCGAGGTTCTTTCCGTATCTCTTCGTAAGATGGTTCACTTCAAGCATTTTCTATCTCCTTTGCCTGTCCGGCGCTCACGCCGTCAGAGCTGCCCGCGCCTCAGCGCACGAGCACGGTTATCATCATGCCGCAGCCCTCTCTGAGCAGATTCGAGAGGCGGAGCAGCGGCCTTTCGGTCTCAGCCGCCACGGTCGGCGGGTCTATCCCTATGAAGCGCCTGGCGAGCCAGCGCGCCCTGTAGAGGTGGTATTCGCTGGAGCAGACCGCGACGCGGCTCTCGGCGAGAGGCTTCCCGCTGTGCGCCTCTATCATGGGCGCGGAGAAGGTCATGTTCTCCTCCGTGCTGAGCGCCCTGTCCTCGAGGATTATGCGCTCCGGTTCTATGCCGCGGGCGGTCAGCCAGCGCCTCATGCACTCGGCCTCGCTGATGTCTTCGCGCTGCCCCTGCCCGCCGCTCACCACGGCGACGCAGTCCGGATGCTCCTTCAGGAAGCCCTCGGCAGCCTCAAGCCTCTCCCTCAGAGAGGGCGAAGGCGCGGTCCCGAAGACCCCGCAGCCGAGCACTATGAGATAATCGGCGTCGTCCGGCGGGTCTGCCTCGGCCGCCGCGAGCACCTTAGCCTCGAAGGCGCAGAAGACACAGGCGAAGGCGAGCATGAGCGCGAGGAGCGCCCTCCTTCCCCTCTTCGGCAGCAGGCAGAGCAGCGCGAGCGCCGCTGCCGCGCCCGCGAGGGCGAGCGCCAGAAAGCTGTAGCCCCTGAGCGCGAACCTGAAGAAGGCAGCGAGGACCAGCAGCAGTCCGGATAGCGATAAAACTGTCTTTTTGAGCCTGTCCATTCCGCGGTCCCTACATCAGCCTGTCTATCAGGCCTCTAAGCCCCTCCCTGTCGTAGATCCCCCGGTAATACGAGAGCTCCTCCTCGATCAGGGAATCTATCATCTTCTTGCCGAGCACCTCCACGGGCGCCCTGTCGTCGGTGAGGATGAGCCCGCTCGGCTCCCTGCCCTCGAGCCTTCCGGCTATCTCGGTGCAGAGCGAGGCGAGCTCGAGAGCCTCGTCCCTCGCCGGGCTTTCCGCCCTGAGCGCGGCCCGCCCGCTGTCGAACATGGAATTGAAGCTTCCCCCGCTCACCGCGAAGAGCTCTCGGTTGCTCGTGTAGGGCACGTCGGCGGTCATTACGTCGCCGAAGACCTCGCAGATGGTGCCCTCGAGGTACTGGTTGATCGAGCCCTCGCCGTCGGAGTGCATGTTCATGTTCACGGCCATGACGCCGCCCTCCTTGAGGCGGTCCTTCACGAGCCCGAAGAACTCGAGGCTGCTCATCTGGAAGGGTATGGTGATGTCCTGGTAGGCGTCCACGAGTATCACGTCGTATAGCCCCCTGTCGGACTGTATGTAGGCCCTGCCGTCGTACTCAGTGACGCCGACCGAGGGGTCCATGTCGAAGTACTCGTAGGCGAGCCGTGTGATCTTTCCGTCTATCTCCACCCCCGAGATGACCGAGCCGGGGAAGTAGCGCGCGCACTGGGTCGCATAGGTCCCTGTCCCGTTGCCGAGGATCAGTATGTCGAGGGGCTCGCTTTCCGCCGCTTCTCCGCCCTGCCTGCCGCCGAGCGCCGCGACGGGCGCCGCGAGCGCGTAGTCGTAGTACATCCCCGTGAGCCCGCCCTCCTTCATCTTGACGGACTGCACGCCGAAGAGGACGTTCGTGGAGAGTATGACGCTATCCCTGTCCTCCTTGACCTGGAGGTAGTTGTAGACGGACTCGCCCTCATAGCTCAGGCCCTTCTCCCAGAAGGCGAAGGACGCCCTGCAGGAGAGGACGCTCAGGAGGACGAAGACCGCGGCGAAGACGGCCGCCTTCTTTCCGAAGCCGCCGGCGCTGACCATGTAGATCAGCGCGAGCGCGATGAGGACGCCGGAGAATATGACGAAGCTCACCGAGGTGCCGAAGGCAGGTATGGTGACAAAGGTCGGGAGGAAGGTCCCGAGTATGCTTCCGACGGTGTTGAAGGCTCCGAGCCTGCCCACGACCTCTCCGCTCTCGTCCGCGCTGTCGAGTATGCAGCGCGCCAGCGACGGGGTCACCGTCCCGAGCAGAAAGAGCGGGAAGACGAAGAGCACCATGCAGCTCGCGAAGGCCGCCGCCGTCAGGAAGCCCGTGTTCACGCTGAGTATGAGGAGCCCCGAGATCAGCAGTATGACGTAGCGCCCCGCGAAGGGCACAGCCGCGATCCAGAGGCCCGCGATGAGCATGCGCCGGTAGATGGCCGCCGGGTTCGGATCCCTGTCCGCGCTTCTGCCGCCGTAGAGGTTTCCGAGAGCCATCGCGATCATCACTGTTCCTATGATGATGGTGTAGATGACCTGCGATGAACTGAAATATGGAGCCAGGAGCCTGCTGGCTCCAAGCTCCACAGCCATTACCGACATGCCGGAGAAGAACTCCGTCGCGTAGAGGAACGCCTTGTTCCTCAGTATCTTAGAGCTCAAGCTTTTTGAGCTCCTCTATCAATCCCTTGATGTAGTCGAGGCAGAGAGCCATCATCTCCTCTCCCTCCTCCTTCTTCGCGTCTCTGGGATCCCAGGGGCCGAACCAGCCGTGCGGGGCGGATTCCTTCGTGTCCCTGGCGATGCGCACGTCAGCCCCCTTGTAGCGGAAGGACTGGATGTGCACGGGGGCGATGTCGTCGGTGAGCTTTATCGGATCCATGTCCAGAGCCAGATCGAGGTGCACCGCGCTGTCGTCGACCGCGAGCATGGCCTCGGTCTCGATCTTGTCGCCGTGGCCGCCCGCGAAGCGCTTGTCGAGCTGGCCAACGACCACCCACCAGTCGAACTCGACCAGTATTCCGCCGGCCTTGTAGGCCTTGAGGGCGGCGCTGTCGATCGCCGGGGTGTTGCCGCCGTGCCCGTTGAGCACGAGGAAGCGGCGTGCGCCGTGGCTCATGAGCCCCTCGACGATCTTTCCGAGGAGGAGGCTCAGGCCCTCGACTCCGATGCTGACGGTGCCGGGGAAGCTCATGTGGTAGTCGCAGACTCCGTAGTTGACGGTGGGAGCGACTATGACGTTGTCTATGCCCTCGAGCTGCCTGGCCATGAACTGCGGCACGAGGAAGTCCGTGCCGAGCGCGCACTGCGGTCCGTGCTGCTCGAGGCTGCCGACGGGTATTATCACGAGAGGATCTTTCCTGAAAGCCTCCGCCGCCTGGGCGTAGGACATCTTTTCTAAGAGCATGAGATGATCTCCTTTCGATCTGACCGCATAGAGGCTCTGCGCCTGTAGCGGTATATTGTGTGCGGGTCCTGCCGCGAGGCTCCTCCCCATCAGCTGCGGTGCAGGCGCTCCTCGCTGTGGGGAGCCCCTCCTCGCGTCACCCGCTGCAATAGTCTGCGCATCCGCAGGCCTTACGCGGTCAGTTCGTCCGCGAGAGCCTTGAGCGACGCGAACTTCTCATCCGCCTGCGCCTTGTCCGCCGCGTTTATATTGAAGTAGAACTTGATCTTCGGCTCCGTTCCGGAGGGCCTTACAGCCATCCACGAACCGTCCGAGAGGTAGTACTTGAGCACGTCCGACTTGGGAAGGCCGTTGATGCCCTCCGCGAAATCCTCGAGCTTCTCGATGCCGGGCATCAGGGAGGTACCCTTCTGCCTGAGGCCGGCGGTGATCGCCTTGATCTTGGCGGCGCCGTCGAGTCCCTCGAGCGTGTAGGACGCGACCTTGACCTCGTGGTAGCCGTACTCCTTGTACAGCCACTCGAGCACATCGATGAGGCTGAGGCCCCTGGACCTGTAGAAGGCAGCCATGCAGCAGATCACGACGGCGGTAGAGACGGCGTCCTTGTCGCGCGCGTGCCCGCCGGTGAGGTAGCCGTAGCTCTCCTCGAAGCCCATGAGGAAGCTGCCCTTGGAGGGATCCGCCTCGAGCTGGTTCATTATGTCGCCGATGAACTTGAAGCCGGTGAGGACCTCCTTGTAGACGATCCCGTGCTTCTCGCAGATGTCCTTGGCCATGAGGCCTGTGACGACGGTGCTGACCACCGTGGCATTGCTCGGAAGGGAGACTCCCGCGTTCTCGATGAGGAAATGCAGGATCATCATGCCGGTCTCGGCTCCGGTGAAGAGCCTGAAGCTGCCGTCAGCCCTGCGCACGGCGATGCCTATGCGGTCGCTGTCCGGGTCGGTGCCGAGCACGAGCTCAGCGCCCACGCTTATGGCCTGCTCGATGCCCATCTGCATCGCGTCGGGGTTCTCGGGGTTCGGAGCCTTGAGCCCGGGGAAGTTGCCGTTGGGGCCCTCCTGCTCCTTGACGTAGCTGAGATTGCTGAAGCCGGCCTGGGCGAGAGCCCTCCTGACGTAGAGGTTTCCGGAGCCGAAGATCGGGGTGTAGACGATCTTGACAGCGGACCTGTACTTGGGGCTCACGGGGCACATGAAGTCGGAGACGGTGTCGATGTAGTCGTCGATCAGCATGGGGCCGATGATGGTGAGCAGGCCCTTGGCCTTGGCCTCCTCCATCTCCATCGGGATCACGGAGGTGATCTCGGTAGCCTCGACCCTTGCGATGACCGCCTCGGCGTCATCTATGAGCAGCTGGCAGCCGGTGTCGTCGTAGGCCTTGTAGCCATTGTATTCTCTGGTGTTGTGGCTCGCGGTGATCACCACGCCGCCCACGCAGCCGAGCTCCCTCACGGCGAAGGAGAGCAGCGGGGTCGGGGAGACCACGTCGAAGAGGTAGGCTTTGACGCCGCAGGCCGCCATGGTGAGGGCGGTCTCCTTGGCGAAGCTGAAGGAGTTGTTGCGCACGTCCCAGGCGACCGCGACTCCGCGGCTGCAGGCCTCGTCGCCGTACTTCTCCCTGAGGAAGGCCGCGAAGCCAGCGCTGGCGCGCCTGACGGTGTAGATGTTCATGCGGTTGCTTCCGAAGCCCATGACTCCGCGGAGGCCGCCGGTGCCGAACTCGAGGTCCTTGTAGAACCTGTCCTCGATCTCCTTCTCGTCCGTCACCGCGGCGAGCTCAGCCCTGCTGACCTCGTCGAAGTAAGGATCGCTCTTCCAGAGCTCGTAAGTCTTGAGATAGTCCTTCATCACATCCCCTTCTGCTTTTTGAGAAGCTCAAACATCCTGTTCTTGTATTCGTTGACCGCGGGCTGGTCGAAGGGATTGACTCCCTGCATGTAGCCGGAGATGGCGCAGGCAGCCTCGAAGAAGAATATCAGCCTTCCGAGCTCCTCCTCGTCGGCCTTGTCCGCGAAGATCTCCATGCAGGGGACTCCGCCCGCCTCGTGGGCGGCCTTGGTGCCCTCGGCCGCGCAGGCGAAGACGTCCGCGTAGCTCATGCCCTCGAGGTAGTTGAGCCCGTCGAGGTCTCCCTCTATGGCTTTGACCCTGAGCGGGGAATCCTCCCCTATCCTCAGGAAGGTCTCGAACATTATCCTCTCGCCGTCCTGCATGTACTGTCCGAGCGAGTGGAGGTCGGCGGTGAGCACCATGGAGTTCGGGAATATGCCGGTGTGCTCCTTGCCCTGGCTCTCGCCGATGAGCTGCTTCCACCACTCTCCGAAGAACCTGTGGGACTCTCTGGAGCAGGAGAGCATCTCGATCTTGATGCCGCTGTCGTAGAGGCCCTGGCGGGCTGCCGCGTACTGCAGCGAGGGGTTATCGGCGCTTTCGCAGAGGCTCTCCTTAGCCTGGGCCCTGCAGCCCTCGAGCAGAGCGTCAACGTCGACGCCCGCCACCGCGAGGGGCAGCAGTCCTACGGCGCTGAGCACGCTGAACCTTCCGCCAACGTCCTCGGGGACGGCGAAGCACTCGTAGCCCTTCTCCCGGGCGAGCCCGTAGAGGACTCCGGAGCCGATGCCGGTGGTGCAGACTATGCGCTTTCTGGCCTCCTCGGGAGTACAGGTCTTCTCGATCACGTCCCTGAGGAACCTGAAGGAGAGGGCCGGCTCGAGGGTGGTGCCGGACTTGGAGATGACGTTGAGATAGAGCTTCTTGCCCTCGGAGAGCTTCAGGATCTGCTCCATCTCCTCGCCGCTGAGGGTGTAGCCGGAGAAGAGGACGATGGGTCCCTTCTCGGTGAGGTTTCTGGTCGGCGACTGGAGGAACTCGAGCGCGGCTCTGGCTCCGAGATAGGAGCCGCCCACTCCGATGACCACGAAGACGTCGGCGTCCTCCCTGATGCGCTCGGCGCAGGCCTTGATCCTCGGCAGATCCTCCATGATGTCGTCGTGGAGGGTGCGCCAGCCGATGAAGTCGTTTCCTCTGCCGGTGCCCGCCTTGAGGGTCGCGAGAGCCTCGAGAGCGGCGGGGATGTCGGGCGTGAGTCCGGCGAGCTTCATCGCGTCCTTGGTATTTACTCTGATCATTTCTGTTCCTCCTCCTGTTTTCCGTATAATGCCTCGAACTCCTCGTGGAGCTTCTTCAGGGCGAGGGCCCTGTGGCCTATGGTGTTCTTGACCTCCTGCGGCATCTCGGCAAAGGTGTTGTCATAGCCGTCAGGTATGAATATCGAATCGTATCCGAAGCCGCCGGTGCCCCTCTCCTCGAGGCTTATCAGGCCCGGAACTATGCCCTCCGCGACTATCTCGGTCCCGTCGGGATGGACGTAGCTTATCACGCAGATGAACTGGGCGGTCCTGTCCTTCATGGGGACGCCAACCATCTCAGCGAGTATCTTCCTGCGGTTGGCGACATCGTCGCCGTGCCCTCCGGCGTAGCGAGCCGAGTGCACGCCGGGAGCGCCGCCGAGGAAGTCGACGGCTATGCCCGAATCGTCGGCTATCGCGGCCTTGCCGGTCAGCCTGCAGACGGTGCGGGATTTCGTGAGGGAATTCTCGCGGCAGGTCTCGCCGTTCTCCTCGATATCGAGATCGCCGAGCAGCTCCTTCATCGGGACCAGCTCCATGCCGAACTGCGAGGTTATCTGGGATATCTCCCTCAGCTTGTGAAGATTTTGAGTAGCCGCTACGATTTGCATATCAGCCTCCTCCTGCGCTGTGATATAATCATCATAATATTAGTATATATTCCGGCGTTTTTCAATCGAGGAATGACATATGAGAAGACTGATTTCACTGCTTCTGGCCGCCTGTCTGACCGTCTGCGTTCTGCCCCTCAGGGCGTCCGCTCTGACCGAATATCCGACGCTCAAAGCCGAGTCGGCCATACTTATAGATCTCCGCAGCGGGGACGTGCTCTACGAGAAGGACGCGGACAGCCTCCGCTATCCCGCGAGCACGACCAAGATGGTGACCGCGATACTCGCGATCGAGAAGCTCAACATGGACGACATCATCACGGCTGACGCTACCGTCGCGTCCACGCCGGGCTCGCGCTTCGGCCTCAAGAACGGCGACCAGATGACCGTCAGGGACTGCCTCTACGCGATGCTCATAGGCTCGGCCAACGACTGCGCCAGCCTGCTCGCCAAGGCAATGGCCGGCTCGGACCTCGCCTTCTCCGAGATGATGAACCAGAAGCTGCTCGAGATAGGCACCACCTCGACTCACTTCGTCAACCCGCACGGGCTGCACGACGATGACCACTACACAACCGCGAGGGATCTCGCGCTCATCGCATGCTACTGCATGAAGGATCCGCTCTTCGCGGAAATAGTCTCGCGCGAGAGCTACGACGCCGCGGTCATCTCGGGCGGAGCGAGCTCCACCAAGACGGTCTCGACGACCAACCTGCTCCTCAACGACCAGAAGGACGTCAACCGCATCTACGTGGGCAACAACCTCAGGTACTGCAAATACGACGGCTGCATAGGCGTCAAGACCGGCAACACCCCCGAGGCCGGAGCCTGCCTGATCGCCGCCGCCGAGCAGAACAACACCAGGATACTCTGCGTCGCCCTCAAGTCAGAGGCGATGGACCGCTTCGCCGACTGCATCAAGATGCTCGACTGGGGCTTTGAGAACTACAAGACCGTCCACGCCCTGGCCGCCGACGTCGACACCGGGACCGTCAAGGTCAAGAAGGGAGAGTTCAACAAGGTCGGCACCGTCTCCGCGAGCGACTTCTACTACACCATCCCGATGGACGGCTCCGACGAGATCATAACCACCGAGATCAAGCTCGAGAACTCGATCAAGGCTCCCGTGACCGCGGGGCAGACCGTGGGCAAGGTCGACATATTCGAGAGCGGCGTGCTCATAGGCTCCGTCGACGTCATAGCGGCGGAGAGCGTCGCCGAGGGCGGAGTGCTCTCCAACTTCGGCGTCGAGGACGCGACCGCCAAGAAGATCGTGATGTGGATCATCATTATCATACTGCTGCTCATACTCGCCCTCGCGGGCTACATCATCTACCTGCGCTGGGACATGAACCGCAAGAAGGCCCGCCGCGCCGCCAGGCTCAAGGAGAAGAAGGCGGAGGAGGCGAGGCGCCGCGCGCTGTGGGAGAAGCAGTACGAGGAGAGCAAGAACCGCGAGCCGTGATCCCCGCCGCGTCACCCGCGCGAAAGGTCCTCAGCGGGTCCTGCCGCCCGACATCCCGGCGCCCGCGACCGGCGCGCTCCTCGGACGAGGAACTGTATGTTTGACATAAAAGAAGAACTTAAAAAACTGCCCGACAGCCCCGGAGTGTACCTGCACAAAGACGCTTTCGGGCAGATCATATATGTGGGGAAGGCTGTCTCGCTGCGCCGCAGGGTGAGGCAGTATTTTCAGTCGTCCAAACACCAGGATCCCAAGGTCCGGCGCATGGTAAAGGACATCGCCGAGTTCGAGTACATCAACACCGGCAGCGAGATGGAAGCGCTCATGCTCGAGTGCAACCTGATCAAGAAATACACGCCCAAGTACAACATCGTCCTTCGCGACGACAAGAGCTACCCCTACATCAAGGTCACGCTGAACGAGGAATACCCGAGGATACTCAAGACCAGGAGGCTCGTCAGCGACGGCTCCAAGTACTTCGGACCCTACCCCGACGCGGGAGCGGTCAACACCATCATCGCCCTGCTCAACGACCTCTACACCCTCAAGCGCTGCTCCGCGGTCTCCTTCCCGCCGGGCTTCACGCCCTGCCTGAACTACCACATCAAGCGCTGCCGCGGGATCTGCCGCGGCGAGGTCAGCCGCGAAGAGTACATGGAGGGTGTCGGAAAGGCCATGGACTTCCTCAGCGGGAAGAACAGGGAGCTCACTGCCCTGCTCAAGGCGAAGATGGACGAGGCAGCCGAGCGCATGGACTTCGAGGAGGCCGCTGTCTACCGCGACCATCTGAACGACATCTCCACCCTCATGGAGAAGCAGAGGGTCGTGCTCTCGAGGCCCGAGGACCTAGACATAGTGCTCATGACCCAGGGGCTCTCCGGCTCGCACGCGGTGCTCTTCACCGTCAGGGACGGCAAGCTCTCCGGGCGCGAGAGCTTCTTCCTCGGAGACACCGGAGGCGCGCCAAGGGAGGAGAGCGCCGCCGAGTTCATCAAGCAGTACTACTTCGAGAACGTCATGATCCCGAAGGAGATCCTGCTCGCGAAGCTCCCCGCCGAAGCCGCCCTCATCGAGGACTGGCTCAGCGCGCAGAGGGGCTCCAGAGTGAGCCTCATCGCCCCCGAGAGAGGCGAGAAGCGCGCCCTGATGGAGCTCGTCAAGAAGGACGTCGACAGCATGCTGCGCGATATCGACGAGCGCGCCAGAAGGCAGCTCGAGCGCGAGGAATCCGTCAAGAACGGCCTCGCCGAGGTCTTCGGGCAGGAGATGGCGGACGGCATCCACCGCATAGAATCCTACGACATATCGAACATCAACGGCGTCGACTCGGTCGGAGCCATGGTCGTCTTCTACGACGGCCGCCCGCTCCCCAAGGCCTACCGCCGCTTCAAGATAAAGACGGTCGAGGGACCGGACGACACCGGAAGCCTCCAGGAGGTGCTCTTCAGACGGCTCAGGGACGCGAAGGACGGAGTCCCCGGCTTCGAGGAGCTC
>JAEEGF011030504.1_pt1 | contig 13092 bp, 6 predicted proteins | sample 9134171 | NCBI WGS metagenome assembly JAEEGF01 (sample SAMN16246542, study PRJNA631951) | gut metagenome | biome: gut microbiome; feature: rumen; material: AP-attached | host: Bos | place: Iran: Karaj | collected 2018-10
CCTTGGCGCTCAGTGAGTTTGTTCATCTCGTCGTCACTCATGGGCTCCATGAATTTCATGTTCACTTCCTCGTATTCTTTCAGGATATCCACCACTTCCTGCACGCCTTTCATCACCTCTTCCTTTACGGTGAGCTGGTCGTCGAGTTGGGGTTCCTGAGGCAGATAGCCTACGGAATAGCCAGGGGAGAAAACCACTTCGCCCTGGTATGACTTGTCGAGGCCGGCGATGATTTTCAGCAGGGTGGACTTTCCTGCGCCGTTCTTTCCGACGAGACCAATGCGGTCGCGACGGTTTATCATAAAACCGATGTTTGAGAAAAGCTCGAAGCCTCCGAAACGAATGGTTATGTTGTCGATTGATAGCATTTTTTCTGCTGCTATTTAGATTCGGATTTTTCCTTGTCGTTTTTTAAAGACTCTCTATATTCCGCAAGTTTTTTTCTCCTACGGACCGACATCCAACGTATCAAAATATTAAAGACTTCTAGACCGAGCAATACTAGAGCTGTGGAAACTATTGCAAGCACATACATTCCTCCTCCGCACGCGAGACCAATAGCGGCAGTAACCCACACGCCAGCAGCTGTCGTCAATCCGCGAATAACATTTTCTGCCTTATGAAATATGATTGTGCCTGCACCTATAAAACCAATACCGGTAACCACTTGCGCTGCAATTCTGGCTATGTCCCAACGTTGTTCTTCGGCAAGCTTAATGCCATCGAACCCGTATGCCGACACCACCATAAAGAGTGCCGAACCAAGCGCCACAAGGAAATGCGTACGCAAACCGGCTTCCTTTGCACGATATTCGCGCTCAAGACCAATGGCACCACCAAGCATGGCGGCTACAAAAATTCGCAATATAAATTCCCATGTCATATCCATATTGCAAAAATATTCCTTTTAATTGTATTAGCCATCATTTTGTCAAAAAAACTTGCAAACTATACAAAAAGAAAAGTTGAACCGGGGAGATCCAACTTTTCCGTATTTAGTGAGCATTATGAAAAAACTTATTCAGCAAATAAAAACTTACATGTTTTTATTTGATTTTCGTTCTGCAAAGTTACAAAGTATATTTGATTCTGCAATGATAAATTTGAAAAATTTTCAAAAGAAATTTCATGATATCCCGATTCCAATGCAAAATCCTGCTGTGCGACAACTTGTCCCAAGAGATTTGTAATTGTTATAGTTGTATTCGATGCATCAGTAAGCGTAAATGCTATCCTTGCATCTCCGTTTGCCGGGTTTGGAATAACCGACAAGTTGGACATTATTTCGATTTCGTCAACAGAGTTTGCACTTGATGTATATGTCAATGTCCAACCATCGCCCACCTCATCGTTGGTGTTTGAATAAAATTTTACAAATATAGAACCATACGGGAATGCTACAGGTTCAGTTGGAAGATTGTTTGAATTATACTTTACAATTTCATTTGCCGAATTGATTTCGGTATGATAAAAAGCAACATAATCCTTACCATCTGATGCAATATCAAAGTCGGTGAATGTAAACCTCAACGAATTTGCGCCAGCAGGAGCAACATTCCATGAACAACTTGTAGTCTTATTGTATTGGCACGACTTGCTACCATCGCCAAATGTTCCGCTTGGTTCGGTAATAAGTACTGTATTAAAGCTGCAATATTCCGATGTATAATTTAACTTCCAGCCGTCAGATACTCCAGAACCATCGGTTACAAACCGAACTGTCACAGGAGCAGGCAATTGCGACATCGATGTGGGAGGCAAATTGTTAGCATCGTATGTTCCAAGCAGTGTTGCCGAATTTCCTGTTCCCTTATAAATATTGACATAATCGCCATCTGCCAAGTCAAATTTCGGGAATTTAAAGGTAAGATATGCGCCACAATCTGGATTAATAACATAAGAACAATCCTTATTGTTTGCATAGTCATATATACGGCTTCCATCATCAAATGTTCCTTCCGAACCAGTAATGGTTACGTTCTGGCAAGCATCAAACGACTGATTTGGATGAATATTAATCACAATCTCCTGATTTTGATTGAAATTGTTTTCTTCACCTTGGAGAGTCGCCGTTGAATTAAGATTATCAAGAGTATAGAACCCATTTCCAGCATTCTTGCCCCAACCCCACTGCATGTGGAATTTTTCTTCGCTACCATTTATTTGATATCCGTCGCAGTTCCATGCATGACCAGCGTTTCCAACAGCAGGAGTACCACTGTAAACCATAGGGTACTTTTGGTCGATCTGCGACTTCAGCAACGAACGCCATTCTTCATCGGTATAAGCTTCTGCATTATACCAGTTTGCATCCTTTGAAACATATTTAATATCCGTTGCATACTTAAAGTAATTTTTTAATGCTGATGGGATACTCCATGTCTGCGCACCAGAACCATCAGCAGACCAACTCATCTTGACAGCAACACCTACATGGAAACATATCTTTCCTACTTCCGGATTTTCCGCTGTAGATGGATCATCTGGCATTGAATACCAGTCGTATGTCTGGTTGCCAAAATTCACGGTAATATTGCCATTTCCACCATTCTGCAAACTCGGATGCGTATATGAACCATTACCACTTGCTGGCCAGTTCCAATATTTCATCACATGGCAGGTTGCTGTTGCAACGCATCCAACAGGTGCGTGGTTGTGGTAACTATTGTTTTTTTCTGGACACATAGAATTGAATGGCCAACCTTGCTCCCACACTATTCCATCAAGTAAAATTGGAGATGTTACAACATCACGTGTAGCCTTTGCCTGTGGGTCGTATGTCAAAAGATAATTCCACTCGGCACGATTCTTTTCTGCTAGATCTGCATCAGTCTTGTTTGCCCTGTCGTTACACTCACTGTAATAGTTAAGGTATCCAGCCTGTCCTGGCGACATATTGTTCATGTTGAACGAACATTCAAACGAATATGCTAGAACAGGGGTTATTTGGTCGTCGGACGAAACGACAATGTATCCCTCATCGCCGTTCACATCGAAAATGTATAGGTTATACTTCGGGTTAGCGTCGTTTGGGTTTACAACGCAAGTCAGACTCATGTCGCTCCATTCGGTTGCACGGAATGCATTTACCGTCTGATAGTAATATGCCCTAGCGGCCTTCTCTGCATCTTTGTAAGAAACACGCTCGGCCATTGCATTGAAAGCAATCGCTACGATTGCCAAAATAAGAGTTAATTTCTTCATTATTCTAAAATTTGAGTATTCGAAAATTTGATAATTTGATGATTTAACAATTCAAAGATTTAAAGATACAAATATAATCATTTTTTTATTAAGTCAGAATTAAAATGCAATCCAATGGATTCGCGCCTTGCCATAGCCTGACGGATAATGAGATAACCTATATTGATAAGGTTTCTCAACTCGCAAAGGCTTACCGTAACCTTCGATGTCTTGAACAAGTCCTCGGTTTCGCGGTAAAGGATTTCCAGACGGTCGAACGCGCGTTTAAGACGTAAATCAGTACGTACAATGCCAACATAGTTGCTCATAATCTGTTGCAATTCCTTAAGCGAGTGCGAAACAAGAATCAACTCATCGTTGGTAATCGTTCCTTCTTCGTTCCATAGCGGAATCTTATTTAATGTAGCCTCATCGGGCATAATGGCATCCTTTGAATCCTCGAATGCTCTGTGTGCGAAAACAACTGCCTCAAGCAAAGAATTGGAAGCCAACCTATTAGCACCATGCAAACCAGTACAAGCAGCCTCACCTACAGCATACAGATTCTGAATTGACGTGCGGGCATATTCATCAGTCTTTATTCCACCACACATATAATGCGCTGCAGGAACAACTGGAATCAAATCGTTCTTGATGTTGATTCCAATTTCAAGGCACTTTGCATAAATGGTCGGGAAATGCGTCATAAGCACGTCCTTGTCGATATGCCTTGCATCAAGATAAACATGTTCGTCGCCAGAAAGTTTCATTTCCGAGTCGATTGCCCTTGTCACCACATCGCGAGGTGCAAGCGAACCACGTTTGTCGTATTTTACGCAGAAGTCCTCCCCTTTGCGGTTGCGAAGTATTGCACCTGCCCCACGCATTGCCTCGGTAATTAGGAAGGCCGGTCTTTCGCTTGGATTGTATAGCGTAGTCGGATGAAACTGCACGAACTCCATATTCTCCACAGCACCCTTTGCCCTGTAAACCATTGCAATACCATCGCCAGTAATATGCACGGGATTGGTTGTACTCATATAGGCATTTCCGCATCCACCTGTTGCAATAAGAGTCTTCTTGGCGTAGAAATTGAAAACTTTCTTATTATTAACATCGTAAACGTATGCACCATAACACTTTATATCGGGTGTTGCACGAGTAACCTCAACACCAAGATGATGCTGAGTTATAAGTTCAATTGCAAAATGGTCTTCGTATATATCAATATTGGGATTATTTCTAACCTCCTCGACCAGTGCACGTTGAATTTCTGCTCCTGTCTTATCCTTGAAATGCAGGATTCTCTTTTCGGAGTGCCCGCCCTCACGATTCATGTCGTACTGACCTGTTGAATCCGTATCGAAATTTGTTCCTATTTCCACAAGGTCACGAATGCGTTCAGGAGCTTCACGCACGACAATTTCCACAATCTTTCTATTGTTGATTCCACAACCAGCAATCATGGTGTCCTCGATATGCTTCTCAAACGAGTCGTAACTATTCATTACAGAAGCGATTCCGCCCTGTGCCTTAACGGTGGATGTGTCGTCAATCTTATTCTTGCAAATTATTGCCACACGACCATATTTGCTGACCTTGGTTGCATAAAATAGACCAGCTATTCCGCTTCCTATCACTAAAAAATCCACTTGCTTTCTCATTCCTATATACTACAAGTCATTTTAAGAATGCAAATGTAATCTAAAACTTGATACTACAAGTTTCATTTGCCCAATTTTTGACATTCGACAAATAAAAAACTGACTATTAGAAATATTCTTATTCTAATAGTCGATATTAGATGATTTTTTGCACAAAGCGCTCAATAAGGAATAAGTACATGAGTATAAGTCTTTTATTGTTATATATACCCTATGGGCAAAGCGAAAAACATAAGTTGGATAATTATATACCTCATTTCTGTTCAAGAAGCGAGCGGGAAACGGGGATCGAACCCGCGACCCTCAGCTTGGGAAGCTGATGTTCTACCACTGAACTACTCCCGCATCGACGGTGCAAAGATAAGCATTATTTTAGATTTGCGATTTCGGATTTACGATTTTCTGCATGATGACAAGCCAGAAACTAGTAAACATAGAAACCAAAAATGGAAAAAGGCCGGACAGCGCCCGACCTTTTTCATTATTAAGCAATACAATTTAGAACTTCGTAACCTTTCTTACGATTACTTCGTTTGCGGTGTAGATTCTTACAAAGTACATGCCTGCTGGCTGAGCTTCGAGAGAAATAGTAACTACATCAGAAGCAACTGCTTCGCTAGAAACAATCTGTCCGTCAACGTTTGCAATTTCAACACGCTGAGCATTGCCGTCTGTAACAATGTTTACGATGTCGCTTGTCGGATTAGGATAGATTGCTATTTCAGAAGCAAGTTCATCAACCGAAGTAACGATAGAAACATCTTCGTTGCTACGAGGATAAATCTGGATGGTATCGCTATAGAATACAGCAAAACCAGTAATGTCCCAGTTGGTGTTGTCACCGATTTCCATATCCAAAGTCTTGAAACCATTTCTAAGAACTGCTTCGTTGCCATTCTGCGAGAATGTCACATTTCTACCAGTATGACCTTCAGTGTAAGTTGTACCTGTTGCTACTGCTACATTTTCAACTTTTACAAGTTGTGAAACATAATCGTTTGTACGAAGTTGTTCAACAGTGATTACGGTTGGAGCGACAGCGCCAGTATTCTGAGTTGAAGCTGCAGTGTTGAATGTTGGAACAAACTCAAGCATTCCGTAATACATAGTGATTGTACCAGTAATGCCGCCACTGATTACATCGCCTTCGGTGTATTCAGTTGTTATAATGTTGCTACGGTCGTAAATAAGCAGACCAGCAGTAGCATCCTTTACATACATATTACTTCCGTTGCGGTAAACAAATGTTACATCGCCAGTAAGTACGTAGGTGTCTGTAGTATTTTCAAGAGCGTACAAAGCAGCAATGTTCTCGACAAAGTTCGGGAAGGTGTATCTTGCTGTTGCCATGAAGCTAACTTCTTCGCCAAGGTATGCAATAGCCTTGATTGTTGTGTTCTGGCTTACTGCAATTGCTTCGGTGTACTGAGTAGATTCGTTGGTAGGTGTAGTACCATCGGTTGTGTAGTAAATGGTAGCACCTTCGGTAGCGCAAGTAATTGTTACATTCTGAGATTCTGTGTAATAACCAGCTACTGGAGTAAATACAGGAGTCGCAACTGTAGGAATAGCACCAAACTTGTATAAAGTCAACGGATCGCCTGTTGTTGATGTATTCTTGTAGCAAGCAAAACGTGGGTCTCCACTATTCCATTTCAAATTGCGGTTAGTATACTTAACACTTGTTATTACAATTTCTCCATTATTTTCAGAGAATGTCCATTCGTCCCTAGTTTCGGTGAATGTCTCATAAGCATACAATTTGTTGCCATCACTGTTGAGTCCCAAATACCCGTTTCCGTTCAGATACATCGAATATTTGCCATCTTCGGTTGGAGCCACAGTTACCTTGCACATTTCAGTAGTAAGATTTGATTCAATGATACCGTCTTCATAGTACTGGAAAATATTCTCATATGTTCCATAATTGCTATTATGTATTCCTTTGAGGACATTGATTGTTTCCGCAGACAAATCGGTATAAGTTATTAGGTAGTCGCCAGTCCAGTCTGTAAGAGCCTCGGCGATTGGATAGTAGCAACCTTCTGAAGCTACGGGTATTGTTGCTACAAGTGCAACAGTCTTTATAGTTTCACCGCTTGTAAGCGTAAGAGTGCCAGTTGTTGCTGCACTGCCTGTGAATGTTACTGTCAAGGTTGCTTCTGTGTTCATTGTTATGGTTTCTGTGTCAACAGTGAAGTTTTCGGTAACAGCTACCGTAATGTTCTCTGTGAGGTTGAGGCTAGAAACATTCAAGGTCTTTGTTTCGTTTGTATTTTCAAAATTCAATGTTTCTGCACTAACAATGATAGTAGGAGTTGTAACAACATTGTAGAATGCTTCGGCAATACCGCTTGCGACATAATCCTGCTTGTAAGCCTTTGCCTTTACTGTTGTAGGTTCTGTAATTGTGAGAGCGGCAGTGTATTCATCAGATTCTTCGGTTGGGTCAGCACCATCGAGAGTGTAGCGGATAGTTGCACCTTCGGTTGCACAAAGGATTTCTACAGTTTGTGCTTCACTATAGTTTCCTTCTTCAACTGAGAATGTAGGAGTGGCAACTAGTGGTGCGCGGAAGAGGTCTAGTGCAAAGTTGTACTGTCCTGCATTGTTATTTTCTGAATTACCATTTGCGTATGCACCAAACACATCGTTGTTACTATGATTTAATGCAACAACTCTACCATTATCAGCTACATTTATAATCTTATATCCAGAGTATTCGCCAACTAAAGCAGATGATATTGTAGTATATTCACTTATGGTCCAGTCCTTATTTGTTGTTTTAGAGAAATTCGTTGAATTACTTGAAAAACCTAAAGTATCATTAGAACCGTTTATAAACCTATATGAACCTTCGTTAACCTTAAGTGTCCATACAATAGAATCGACATCGGTTGTAATAATATCATCTTGAACCGTTACGGCAACACCCTTTAATTTGTTTGTAATTCTTGTCGGAGCAACATAGTAGTGCGTTGCATCGTCATCGTAGCGCGAAGCAATGATAACCTTGTCACCATCCTGCAACTGGTCGAGTGATGTTACGCGGGTGTAGTTGTCTCCTACAATAGGTTCTGTCTTTGTGAAAGTAGCCTCTGCTTCTGCACTGTTGTACATACCTTCCTTTACAGCGATTGCCTTTACCGTAGATGTTTCGTAAAGAGTGAATGGTTCGCTATAGAGGTTTTCTTCTGCAACAGTTGGTGTGTTTCCATCAGTAGTGTAGTAAATGGCAGAGCCTTCTGTTTCGCAAGCCAAAGTCACCTCAACGGATGTTTCAAATTCACCACCATTAGGAGTGATAGTTGGAGTTGCAACAATTTCCCTATCAGTTATATTGTAGGTTGCCGTTACAACTGTGCTACGCAGACCGTCCTTTTCTGCGAAAGCATTAATAGTAGTCGTATCGTTGAATGTCAATGGTTCGGTATATTCGAGTTGAGCATCGTTAGGTTCAATATTATAATATATTGTTGCACCTTCAGTTTCACAAGTCAAGGTAACTGTTACACTAGCTACGTATGTACCAGCCGCAGGTGTAAATGTTGGTTCTGCAGGAACTTCACGCTTAACAATATCGGCTGCTGTACGCGGGAAAATCTGGTAGTCTGAATTATATTTCGAAACTAAACCTGTTACAGATGTTATAACATCGTCAACGGTATAGTCACTTTCGGTTATCAAATTGAATCTATCAAAGATTTTCATCGTGTTTTCTCCATCCGAAACAATAATGTTTTGTCCGTCTATTCCTGTTACTGTCAAATTCTGAACTGTTACAAGCTGTGACATAAAGTCGTTTTCGTTAGACATCTGCGGGATGGTTACAACTATAGGTTCAACAGGACCATTATTTTCGGTTGATACGGCAAGGTTTGCAGCAGGAACTACTTCGTAAAGCCCCCTAAAGATTGAAGTCTTACCCATAATTCCACCGCTGATAACATCACCTTCGTTATATTCTGTAGTAATAATCGAATCGTTATTATCAAATATCATCATACCTGCAGTTGCATCCTTTACAAACATATATCTATGATCTCTGAAAACGAAAACAACATCACCTGTAATCTTGTACTGATCGTTGTTGGCAGTTGAATATACTGCTGCAAGGTTTTCGAGGAATACCGGCATTGTGTATGCAGCCGAAGCAATCTGGCTGTTGTTCATTCCTTCCTTTACTGCGATAGCCTTTACTGTAGCCGAAGCACTGAGAGTGAAAGGTTCGGTGTATGAAGTCGATTCAGCAGTCGGATCGGTGCCATCGGTTGTGTAGTGAATTACAGCTTCTGCAGTTTCGCAAACGATAGTAATCTGCTGCGGTGTGTTATAGCTACCAGCTTCTGGAGTAATGACAGGAGTAGCAACAGTTTCAATATTTGAAATGGTGTAGGTTGCCGAAACTATTTCGCTCGAAAGAGCATTCTTTATTGCAATAGCCTTTACCGTGGTTGTTTCGGTAATATGAATAGCTTCGGAATATGCGGTTGAAGCATCTGTCGGGTTTGTACCATCGAGAGTGTAGTATATGGTTGCACCTTCGGTTTCGCAAGCAAGAGCAACATCAACATTGTTGAAGAAAGTTCCTTCAGCCGGATTGAATGTTGGGTTGGCTGGTGCTGGTTCTGGAGCTTCACCAAGAATGAAGAATTCAATCTGGGTATTCTTTATATTATCATGAATAGATGTGTAAGTTCTCCAATCCTGATTTTGATATACACCAATGTAACGGGCCTGTGCAACATTCTTCATACCATGATAGGATGAACCTGCATCGGTAATATCTATTTCCCAAACTTTGTTTTCGGATGTTCCTACGCGTACACCATTGTTTGAACTAGTAGAATACAGCAAAACATCATTGTCTTCTGCAGGATAAATGCTATAACCGCCTTCTTCTTCAGCAAATTTCCACTGTAGTGCATACGGAATAGCTCCTGTTATTGCATTGTTTTCGATAGTTACTTCAACTGCTGTCGGTGCACTGTTAGTTCCGTTTGCACTAGTAAGTGCTCTTCCCGATGCAACATCAACAATCATATAAACATCGCTAGTAGTAATCTGAGTGTGAGAAGCCAGTTTGTTGAAAGTAACAGTTGGAAGTTCTATTACATAGTCGGCAGTAGCCACATCGCTTGGCAAATAGCCGTCCATCCATGCCTTAGCCTTGATGGTCTTGTCGGAACTGATTCTAATTGCAGCGGTATATTCCGTTGAAGTTTCAGTCGGGTCGGTTCCATCAAGAGTGTAGCGAATAGTTGCGCCGTCGGCAGCCGAAATGGTGATGTTCTGAGCACCAGTGTAATTGCCGGCAACCGGGCTGAATGTAGGAGCATCAAGCGGAGTGTAATTTGTAATTACATATTCAGCGGTTGCAATTTCGCTTGCGGACAAACCATCTTTCCAAGCCTTAGCCTTGATGGTTGTGTTTGCGGAAACTTCGATTGCTGCTGTGTATTCAGTTGAAGTTTCGGTTGGGTCGTTTCCATCGAGAGTATATCGAATTGTTGCACCTTCGGTTGCACAAGCAATTGTAATGTTCTGTGTGCCGTTGTATGTACCTGCTTCGGGAGAGAATGTCGGAGTTGCAACGGTGTTAAGGTTAGCAGTGTACTTATAAAATGCTATTCTTGTAGATGCAATATTGGATGTAGATGAAGTATATCCTCTCCAATCTTGAGTATCTTGATTACTATAAACGCCCACATAACGCGTTACATAATCGTCATTTGTCATAAGATAAGGATGTTCTGCATCTGACAACAAAAATAATTTTCTGTTTCCAGTACCAACTCTTATGTTGTTGTTGCTACCAGAATTATTTGTTGTGCTGCAATACAACCAAGTTTCTGTTGTGCCATTAGGATAGAAAGTATATCCATCGGTGCCGTCTCCACTAATGTTCCACTTTACATTGTCGGGAATAGTGGCGGTTGTTACCTGACTGTTGTCTGCATTGAATGACAAGCTGACACATGCAGGTGCACTACTGGTTCCATTGTCATTGGTCATTGCGTATCCACTTGCCGTATCGACAATCATAAATACATCTGTTGATGTCAGGTCGGCAAGATCGACCAAATTCCATGTCTGTCCGTAAAACGGAGCAGCAATAAAAATCATAGCCATAGCCGCAACCACAGTCCTTAATTTCCGCGAATTCCGTTTAAGGATTTTCGCAAGTTTCCCAAAGCTAAACCTTTGAGAAACACCAGCATAAAGTTCTCTCATGTTTAATAATTTTAATTTAACCTAATTTACAAAACTCAAAGGGGCAAAGTTAATTCTTTAAAAGAAATGAACAAGACCAAACTTCAAAACCTTCACGAAAAATTTATTAACCATGAGTTCATAAGTGACATTTTTCATTATTTTTGCGGTGCGTTATAAACAAAAAAATGAATAAATTTATATTGACCATATTGGTTCTGATTTTTTCCTTGTCGATTTATGCACAAAGCGACACGGAAACATTTACCGACAAACGCGATGGAAACACCTATAAAATAATAAGCATTGGCAAACAAAAATGGATGGGCGAAAACCTTCGCTATCTCCCCGAAATAAGTCCTGCAAATGAAGGATACCTGTATGAAATACACTACTATGTATACGGATACAACGGCACGGACATAGACTCGGCAAAAGCAACAGCCAATTATTCGGAATACGGCGTGCTATACAACTATCTTGCAGCAAAGAAAGCATGTCCATTTGGCTGGCGACTACCATCGGAAAAAGACTGGAAAGAATTAGAGACCGTGCTTAACAACTCCCAAACAGGATCATATATGGCCAGCAAGTCTGACTTATGGGACGATGGCAAAATGAAAAAAGCAGCATGCTGGGGTGAGTCAAAATTCAACGCCATGCCTGCCGGATACCGCGATGGCAATGGATTCTTCGCTGAATGCAGAAAAACCGCATACTTCTGGACATCAAAACAAGAAAAGCAAACATACGCATTTTATAGATATATCGAGAACGATGAAACTTATCTTGGTCATGAACATGGCGGATGGGATGACGCTTACTCAATAAGATGCGTTAAAAACTGATAAACAATAAGATAACAATGATAGCAATAGCTGACAGCGGTTCTACCAAAACCTCATGGATTGTCTCGGACAAAAAAGGCAATGTATACAACTTCAAAACTATAGGGTTCAACCCATATTTTGTAACTAAGGAAGAAGTAGAAAAATGCATGGCAGAAGCTTTTCCAAAGGAAATTGATTCGACAGAAGTTACAAATGTTTACTTTTATGGTTCCGGTTGCTCAAACTGCGACAACTATGCCCATCTGCAGGACGCCTTGGCGACATTTTTCCACAAGGCAAGTATATGCATCTTTTCAGACATGCTTGGAACCGCCAGAGCTGTGCTGAAACGCGAAGCCGGTGTTGCCGCCATACTCGGAACAGGTTCAAACTCATGCTTTTTCGATGGCAACGAAATTACCAAAAGCCCCGTTTCGCTTGGCTACATTCTTGGCGACGAAGGCAGTGGCGCCACTATCGGAAAAAATTTCATCAAGCAGTACCTCGAAGGCAGGTTCGATGCGGAACTCACACGCCAAATACACGAGGAAACCGGCGAGAACATAACTACTGTGCTTAACGCTGTATACAAGGGCGAACATCCTAACAGATACCTTGCAAATTTTACCAAGACAATAAACAAGCACATCGACCATCCACAGATGCAAGAACTTATGCGACAGTCGTTCCGCGATTTTTTTAGAAACTATGTGCTCATCTTCCCCGACAACCAGAAATACAAGATTGGCTTCTGCGGAAGCATAGCATACCATTTCAGCACAATATTGCTCGAAGAACTTGAAAAAATCGGATACGACAGAAACAATGTCATGATTATTAATGAGGTTTTGCCAGAATTAATGAAATACCATAAGGAAGCTAACACGATCTGAAAATGTAAACTGCAATGTTGTTCGGCGACTATACGCTATTTTTTGACATATTTCTTTTCGTGCTGATTTTTTCGGCATGCAAGTTCATATTCAAGAAAAATTGGCTGAACAATATTCTTATTCTGCTTGGCAACGCCCTTATTCTCACAAAAATCGTATCTCCCAGATCGGTATTCATATTATTTATGGTATCGCTCATTATTTACGGTGCCGGAATAGTACTGTGGAAACGTAAATACAAATGGTTGCTGGCGCTAATGCTGACTTTGCTGATTGCAATTTTTTCAGTTCGCAACTATCCGCTTGTAC
>JAEEGF010729571.1_pt1 | contig 13091 bp, 7 predicted proteins | sample 9134171 | NCBI WGS metagenome assembly JAEEGF01 (sample SAMN16246542, study PRJNA631951) | gut metagenome | biome: gut microbiome; feature: rumen; material: AP-attached | host: Bos | place: Iran: Karaj | collected 2018-10
GTTGTATTCCTCGTCCTTGATGTCGGTCGGGGCTTTCTTCCACAGCGGGGCCACGTCGTTGATGATCCAAGGCTTCTCCACTTCCTTGGTCTTGGGTTTGCCGTCCTTGTCCGTCTCGCCCTCGATTTCTTCCTGCACCTTGCGCGTGCCAAACTGAATCGGGATGGGCAGGAACTTGCAGTATTTGTTGAGCAGCTCGCGGATGCGGCCTTCTTCAAGGAACTCGGAGGAGTCGTCGGCGATGTAAAGGATGACATCGGTGCCGCGGTCGCCCTTCGGGATTTCGTTCATGGTGTACTCGGGGCTGCCATCGCACTCCCAGATGACGCCGTTCGAGCCTTCTTCCTTGCACGACTTCGAGATCAGCGACACCTTCGAGGAGACCATGAAGGCGGAGTAGAAACCCAATCCGAAGTGGCCGATGATGTTGGCGGCCTCAGCCTCGCTTTGGGTCTTGAACTTGGCAATGAACTCCTCGGCGCCCGAGAAGGCGATTTGGTTGATGTATTTGTCGACCTCTTCGGCGTTCATGCCGATACCTCTATCGCGCACGGTGAGGGTCTTTTTCTTCTTGTCCACCTCCACCTTGATGGTAAGGTCGCCCAGCTCGCCCGTGAACTCGCCCGAAGCGGCCAAGGCCTTCAGTTTCTGAGTGGCGTCCACAGCATTACTGATGATTTCGCGCAGGAAGATCTCCTGGTCCGAATACAAGAACTTCTTGATGACAGGGAAAATGTTTTCTGTCTTTACTCCAATGTTACCGGTTTGCATATTGTTGTGTTTTTATTAAATTTCAAATAGACACGGGACTCGGGAATGCGGGACACGGGACGATGTGTATGTCTCGTGTCTCGAAGTCTCGCGTCCGATAGTCAAATTGCGTGCCATTTGGAAAACTGACATTTTGGCAAGGATATGTGCTCTTTTTTGTATATTTGCGGCAAATTGCAATTAACATGGATGTTTATTATGAAATTGAAAATGCGATTCGCAACCATGAAACACAGATGGTTGTTCCCTTTGGGTTGACACAAGACGATGTTTATTTGAGTATACGTCGAATAATGCGTGAAAATCCAGATATCTTCTGGTTCTCGCATCAATGGAGGTACACGGAGAATGAAAAACTTATACGTTTTCAATACACTATCAGCAAAGATAAGACAATAAAGGCTAAAGCCCAAATTGACGATGTTGTTCAGAATGATTTCAGAATTGATGAAGTGCGTCGGCTTTCTGTCAATGAACAGATAATGTATGTTTATAAGTGGATTGCTTTGTATTGCAAATACAACATATTTTCCGCTTATAACCAAACGATATATAGCGTGTTTGTATGCCGAAACTCAGTATGTACTGGCTATGCAAAGGCGGCACAGTATCTTTTCAAAATGCTTGGTATTGAGAGTAAACTTGTATTTGGTACAATGCATAATTCAGAGAAAGGAAGTCGTCATTGTTGGTTGATTGTAAATGTCAATAGTCATTGGTATCATTTTGATCCTACTTTTGCTGTTCCAGAAATCAATGATTTGTTGTACAAAGCTGGAGTTAAACCCATCTTTGGAACAGAAGGGTTGGTTTATAATTATTTCTGTTGTGATACAGATACCATTAAACAATCTAGAATAGTTGAAGATGAGAGAGAACTTCTAGAGTGTAATTCACTCATTGATCATAAATCCTTGCAAACCCTTCCGATACAAATACATAGAAATAAAAGAACTGATTCTAAAGGAGTGATAGGGTGTTTGTTAAGTGGCGCAGGTAATAGTGCATCAGTGTATTTGTGGCATGATAACGATAATATACAAAAAGTTATCAAGCAATACAAAAATGATGGTTTTCATGATTTGATGGCTCATGAATGTAGTGTGATGAGAGAGTTGGAGTCCTGTTCTTCGGTATTACATATTTATGGGATTACTGACGATGAAAATGGAATAATCATAGAACAAGCAACTCCTCTTGCCGATTTGTTATGTAGTCATTATTACCAGTTATCTGCTGCCAATTTCTGCAAATTGCTTTTGGATGTTTTGTCCGGACTACAAGATTGCATGGAGCGAGGTATATATTATCGAGACATTCATTTGAATAACATATATCGAACTTCCCAAGGACGATATGTATTGGGAGATTTTGGAAGTTGTAAATGGATTGGCAGGGAGAATATGAATAATGATGGAGGCATCGGTAGTCCATGGTATATGGCGCCTGAAACATATAAGAGAGCTGTTTTTAATGAGGCTTCCGCCACATACGGAATTGGAATGTTAGCATATTTCTTGTTAAATGATTTGTTTCCACCTCTATGGAAAGAATCTGGAGAAAACTCCTTAGAACAAAGGATTTTTGGGGCTGATCTACCTTCACCGGTTCTCTTGAAGCATCCAACATGCGCTTTTGAACTGCAGTTGTTATCGGTTGTTATTAAATCCTTGTCTTTTGAACCAGATAAAAGGTATCAGAAACTTTCCGATTTGGGAAAAGCTATCAAACAGTGTATGTCTTTAGCTGAGAATAATGATTATTTGCTGATTGACGGCGGTTCATCAGAAAGGTTGTTTGAGTTTGATAATAAGGAATGCATAGATGGAAAGAACTACAATGCTCATACAAGTTTTCATTCCACTTGTATTATGTCTCGAGATATTCTTGTGTCAAACGGAGAGTCGGAACCAATTTTTCCTGATATAGATGATTTTGCCTACACGATGGGAAGTAATGATGGGCGAATCAATGATTTTGCTACTACATTGAATCCTTTTATCACGTTTGATTCTAATGATAAAAAATGTGCTCAATCTTTTGTGCCTTTGTTTCCTTCAATAAAAAACTCAAATAGCAATAGTAAGCATGAACAGATTGATGATTTTGCAACTACACAAAGAACTGTTCGTAAACCCTCAATTTGGTCTAAACTATTTGGCAAGAAAGTAGAAAAGAAAGAGGACGAAGTCTATAGCTCAGTTTTTGCTCCTGCAGAAATAAAGCTGAAATCACATTTGATTGTCCAAGTGTATCTCCATCTTTTGGAAGAAAGTGAAAAAGTGAAATCCTTGGCAAAGGAAACCGATAATGATGCCGAGAGAAAAGATTACATTCCTCTCCAATGCAACTTAAAGAAAGGAGATAAGGTGGATGTTCAATTCAGCATTTATGGTGAGTCTTTGTTGATGTCTGACAAGAGAAGTGTTGTCTGGCAGGGTTCTTTCGTTAAGTGTAGTTTTGACTATTATATGTCAAAAGATATTGATTTAGAAGATATTAGTTGTAAAATAGTTATTACTGTGAATGATGCTTTAGTTGGTGAAATGAGATTCATAACCCGAATTGTTGAGCAACCAAGAAAACTGAACTCTGAAGTGTTTGCTCATCAATACAAAAAGATTTTTATTTCATATGCTCATCAGGATGAATCAAAAGTGGAGCCTATGGCACGAGCCTATAAAGCACAAGGTGTAGACTATTTCTTTGACCGTCACTATTTGAAGCCGGGTGATATATTTCCTTTGAAAATCAAAGAGTTTATCGACACTGCTGATTTGTTTATCTTATGTTGGTCAGCAAACGCGGCAAAGAGTGGTTATGTGGAATTGGAACGAAAACACGCTCTTGAGAGAGCGTTTCCTAAAATAAAGCCATTAGAAAAAGCAAAACTTACTATTTACCCTATGAGCATTGAGCCTAGAGCAGAGTTGCCTGCGGATATGAAAGATACTTATAATTTTGAAGTAATTTAATTGTTTGAGACTCTTAGGATATTTTGAAAAGCCATGTCCAAAATAATCTTTTATTCAACGGCAAACAATCAAATTATCCTATTCACCGCTGGGCAAAAGCACTTTTTTAAGAAAAAAAGGCAAACAATGTATTTTGTTTTCTGTGAATGATAGTTTTGTGCTATTTCAAAAAAAAACGAGTATTGTGAGAGTTTGCTTTGAAAATGAATAAATTGCCTATTTTTGCCTTCAAATAGTTATGAATTATGGACGAGATCTACGAATTCTACAACAACGGTGCGGAAATCGGGCGCTTGGAGCGCGGTCTGGGCATCGTGGAGTTCCATCGCACGAAGGAGATCCTGGCGCGCTATATCGACACGGGCAAGGTAATCTACGACATCGGTGGCGGCATCGGGATGTATGCGGCTTGGCTGGCCAAGAGGGGCAATGAGGTGCATCTCATTGAGCTGGCGGAGAACGCCGTGGAGTACGCCAAGACCCATATGATGCAGGATTGCCATTTCATCGCCGAGACAGGCGACGCCCGCTACATCGACCGCCTCGACGAGAGCGCTGACGTGGTGCTGCTGATGGGACCGCTATATCATCTGCGCGATAGGGAAGGCCGTCTTCAGTCGTTGCGTGAGTCTTTGCGTGTGCTGAAGAAAGGCGGACTCTTGGTGGCGGCAGGTATCTCCAAGTTCAGCTCCATGACATGGGCCTTGTCGGTGTACGGCGAGAAGAAAAACGAGAACCTCGTGGAATTCCTTGATGACCCTGTGTTTTTCAACATGATCAAAGGCGAGATGACCACGGGCGACCATCTCCGTCCCAAGGAATACCCCAAGTTCATCGCGGAGTCGTATTTCACCACGGCAGAGGAGATGAAAACGGAGATCGCTGAAGCGGGCTTTGCCGTGGGTAAGGCCATCGCTGTTGAGGGTTGCATCTGGTTTACGCCGCACCGCGAGGAGAAATGGGAGGACGAGGCGAGCCGCGAACACCTCCTGGATATCGTCAGGATGACGGAGAGCGAGCCCGAGATGATGGGTATGAGTCCGCATTTCTTGGTGGTGGCTAGGAAATAATCATTAACTTTGCACAAGAAAACAAAAGAAAACCAAATATGAAAAAACTGTACGCTTTTATCGCGACGATGCTTCTGATGGGAAGCGCCTTCGCCCAAGTGCTTGTCAACGAGACTTTTGAAAATGGTAACACTGTCGGCCAGACCCCTGTCGGCTGGATCGGCGACGGCGGCTGGAAGGCCGGCATCACCATCCCCGACGACAACGAGGCCCGCGGACGTAAACCGCATACCGGCGACTGGTATATGTATGCCACCTATAACACCGACGTGTGGATCTATAAGGAAATCACCGTGACCGCTGGTGACTACTACCGCGTTTCGTTCTGGTATGCCACCTGGCATGTCGACCACTTCAATCTGGAAGTGAAAGCCGGTGCCAGCGCCAATGCCTCTGCCATGACGGTCACGGCAGTGCCGATGATGGTGGTCGACAACGAAGAGTATGAGCAGACCTCGGGCGTGTTCCAGGCGACCAGTTCGGGCTCCTTCTATGTGGGTTTCCACAGTGTGGCCGACAACGGACCTTGGTATTTGTCCGTCGACGACATCGTCATCGAGCAGACTGCGCAATACAACTTTGCTATTGAGAAACTCACTGCTGACACTGCTGTCTATTTCGGCGAGCCTGCCTACCTGCGTTTCCGCCTCAGCAACACGGGCGAGCAGTCGGATACCTATCAGTTCAACAGCACGGGCAACATGCCCATCGAGTTCTACCAGAATGGCACCCAAGTGACTCAGGTCAGCTTGCCTTACAATAGTTCTGTGGAGTTGGTGGCCAAGACCACGCTGCCGATGGACTTAAGCAACAACGAAATCGTTCACGCCACTTTCGATGTCGTTTCAAGTCATTCCGCCCCGACACAAAATGTCGACTTCACCATCACGGCCTTGGCACCTTTCGCCGACTTCCCCTTGGAGGAAGGCTTTGAGAACGCTTTCGTTCCTGAGGGTTGGCAGAACATCATCACCAACGGAAACTATGCCTTCGACCGCATCACGCAAGGCTCCACGCCGAGTGCCATGCCGCATGAAGGCAGCCAGTATATGGCGCGTTTCTATACCTACACCAATCCTGCGGGCGGTTCAGCCGAACTGGTCTCACCTAAGATGGAGCTGAACGACCACGATAACATCGTCCGCTTCTGGATGTATCGCAACAGCAACCCGAACATCAACAAAGCCGACCGTATCAATGTGTATTACAACGCGGTTCCCCGTTCGGAAGGCGGACAGTTGCTTGGTACCATCCACCGCTGCACCTATATGGACCCCGTCATCGCCGATGTGGACGACTGGTATGAATATGCCTTCATCTTCGACTGCCCCGACGACTATGGCTTCATCATCTTCGAGGGCGTAAGCGACTACGGTTGGAACCTCTATTTGGACGACATCTTCATCAATAGTTCCTCAGAGGACCACGAGCCGCCTACCGTGGTGTCTGTCACTGGCAACCAGACCTATGCCGACACGGAGATGAACCTCACTTTGCGTGTTCATGATGCCTCCACCATGCCTTCTACTTTGGCGGCCACTTATGAAATCTGGGGCGAGCCCCGCGACCTGATCTTCACGAGGGCAGGCAAAGGCAACTGCGACTACACCGCCACCATTCCTGCTTACGATAACCACACCCACGGCACCCTGACCGTGCGACTCGTGGACGACTTGGGCAACAGCGCCGTGTCGGAGGAGATCCCGATTCGTTGGGACTATCAGCGTCCCTTACTTTATGAGACTTTCGAGGAATGCAGCTTGTATGGTCTGCCCGAAGGCTGGACCACCGACGGTAACCCGACTTGGTGGGATTGGAGCTTCCAAGGCACAGTCTACTATACTGACTATTACGAAGAAGATTTCGTTGTCTCGCCCCATCGCGGTAACAAACAGGCCGTGCTGGAGTGGGACAGCAGTGAGAGTCCTTCTCCTCAGGACCAGACCTTGATCACACCTGTGCTGACCATCACCCGACCCACGGTGTTGCAGTTTTGGACCTGGGTGCAATACGGCACCGATGGCTACGACCGTTTCGTGGTCCGTGTGTATGACACCTACAACGGCACCTGGGACGACAAATGGGATGCCGCCGACATGCCTTACGGACAGATCAACGCCTATGACGAGCCTATTTCCATCAACCTGGATGAATACATCGGACGCAACATCAAAATCGGCTTCAGAGGCTATAATACCATGGGTGAATATCTTGCCTTCGACTGGTTTGTCGACGATGTGAAAGTCGTCCCGACCGACACCACCGACGTGAATGTGAATGACATCGCCGCTTTGAAGTTCAACGTCTATCCCAATCCTGCGAAGGACAAGGTCGTCATCGAGGCACAAAGCAACATCCAACAGGTGACGCTGATGGGCCTCAAGGGAGAGATGCTTGAAGATAGGAAGACGAGTTCCAACAAGGTTGAGCTGAACCTCGAGGGCTATTCCAAAGGCATTTATGTCGTCCGTATCGTGACGGAAGATGGCGTGGCGACACAAAAAATCAACTTGATTGAATAGGGGAGAGACACATAGAAAACGCATCCCGCTTTATGCCAAGATCCTGTTAGGCATGGGCTTAGGCATAGGATTCGGATTCCTTGCCATGGCCTTGCATTGGGAGGGCTTCATCAATGACTGGGTGACGCCATGGGGTACCATCTTCATGCGGTTGCTCAAGCTGATTGCCGTGCCGCTGGTGTTGGTGTCACTCATTATGGGTGTCGTCAACCTCAAGGACATCCGCAACCTGTCGCGCATCGGGTTGAAGACCATTTTGATCTATGTCTGTACCACGATTATCGCGGTCAGTATAGGACTGTGTATGGTCAGCCTGATCAAGCCTGGGAAGTCGTTTCCGAAGGACAGACAGACGGTGTTCGTGGAGCGTTACCAGCAGACCGTGACGGAGCGGGAGGTGCAGATGCAGCAGGTGAAAGACGAGTCGCCCATTCAGTTTTTGGTCGACATGGTACCCGAGAATGTCTTCCAGGCCTTGGGCGACAATTCCAAGATGCTGCAGATCATCTTCTTTGCCTTGCTCTTTGGCGTGGCTTTGATTGTGGTGGGTCCGTCAAAGGTCCCCTCGTTGGTGCGGTTCTTCCAGCAGTTGAATTTCGTCTTGCTCAAAATCATCGATTTCATCATGGCCTTTGCGCCCATTGGCGTCTTCGCGCTGATGGCAGCCTTAGTCGTGGACAACGCCGGCGATGTGGGCATCTTCTCCGCCTTGGGCATGTATGCCCTGACGGTGGTGCTGGCCTTAGCGGTGATCATCGTTTTCGTCTATCCCATCATCATGCGGGTCTTCGGCAAGCGGACCATGAAACAGTTCTTCAAGGCGGCGGCCCCCGTGCAGATGCTGGCCTTCACCACCAGCTCGAGTGCGGCCACTTTGCCTTTGACCATGGAACGGACTCAGAAGCAGTTGGGTGTCTCCGAAGAGGTGTCGTCGTTTGTGCTGCCTGTGGGCGTGACCATCAACATGGATGGCACGAGCTGTTATCAGGCGGTGGCGGCGGTGTTTCTGGCGCAAGTCTTGGGCTTGGATTTGACCTTCGGTCAGATGCTGCTTATCTTGGCCACGGCCACCATCTCGTCGATAGGCACGCCGGGCATCCCGGGAGGCAGCATCGTGATGCTGATGATTGTCTTGGACTCGGTCGGCATCCCGATCGAAGGCATGGCGCTTATCTTGGGCATCGACCGGCCTTTGGATATGTTGCGCACCATGGTGAACGTGACGGGCGACATGACGGTGTCGTGCGTCGTGGATGAAGGCAACAAAAAGAAAACGGCCGGCCACGAGGCGTGACCGACCGCTGTCTCATTAGGCTCGACTCTCGTCATTCGTCTTCGTCGCACCCGAGTTTTGCACTTTTGTCTTCGATTTCCTTGCCGATTTTCTCTACGAGTTTATCGATCTCGGCTTTTTCCTTCTCGGTCATCTTCTCGTTGTCGGCATAGTCGCCGAAGCTGCCGGCCAGGGCGCCGAACACCAGGGAGAGAGCGGCTTCCTGCAGTTGCTCGCAGTCTTTGGCGTCTTTGACAATCTTCTGGAGGTTATCGTACAACTCCTTGGTCTCTTTGTATTCCTTGGAGCTTGATGCGGAGATGCCTCCACCGTCTTTGCCGCCGCCACACTGCGTGAAGGCGAACATCATCACGCCAGCGAGGGCGATCATCAGGACTTTCTTCATAGATGTTGATGTTTAATGTGTTGTAAATAAGTTGGTTGTTAACGCTTGCAAAGATAGAAAAAATATGGCTTTTGCAAGACGTTTAGAAAAATAATCTATTTTTGCAGCCTCATCAAAACCACAAAAGAACAACACTATGACAAAGAAGTACCTTTTTAGCTTATGCGCCTCTGCCATGGCAGTTTGCTTCATGGCGGCGTGTGGCAATACTACCACCCAAAACACTCAATCTGCCGTCACCGAACAGACCGAGCAGGTCGCGGAGCCTATGGAGTCCGCTGACATCGCGGATTGGGACATGCCGCTTTTTGATCTCGAAGCCAACGGCGACACCAGCAGGAAGTTCGAATACCGTGCCGACGGCAAGCTCATCGCTGATTGTGAATACTATGATAATAAGCCGATGTATAGTCATACATACGAGTATGATGGTAACGGCAATCTCATCACCATCACCTCGTTTTATGATGGTAATGAGATTGGCCTGGATACACGTAGTTACGATGAACAGAACCGTATCCTCAAGAGAGAATACGATGAGGAGTCCGACAGCGGAGAGTATGAATATTCATACGTTGGCAACAAGTGCATCGAGGTTTCGGAGTGCGCCTTGTCGGAATCGGTGTTTCGGGATGTCACCGAGACATATTATGATGAAAATGGCAACGACACGCTGATCGTCAACAATACGGCCCGTGTGCGCGAGCATACCGACGCTGATTTTAACCCCAATGCCGAGACCATCGTCTACAAGACCCACAAGACTTATGTGACCATCAACGGCATGACGAAGCTGAAGTCGTCGTTGAAGAAGGAGATGCAGAAAGACAACGTCGCTATCGTCAGAGATAAGGATGATTACGAGTACGACAATTTCGGTCGTGTGATCACCTACAAGCATTATGACGATTTCGGTGATGGCTGCCCCGTGACCGAAGAAGAGACCACCTACACCTATTCCGACAACTGCCGTACCGACCAAAACGGCAACAAGAGGTACTACAAGCGCAAGTAAAACCCTTCTATTCAACGATGTCCGATAACCTGGAGAAATACCTGAACTGCGTCGGTGACGCCATCGAGCAGGGCACCCTCGTGAAGATGACACTGAGCAAGCCCGCCCAGAAGCATGACGAGCTGCGCAATGTCTACGTTAAGCCCGTGCTGATCAAGGAAAAACGTCTGTTTGCCTTCACCTATCATTACGAACGTCGCGACGAGGTGAAGAACTACGACGCCACGCAGATGCTTGACATGCTTCGCGAGATGCTTCCCAACCGTTTCCTGAACGCCGTGCTCTTCACGGTGGACGCTGACGTGACCTTGCTCGTTTCAAGCAAGGGCAAGGCCACCCTGCAGACCAAGAGGGTGCAGGAATGCCGCGAGCAGAACTTGGAACACGACAAGCAGAAGGCTCGCCTCATCAACCCGGCCAACCCGTGGTGGTACCAGCTCGGCTTGACCACGCGTGAAGGCAAGATCACCGCCGATATGCAGCATAAGTTCAAGCAGATCTACAAATACGCCGAGATTGTGGAGAGCCTCGTCAAGCCGATGAAGTTCGACGGCACGGTCCACATCGCCGACATGGGGGCAGGGAAGGGGTACCTCACCTTCGCACTGCATGAACTGCTGACGCAACGCCTGCATCTTGATGTCGACATCAAAGGCGTGGAGATCCGGCCCGACTTGGTGCTGAAGATTAACGAGATCATCAAAACGTCGGGCTTGAAAGGCTTGGAGTTTGTGGAGAGCAGCATCGAGGCTTATCGTCCCGAGAAACTGGATGTGTTGATAGCCCTTCACGCCTGCAACACCGCCACCGACGACGCCATTGCTTCGGGCATCCGTGCGGGTGCCGAGCTCATCGTCTGCGCCCCCTGTTGCCACAAGCAGATCCGTCAGGAGATGGAACGCTCGGGCAAGGTCGACGCCATCACACGCTATGGCATCTTCCTCGAACGTCAGGCCGTGATGATCACCGACACCATCCGCGCCTTGGTGTTGGAATACTATGGCTACAAGACCCAGGTGATGGAGTTCATCGAGATGGAGCACACGCCGAAGAACGTGCTGCTGGTGGGACGGAAGACGAAATCTCGTGTCGATAAGGATGCCATCCTGAAGCAGATAGAAGCGCTAAAGAGACAATACGGCATCCAACAGCATTATCTCGAGACCGTACTGTCTATTCCTTGACGATTCTTCTTGTCGCGACGCCTTTGTCGCTTGTGATCCTGATCATGTAGACGCCGCTTTCGAGGTTGCTGAAATCAATAACATCCCCATTGGTGTGCGATGATCTGACCAGTTTTCCGTCAAGGCTGTAGACCTCATATTGCTGCATATTGTCACATCCTACATGGAGCATGTCTTTCACAGGATTCGGATAGAGAACGAGGCTCGTCGTTTGCTCTTCGTCAACACCTGTGCCACTGTTTATATGGATATCAAGTAGATAGGTGCCCGACATTCCGGAGAAATACGGTGATACCATGAAATAGATCGTGCCGCCGCCCATCGAGATGTTGCTATCCATCACGTCGTCAATTCCATTTGAATAATTCTGGCCGTCAGTGGAATAGGCAAACATGGCGTCAACGGTATAGTCTTGTCCGTTGCCGCTGTTGTAGGAGTCGTGCAGACGCGCGTTGATGACGTAGTTGCGGCCCGTAGGCAGCTCTATCTTGTAATAGTCGATGTCGTTGCCCACATGCAAATTGGAGCCAGTGGTGTTTACCGAGGTTTGGTTGTTCGACCAGTTCGATGGGACGAGTTTATAGGCTTGCGCCTGGGTGTTGTTGTTCTCATACCGATCGGCGTTGAGCTCCGGAGCCACCACCACCACGGTGATAGGATTCGAATGGTAGTAGGCACCAGCATAATACCAACCGCTGTTATAATAAGCCAATTCCATGTGATAGGTGCCGGGCTCTGCAGTGATCCCTCCTTCGAAAGTCATACTATAATAGTATCCTGACTCCAAGCCGCTGCTCACCTCTTTGATTTCGATGTTTTGCACCCATTCGCCGTCTAAGGTCGACAGGTTCACTCTCAATTTACCGTAATAGGTGCTGTTTCCAGTGTTGGCCACGTCCACTTTGACTCTCGCTGTCGAGCCTTGTACCAGTCGTCCGCTGTTGCTGAGGATGTTGAAGTCGGAATAAGTCTCGATGTCATCATTGTAATAGATTTCGAAAGTGGCGTAGTTGTTATAGCTTCCGTTGTCGATGATGGTCCAATCCTCGTCGCTTGTCCTGGAGAACAACGCTACCTGATATTGGCCAGGCACAAACACCATGTTGCTGGAGGTGGAGAACTCGAAAGCGTGATAATAGCCGCCGTCAAGATTGTATGATTGTTGGTCGATAAAATCGATGAAGTTGCCGTCGGCATCGAATCCTGCTGCGCAGAAGCTACCACTGAAGGTGGCGTCGCCCCAGTTGCCGATGCTGGCAGTCACTGAAATGGTGCTTCCGAACCAGATCTGGCTATCTATCGATAAAGCGGAGTAAAGGCGCAAGTCGGCGTTGGTGCTGCTGCCACCGCCGCCACCGCCACCTCCGCCGCCACCACCGCCGCCGCCACCGCCGTTGGTGGGCTCTAAGCCGAAGATGGCTTGCTGGTTGTTGGTGAAGCTATAGGAACCGCCGCCGGCACCGCCGCTACCAGGATTCAAGGCCGAAAGGGAGAAATAACCGTCGTTCTGACCGTCCCAGCCCCAATTGAAGTGGAACTTGTCGCTGTTGTCGTAGCCGTCGCAAACGAAGCAGTGGCCGCCATTGCCGAAACCGGCATAAATCACAGGCCTCGACGCGTCGAGGTCGGCACGCAGCATGCTCTTCCACTGGCTGTCGCCAATCTCGTCTTTCATCTCGCCATGGGCCGATGTCTTATAGCCGAAATAGTTTTTGAAAGCATATTCGGCGCAGTTTTCTGTGTTGGTATAGTTCGAAATGACAAAAGCACCGCTACCTCCGGTTGCCGACACACCGTAGCTCATGTCGACCCTCACGCCGCAGTGGTACATCAATGTGGCGACGGCGTTGTTGGTGCTGGTGACGCGATTCGGCA
>JAEEGF011958749.1_pt1 | contig 13090 bp, 9 predicted proteins | sample 9134171 | NCBI WGS metagenome assembly JAEEGF01 (sample SAMN16246542, study PRJNA631951) | gut metagenome | biome: gut microbiome; feature: rumen; material: AP-attached | host: Bos | place: Iran: Karaj | collected 2018-10
GAATGGGATGTAATATTAATTTCAGAATTGAATATAAATTTTCCAAAAATATTAGGAACAAAAAATATAGAATTGATATATGAAAGTATTATATACGAACCAAATTCAAACGGAGAATATTCATCTAATAAATTTTGTCGTCTCGTAAACAGAAGACAGCCTAAAAAATATGAAAATATAACCACATCTTATATGCTATTAAGTCATGGTCTATATTTCATAAAATATACTACATTATATGAAGACATACGTATGTAAGATAAAGGGAAAAGACAGCGGTTATACCTACTTTGGTGCACGCTACTACACCGACAATATTATGATGTGGCTGAGTGTGGGGAGATTCATTGCATAATAGCAAATCACATTAATTATGAAAAATCCGCAGGGGTAGGTTTTTAATCTGCCCCTGCGGTGTTTATGGGGCATGGAGGAATTGTTGCCTATGTAGGGGCAGGTTTCAAACCTGCCCCTACATAAGCAATATGGATGCACCGCAGGGCGCGAAAAATGCCGTAATGTTATTTGTCCCTTCGCCCTTAATGGCATTATAATGGGCAAAAACATAGCGGGTGGATTTGATGTCGTGAAATTTTCCCGCGCTGTCACAGTTTTATGCATTGCTCCATTGCATTATGCTGCAAAAACTCCGCCAGCGCTTTCCCTCCGCAGCTACCGCTGCTACATATATGTGACCCCGCTGGGGTCGGGCGAGGAATTACCGCAATGTTGTTTGCCCCACCGCCCTTAATGGCCTTAAGAACGTTAAGGACGTTAAATTGGGCAAAAGTGTGCGGTATTTTACGACAACACAAACAACATGTGACAACAAGGTTCGCGCTGTTCGCTGCGAACAAAAAATACAACCACGAATACCACAAACCTTTAGCTCGGCGTAGCCAATTTGCACGAATGGGGATAACTTGCAAAAGTTTTTCGGCTTGCCGAAAAAAATATTCGTGTGGATTAGTGTAATTCGTGGTAAAAAAATAGTGTTCCGAGCCTCGCGCAGGAACCATAGTGGTGCGTTTGCGTTTGGAGATCGCGGATAACCGACCGCTACAACGCTCCCCGTTCCGTATCGCGTGTGCGCTCTGGCTTCCGCGATGACTGTGAGGTCGGAGAGCGTCCAACTTCTTCAGTTTGTTGTCACTTCGTTCTGTTCCTCTTTTTTCTTTGTGTACAATATCTCGAGCCAGCCGAGTGCGAAGAATGGCAGAAGCGGAATCTTGAATCTTACCAATGCTCCGAAGTTGGAGGTGGAAATACCTATACCTAAAGCCAGCACTATGGAAAATATGAAGCACATGCTTACAAACGGATTGCCAAGTATTTGCTTGAGCGAATATTTTATTCCAGCCTTGAAGAATAAAAATATCGAAAGTAGCAGAAGCACGGTGTTCTCCAGTCCCGACAATAGCATTACCGCGCTGTCGCTTTCGAAGATGAACGGCCGGTACAAACCTGCTATTATGGCTTGGGGTCCCATGCTGATGAGGCTGCCGATAGAACCGTCGAAGTTGCCTATGTCGAAAGCATGTCCCTCGTAGTACTCCTGCTTGAGGTCCTGCTGCGCAACACTCGCTTTTCCAAGCATTGCATCTACATCGCCGAATGAGCCGCCGACATTTTCGCCTACAAACCTAAGCGCATACATTCCGCCCAGAGCAACTACAAGCACGAGAATTGGCGCCACCACAAACTTGAAAAATGTGCTTTTCACCTTTTTAAGGTAACCGCTTCCGAGCCATACCATGCAGGCGGCAATAGAGGCGTAAAGTATGTAAACTTTCAGCTCCATCACTATGTAGGCGCTCAGAAGAAGTCCAAATATGTTCAAAATGCTGATTTTCCGCCCGAAGAAAATCTTGGCGAAGCACATTATGAAAACAAGGTTGAAAGTAAAGGTAAAACTGTCCTTCATAAGTGCCGAACTCCAGAAACCTGCCGATGGAATAAGCATTATGCAGATGAAGGCAGCCTTGTCACTGCAGTTTATGTTGGTGCGTATGTACTGGAAGAATTTCCAGTTGAGCAGGAAAAGGAAGAGCGACAGACAGATGTTTTCGGTATAGTAATTATTGCCTCCTATTATTGCAAACGGAGACAAAAACCTGTGTACTGCATATCTTGACGGGTCGTTGAAGAATGGGGTGTAGGCAATTCCCTCGGCAAGCGTGTTGACGTTGTTGCTGTCGATGGTGTCGAACATAATCCTGAAATAGGAGGCAGGATCCTGGAAAAGGACCTGACCCAGCCTTTGCGATGCCCAGAAGTAATAATATGTGTCGCCGCCCCAGTTGTAGTAGAAGTCGTAGATGACGGCAAATCCTAGGCAGCATGCCATCTTGAAGCCGAAGCCGAGGAAGAAATAGCGTCTGGTTTCATCGTCGTTCTTGTACTTGAAGAGCGCGATAAACCACACAATTAGGAATGCCAATGCCAAATACCCAATAATAAGGAGTACGCCTTCAAGTGTCAGGAACTTGTGCATCGGCCAAAATGAAGTTTAGAAGGTTTTGAGAGCGTTGATGCGGTTCTGGCGGGCGGTCTTTTCTTTGTCGGCGAGAATCGGTTTTTCCCAGGTGCCGTAGGTCGGGTTTGGCAGAACAATGTAGCGAGTACCAAGCAAGTCGATGATTGCGTCGGTTTCCTCGAGCATGTCGCCCTTTGTATTGCGCTCGTCGAAGATTTCGGAGTGGTCGCCCATATTGTCACCTACAAGCATGATGATTTCATACTTCTCGGAAACCTTTTCCCGGCGTTCCTTCTTGCAACTCGAAGCATCCTTTTGTTTCATAAGGAAATTTTCGGCAGGAACTTCGGGGAACCCGAGCTTTTTCATGTTTGCCATCGTAGGCTCAAGTTCTTCGGGGTAGCGGTTCGATATGAAGATTATTTCCACACCGAGCGACTGTGCATATTTCAAGAAGTCAATTGCACCAGGCACTTCGGTTGCATCGGCTTTCGATGTCCATATTGCCCAGGTGGAGTCGCTGAACGAAGTCGCTTCGGCTGCCATGTATGCCTCGTAGTACGAGTTGTCGAGTACGGTCTCGTCGATGTCGAGTACGACGGCGGCAGGCTTGTCGGTTTCTTTTGCCTTCAGGTTTTCGGCAAGAGCTACTTTGGCAAGCTTGTAGGTCTGCAGACAGATGGCGCGGTATTCGGCTGAATGCTGCATCCACAGCGTTGCATTTATAAGATGGTCGCTTTCGCCACATTCGGCGGTTTCTGCTGGTTTGTTGTCTGCTTCTATATTATTTTCATTTTTGCATGATGCAAAAAGCATCGTTATGCATGATAATGCGATGATGTAGAAAATTATTCTTTTCATTATTCTATATTTTCTGATTGATTTTCTGATTGAGACGCAAAATTTTGCGTCTGTACGGCTGAATTTATTTCGGATTCTGCTTCAAAAGCTTCCACCGCAGGCGTTTCCATGTCGTCGAGGTCGTCGATTGCGATTGCTATCTTGTTGTCGCCCTGTTCGGTTACGGTCTGGTTGCCGAAGGTGTAGATTCTGCCGGCATATTTGCGGAAAAATCCGTGGTTGTGGGTTACCATCAGCACCGATTTGCCCGATTGGCTGAGTTTGTACAGCAGATCGACAATCACATCGGCGCTTTCGGGGTCGAGGTTGCCAGTAGGCTCGTCGGCGAAGATTATCGGCGGATTGTTGAGCAGAGCGCGTGCCACGCTTACCGACTGCCGTTCGCCACCCGAAAGCTGTGCTGGCATCGACAGTTTCTTGTCAAGCATTCCAACACTCTTGAGCACCTCGTTTATGCGGGTTTCGATTTCCTGCTTGTCCTTCCAGCCAGTTGCACGAAGTACAAAACGCAGATTTTCATACACCGAGCGGTCGTTCATCAGTTCAAAATCCTGGAAAACCATACCTATTTTGCGACGAAGAAGCGGAATTTTATTGTTCTTTATCTTCTTGAGGTCGTATCCGACGACATTAACTTCGCCTTCGGCTACTGGAAGTTCGCAGTACAAGGTCTTGAGGAGGCTGCTTTTTCCGCTTCCCACCTTTCCTATGAGGTAAACGAATTCGCCGACATCGACATGCATATTCACGTTTTGCAATATAAGCTTGTCTTCCTGATAAACGTTCAAGCCCTTGACATCAACGAGCAGAGTGCTATTTTCGTCCATAATTATTTTTGTATAAGTAAGTTTACAAAAGTAGTATTCGCTCCACAAATATACGCAACATTATGATTGATAGTAATAAACAATACCATGTTAATTAAAAGCAATGTGTTTTTTGTTTTGTACCTTACAAAAGGTATATTTTTGATTTTTGCTAAATTTGGACAATATTGTATTGATAGACACGTTTTTATAGAAATATTGCTGTGTATATGAGACTAAAGAATTTTGCCACATTGCTTCTTTTGCTGTCGTTAGCGTTTGCATCGGCAGGTCAGAAGACTTTGAAATACGACGGTGAAGAATTTGCTTACCGTACGGCCAAGGAATTGTACGACAAGGAAATGTATGCATCGGCACAACAGAAATTTTTCGGCATTATGAGCAGTGCCAAAATCGAGAACTCCAAGTATCGCGACGATGCTGCTTTCTATTTTGCCATGTGTTCCATGCATCTGTTCAACCGTGATGCCGAGTACCAGCTCAACAACTTTGCCGAAAGTCATCCCGAAAGCGACAATATCAACGATGCTTCGTTTGCTATGGCGAATGTCTATTACCGCGACAAGAAGTACAAGAACGCACTTGCTTGGTACAAGCGTGTGCAGTATTCCGACCTCGATACAGAAGAGCAGACCGAGTATTTCTTCAAGAAAGGTCACTGCCTTTTTGCTCGCAAGGACTTCGATGAGGCAGCAAAGGCTTTTTACGAGGTAAAGGACAAGGACGGGCTTTATGGGACAATGTCGTTGTATTTCTATTCGCACATAAAATACATCAACGAGCAGTACCAGACAGCGCTCATCGGGTTCAAGAAGTTGCAGGACAATCCTACATTCTCGTCGATTGTGCCGTTCTATATATTGCAGATTTACTACATGCAACAGGATTACAATTCGGTTGTTGAATATGCTGGTGAACACGGCGAGGACTTTGTCGGCGCAGCTCCCGAAAATGCAAAGATTGTCGGTCTGTCGTATGTGCGCACCAAGAAGTACGCCGAGGCAATTCCTTATCTGAAACGTTACATGGAAGCCAATTCGTCGGCTACCGATTTCGACTACTACGAACTTGGTTATGCACAGTATTCCACAGGTCAGTACGACGAGGCTGCAAGGAATTTTGGTAAGATTACACGCACCAAGGATACAATTGGTCAGAATGCTTCGTACCTTATGGGTGCCTGCTGCCTGAAGACCGGCAAGAAACTCGAAGCCCGCAGGGCATTCGAGACGGCTTCGCTGTACAACTACAATCAGGTTATCAAGGAAGATGCTTTGTTCAACTTTGCACAACTTTGCTTCGAATTGTCGCTATCGCCGTTCAATGAGGCGATAAGCGCGTTCACACGCTACATACAGGAATATCCGAATAGTCCGCGCACCGAAGCCGCCTACGACTATCTGCTCGATGCCTTCATGAGCGCAAAGAACTACCAGCGTGCAATCGCAACCATCGAAAGCCTCGACTACAAGAATTCGAAGGTTGATATGGCTTACCAGCGATTGACATATATACGCGGACAAGAATTGTTCATCTCGCAGAAATACACCGATGCAATAGACATGTTCGACAAGTCGATTGCCAACGGCAAGTACAACCGCGACCTCGAATCGCTTGCTCACTACTGGAAGGCCGAAGCCAACTACAGGCTCGGCAACGTCGATGTGGCAGTCGACCAGTTCAAGGAGTTTGTAAATTCAATAGGTTCGATAAATCTCGAAGAGTACGGACGTGCGCATTATAATCTTGGTTATGCTTATTTCGACAAGAAGCAATACACGGTTGCAAACTCATGGTTCCGCAAGTTTGAAAAGATTTCTGAATCGGCCGAAAATGTAGTAGTAAACGATACGTACAACCGTATTGGCGACTGCTATTACATCAACCGCGATTATGCCGCAGCATCGGACTATTACAGAAAGGCTGTTAACATAGGTCTTATCGAAACCGACTACAGTCTCTACCAGTTGTCGCTCACCTACGGCGGACAGAAAATGGCTAACGAGAAAGTCGGAGCCTTGCAGCGTCTGCTTCGTGAATATCCTAATTCGGAATACGCCAGCAATGCAATGTTCGGAATTGCACGCGCATACCAGACCGACCTTAACGTAGAGGATTCGGCAAAGTACTACTACGAGATGCTCATAGCTGAGTATCCGCATTCGGCAAACAAAAGCACCGCACTTTCGAGCCTTGGTGCAATCGAGTTCAACCGCAGGCATTTCGACAATGCGCTTAACTACTACAAGCAGGTGATTTCGGAGTTCCCTGGAACCGAGGATGCCAGCAGTGCCAACGACATGATTAAGTCGATTTACCTTGAGCTCGACAAGCCTGATGCTTACATCGAATACGCAAACAGCGAAGGCTCGGGTGTGGAAATCAGTCGCGACGAGCAGGACGAAATCATCTGGCTTGCAGCAAAGAAACTCTACATCGACAAGAAATACCGCGATGCACTCAACTCGATTACAAAGTATCTGGGAGAGTTCCCGAAGGGCAAGTACGTGATAGAGGCCAACTACTATAAGGCAGAATTGCATTTCTACTTTGATGAGAAGGATGATGCTTTGAGAAGTTACCGCGTAGTTGCCGATGCTCCAACAAACAGCTATACCGAAGAAAGTACCTTGAAGTCGGCGTCGTTGCTTTTCGACAAGGAAAACTGGAACGACTCCTATAATTATTATAACAAGCTGTTCCCGATTGCCGAAAACAAATCGACCAAGCAGGTGGCAGCACTCGGTCGTCTGCGCTGTGCTTACAACGCCAAGAATTACGACAATGTGATTACGGCGGCACAGGACGTTATCGACAGCGACAGGTCCGACGAGGAGAATGTCCGTGAGGCACAGTACAAGATGGCAAAGGCTTTCTATGCTAAGGACAACAAGTCGCGTGCATTGTCGCTCTACGAAAAACTTTCGCAAGAAGTTGTAAGCTACGAAGGTGCCGAATCGAAATTTATGACGGCATCAATCAACTACGAGAGCGGCAACGACAGCATAGCCGAGGAAATCATCTACGACTTTGCACAGTCGAGCACACCACACGCCTACTGGCTGGCGAAGAGCTACATACTTCTGGCGCAGATTTATTTCGACGAGGAGGACATTTTCTCGGCAAAGCACACCTTGCAGTCGGTGCTTAGCAACTACGACAACGAGACCGATGGCATAAAGGACGAGGCGCAGGAGAAACTTTCGGCAATATTCGAGGCCGAGGAAACCGCCCGTCAGGAAGAAGAAATGCTGAAACTTAAGATAAATCTTGTGGAAGATGATTCGGAAGACGGACTGTTCCCCGACGAGGATTTTGAAATACAGATGCCCGAAGACGAATTGCCACAGGAGGAAAATAACGCTCCAGTAATTGAGCTCAAAGAAGATTCGGAAGAGAAAACCAACGAATAAACAATGGAAACGATGAGAAAACTTAGCTATATGAAATATTTGACCTTGCTGATTGCCTTTGCTGTCGCTGCTGGCAGCCTAATGGCACAAGAGGACAACAATACGCTCGAGGAGCAGACCGTAGTAATTTACAACGAGTATTCGCCGGTGCTGAAGGACGCAAGCCGAATACAGAGCCTACCGGTAATTGCCGACACGATTAAGGTTGAACCGAAATTCGAGTATTCGGTAATGCCAACAATGTACCGTACAACGTTCACGCCTAGCAAGATACCGGCAGCAACCGTCAAGGGCGAAGCCTTGAAACCGCTCAACACAGGTTTCGTAAAACTTGGCTACGGAAACTACATTTCGCCATTTGCCGAGTTGTATATCAACTCGAAACGCCAGAAGAACTATTCGGTAGGTATAATGGCGCATCATCATTCATCGTTCGGTAAAATCAAGAACTACCTCAACCAGAAGATTTATTCGGGCTACGACGACAGCCATATCGAGGCATTTGGAAAGAAAATATTTGCGAGGTCGGTGCTGTCGGGCAAGGTTTATTTCTCGTCGAACGGAATCTGCTACTACGGCTACGACCCCAAGGTTTACGGCAATACTGATACAATAAACTGGGATACATTTGATTATGTTAATACTCGCGATGAGGTCGAAAAGCAGCGTTTCAACCGTGTGGGTGCAAATATGACATTCGAATCCCAGCAGACAGGCCGCAAGCACTGGAACTATAAGTTTGATGCTGGCTATCAGTATTTCTTTACCAAGACAAAGGACTGGCAGCACAAGGTTGATGTTGTTGCAAACATAGGTCGTTCGGTGAAAAATATCAGCTACGGACTTGATATTGACTACCTGTTCAATGCTAACAAGATGGCAGCGTACGCAAATCCTAATATTGTAGGAGCAAATGGTGGAGCTCCACTTCCCAGGATATCTTCTAAAAATGATATGTTTATAGGTGCAAAGCCATATTTTAAGTTTGAAAACGAAAAATGGAATATAAAGGCAGGAGCAAAGGCTGTATTTGATTTGATAAGTGCTAATGATCCGTCATTCTATTTGTTCCCGGATGTCTATGCACAATTGAATATAAGTAATACCTTGCTTCCGTATGTGAGCTATGGTGGACATTTAGAAAATAATAACCTTGAGTTTATCACTACAATTAATCCTTTTGTTAATAGTTATCCTTCATATTATAATACAACTTATCAGCATGAGGTTGACTTAGGCGTAAAGACAATTATCAGCAAAAAGGTTTATCTCCATATCAATGCAAATTATTCGCACATTAATCTGATGCCATTCTTTGTCAACGATACTTCGATTACGCTTCACAACAAGTTCATAATGGAATATATGGATGTTGACAGAATTGGTGCCTACGCCGAACTTTCGATGCGCGATCTTACTCCTGGACTTGACATTATGCTGAAGGCACACTACTATTATTATCTTGGCTTGGATGGTAAGAATATGTATGGCGATCGTCCATGGCAAAGACCAGACTTGGACATTAGTCTTAGGGCTTCGTACCGTCTCACCAACAAGATTTCGTTCGGTCTGGAAGGCTATTTCCTGAATAGATGCTATGCAAAGGAATATGTTGCTGGTGTTCAGTATGCCAAGAAGATGAAGGCAGTGGTTGATGTAAACCTCTTCGGAGAATACAAGTTCGACGACAATTTCAGCGCATTCCTTTATCTCAACAACATTGCCTGCCAGCGCTACTACATTTGGAACAACTATCGCGCACAGGGATTCAATGCAATGATTGGGTTGACCTATCTATTTTAGACTGTCATACTGCTAGATTGTATGTATCTGCTACAGAATATGTAGTAACTATTTGTGTGCTTATTTGTAGACTGTCATAGTTCCTTTGTCGAAGTCGAAAATTGTAAGCGAATCGAAGAATGGGACACCAAGAAATCCCAATTGCTTTATTGATTTCATCTTGTCGCTTACTCCTATCGAAATATTATTGTATGTATTGCTACAAATAGTTATTTCGTCGGCGTATATGCCTTGAGCGATAAGGTTGCCGTCTTTGTCGTATGCATCTTTTAGTGAAATCTTGCCCTTGTTTATGGCTTTGGCTAGTTCTTTATGTTGTTTCATAAGGAAAAGGAGTGATGGGTTGCCGAAGTCTATGATTAAATCTCCTTTTATTTGGCATGTTGACTCTGTTGTGTGCATGTTTATTGGCGTTGTCACAATTATGAATCCCATCGAAGCGTCTGTTCGTATTTTGTAGCTTTTACCGATTTTTTCCTGGGAAGTTGTAACACCAACCCTGAATAGACTATTTTTTATATCAATGCCTATTGTTGCCCTATTGCCTTGTTTGTCGCGAAAGTTCTGGACAGGAATTCTAAAATCATCGAAGTTGTCCAATATGAAAATAGGGCCGTTGTATATGGCATTGCCAACATTAAGATTGCCGTTGCCCTTGAATGAGATGTCGTATTTATTGTTTAGCAACACGATTTTGGCTGTAGATGGTTCAAATTGTATGTCGGATTTGCTTAATGTTTTTTCGTAAAAATCGCGGCCGATCAGGAATGCGGGAATTCCAGATTCGAGCATTATGTTTACAGGTTCGCCAGCCAGTTCTGCTTCGAAATACAGATGTCTGTTTTTTTCTGTAAGTGCGAAATCTGAGATTTGTGCAAGCAGATTGTTGCTAATAACCATAAAAAAAGCTGTTATGGTAAGAATTATGGAATTATACTTTCTCATATTATTCATTTTTAGATGTTTGTGTAAACATTATTTGATGCAAATATACATTTTTCTGAAGAAATTATGATGGCTGTGTAAAAAAGTTTAGTATTAGAATTTGTGGTGTTTTTATTGCAAAATCTTTAATAAAGAAGTTTTTACTGGCCAAATAGGTCTGCAAAAGGTATTTTTTTGAAAAAGATTTTGCAATTTATAAAATAAGTTGTACTTTTGCAGCGCAATTGCGGGGTAGAGCAGTTGGTAGCTCGTCGGGCTCATAACCCGGAGGTCGCAAGTTCGAGTCCTGCCCCCGCTACTATAAAAGAATGCGAAAGCATTCTTTTTTTTGCAAATATTGGTAATAAACAGCAAATTGTTATTCATTGAATATGAGGCTCTCAAAGAAACAGAAATTCAGGTTAGTTCTAGCAGCATTGTCTTTCGTACTACTTCTGCTGGCTATTTTCAGTCATTATGATTATCTCTGGGTTAAATTACTCGCCATTCTTGCAAATGTCTTATTGATGGCCAGCATGCTAATCTCCTTTTTTGTCGTCAAGAAGCATCCCGAGAAGGATAAATGACCTTTTCGAAAGGTCCATCAAATTCGAATTTGTCGGGCAGTTTAACATAAAATGATAGGGAAGAGCATCGAGTTACGGTGTGACATCCCTTTTTTTTCTTAAAATGACATGCAGCATCTCATTCTCTTTATCGTATATTGTCATTCGCTGCTTGGTTTTTCTATTCGTATTCCTTTTTTTGTATCTGCCGTATGACTCAATCAAAAAATATGTTGTATAACATTTTCTTTGTTTTTTTCTGAAAGGAGTAAAATGCTTATTTTGCAAAAAATTTTTTTTGTGAAACGGGGTGTTTTGCCTTTCACATCCGATGGCAAAATGCTGTGACACTTTTTTTTGAAATGACAACAACAGCTATAATTTCAGCAATACTGACACTGCTTTCCGGTATCGGAATCTTCCTAATTGCGTGTCAGATGATGAGTACAAATCTCGAGTCGGCAAGTTCTAGCAAACTGAAAAATCTATTTGCAAAAGCATCTAAGAGCAAACTCCTTGGAGTAGGAATAGGAGCGGTTGGAACAGCGGCAATCCAGAGTTCGGGTGCTACCACGGTGATGGTTATTGGTTTTGTGAATGCAGGAATAATCTCGCTTGCACAAGCAGCGACCATGATTTACGGAGCAAACATCGGTACTACTATCACTGCGCAGATTGTCGCACTCGGTATGTTTGGCGAAAGCGTGCTATCTACAACTGTAATTTTCTCAGCGTTTGCAGGTATCGGTGCTTTTGTAATGCTGTTCGCAAAAAGTGATTTTTGGAAGCGCATGGGCGGTATTTTTACCGGTTTCGGTATGCTGTTTGTCGGCTTGAGCCTAATGAGCTCCTCGATGTCGGACTTTGCCGAAATGGAAGCCGTAAAGACTTTCCTTGCAGGAATCAGCAATCCGATTCTGCTAGTGCTTATCGGTGCAATTTTCACAGCTATAATACAAAGTTCGTCGGTGATGACATCCATTGCGCTTGCCATGGTGGTGACTGGACTTATTACTCTTGACCAAGGTATTTTCCTGACAATAGGTTCCAATGTCGGTTCTTGCGTTGTGGCAATTGTTGCTGGTGTGACAAGCGGACGAAATGCACAACGTACTGCATTGATTCACTTGATATTCAACGTCAGTGGTGCAGTTTTATTCCTTGTAGCAGCGTTTGTCATGGGACTATTCTCCGACGACATGAGTTTCGGTGCTATTTTCAATCGCATGTTCCCCGATGTTCCGCAGGTGCAGCTTGCTATGTTCCATACGATATTCAATGTGGCTACCGTGATAATAGTTCTTCCGCTGACTGGTGCACTCGTGAAATTGGTTTGCAAGATGATTCCCGACAAGGTTGAAACCGATCCCGACAGTCCACGCCTATTCTTCGTCGACGACAACATGCTGAAAACTCCGCCTGTAGCAGTGCAGCAGACTAAGCGTGAAATTGAAAATATGGCAAAGATTGCCATCGGCAACTTCAACCGCTCGCTGGACATTGTGACCAAGTTGGATTTCTCGGAGAAGGATAAGTTCGCAAAGGACGAGAACCAGCTTAATTTCTTGAACTCGGCAATAATCGATTATGTTGTGAAGCTTTCGAAGATGCGTCAGCTTAGCGAAAAGGACCACAATTACCTTACCACAACTTTCCGCAGCGTCCGCGACATTGAGCGTATAGGCGATTATGCCGAAAATATTGTCGAATACGCTGGTATGCTGAAGGATACCGGCGAAAAGTTTTCGTCGCAGGCAGTAGAGGAGATAGAGAATGTCCGTACTCTCATCAACGAGCTGTACGACAAGATAATGAAGGCATATTCCGATGAGGATTTCGCAGCATATTCTGAAGCTGAAAAGGTTGAGGATAAAATTGACGAATATACCAAGCACATGGAAACCAGCCATGTCGCACGAATGTCGCTCGGGCTTTGTTCTCCCAATGCTGGTGCCGAGTATCTGTCGCTGTCGTCCAATGCCGAGCGTGTTGCCGACCACCTCATAAATGTTGGAAAATCGATACGAAGGTTGGTGTAGAAAAACAATTTTTTGTGTAAATTTGTCCATTAATTTTTTTTGAAGATGAAGAAACTTTTCAATCCAATTAAGGATAAAACTGCTGAGATTATTGAGTATCTCATGTCGTCACCCGATATGCCTAAAGACGAAGATTTGCGGTTTAAGTTGAGGCTTTCAATAGAGGAGACAGTAGAGAATG
>JAEEGF012276770.1_pt1 | contig 13090 bp, 11 predicted proteins | sample 9134171 | NCBI WGS metagenome assembly JAEEGF01 (sample SAMN16246542, study PRJNA631951) | gut metagenome | biome: gut microbiome; feature: rumen; material: AP-attached | host: Bos | place: Iran: Karaj | collected 2018-10
AAGACGCATACTGACGTCCTCTCTGGCCTTCTCGCCTTTCTTGGCGTATTTCTTCTGGAGCTCATCAATGTGCGCGTTCAGAGCAGCCTTGTCTTCACCGGAATAAACTTTCTTACTCATGACAGGCTCTCCTTTCTCAATAAATGTCCGAGGTCTTCTTGGTCAGCCTCAGATAGAGCACGGTGACAAGACCAAGAATGACCGCGGTGGTGACGGTACAGGCAGCTGCGTAACCCCAGTTGCCTTTGCCGACGCCTGCGTCGCCCATGAACAGACCGTAGATGTAGGTCATCATCACGCTGGTCTCGCCGTCCGGACCGCCCTTGGTCAATGTCAGGACGAGGTCGGTCACTTTCAGAGAACCCAGAAGCGCGTTCATGAGGACCATCTGAAGCACCGGACCCAGAAGCGGAACGGTGATGGAGAAGAACTGACGCGTGTTCGAAGCGCCGTCGATGGCGGCCGCTTCGTACATTTCCGGAGAAATGCTCTGAAGACCGGTCATGAAGAACAGCATGTTCAGACCGAAGTTCTGCCAGATCGAGGCGACCATGGTCATCAGCATGGCGCTCCAGCCATTGGAGAACCATTGGACGCCCTTGCCGCCGAGCATTCTGAGGAAGGTATTGATGACGCCGCCTTCATGACGGAACAGATAGAAGAAGATAACACCAATGACGGCCACGGAGACCATCGAAGGCATGTAATACACAGCGCGGAAGAAATTCGCGCCGCGGAGTTTTCTCGTTAAGATGAATGCCAGGACCAGCGCCAGCGGGATCTCGACCAAAAGCTTTCCGATAGCGAAGACAAAGGTGTTCTTCACGGATTTCCAATACAGGGCGGAAGTCGATCTGCCGAATAGCTGCACGAACTTGTCAAAGCCGACAAATGTCATCGTGCCGAAGCCTTTGTAGTCGAATACGCTGTAGCGGACGACCCACAAAAGCGGATAGACGACAAAGAGGGCAAGGCCTGCAAGGCTGACCAGGATCATGGCATAGGACTGAAGCGTACGGACCGCATTCAGCCTGGTCACTCTCGGGATTGCAGCAACGTAAAGAACAGAGACCAGAATCCCAAGGCCGATGACTCCGAGACCGGCCCAACCGATCCAGGAGAAACTGTTCTGGGCAAAGAGCCACTGCTCCGCGAACTCCGTGCCTTCCAGCATCGGCTTTGCCGCAAAGTATTTCGCGATGGAACTGCCTGCTTCCACACCGGGAGCGGTTTCATACTTCACCGTGGTGGTGTTTATGAAGAGCAGCATGAAGAAGAGCAGCAACGCATCCAGCAGACCTACGAGCGCGGCGACTTTCATCGTTTTGCCTTCTTTTCGGGTAGCCAGAACCGCGAGAGCACAGGCCAGTCCGGACAGTACTGCGGAAAGAATGACGCAGAAGGAGGGGAACCAATGTCCGATCTGGAAAGCGCCGAAGGACCAGTAATAGTCTTCCTTCACTCTGGATTGGAAAATGGGCAGGAAGACCGCGACGATTCCGAATAGGAAAAGGACTGCGGCGATCGTCCCGTAGATTTTGGGATTCTTCACCAGCACCTTCTTGGCGGGAAGGTTAATTCCTTCTTTATAGGCTTTACTTTTTTCCATGGGAAGAAGCCTTTCTGTATTAAAATGACAGAGATGTCTTGTGAAAAAGAAAGGGGACGGGGAGCAAGCCCCCCGCCCCCTAAGCAGATGCTTTCAGGCTATTAATTATTTGCCGTCGAACATATACTCGTATACGTAAGCGCCAACCTTGTCGGCCATATCCGGGTCAGCCTTCGCAGCAGCCCAAGCGGCATTGTAGCGATCGGAAAGATCCTTGAACGCAGCATCCAGACCGCCTTCGAAAGTTCCGTGCAGGCACTGATCGAAGATCTTGTCATAGGTCTCGCCTTCCAGATAGGGCTTCACAACGCTGTCCGGATAGACCGGGACGGCTTCATAACCGTTAACGTCAGCCATCTGAGCGAACTGCTCGTTCAGGCCGCTGAGGTCGAGATCGTTGAATCTGCCCGGGAACGGGATCAGAGCACCGGTCTCGGCGCAAGCCTTGACGACCTTGTCGCCTTCGATGAACGCATAAGCAATCTCGATGGCATCCTTCTTGGCCTGATCGGCTTCATCATAGGCCTTCGCAAAGATGGCGTGTCCGCCACGCGAGAAGTAGCAGCCCTTCGCCTTGTTGTTGCCGTCGCCATAGATCGGCATGTCGATGAACTTCCAGTTGCACTTGGCCGGGAACTGATCGGTGAAGACACCGTAGTCATAGGACGGGGAGATGAACATACCGACATGGCCTTCCGAGAACTCGGAACGGATCGGGTCGATGCCGAGGTCGTCAGCACCAAGCATCCAGCCTTCCTGGAACATCTTGATTTCAGCTTCGATGACGGGCCTGTACTGATCCCACTGGTAGGTGGCGGTGTTCGGATCCCACCAGGCTCTCTTGGCGGACGGGATCGTGGACTTGAAGGTCAGGCGGCGCCAGACGGCCGACCAGGTCGACCAACCGAAGCCTCTGGTCTTGTCCTTGCCGAGGTTCGTGATGGCTTCAGCAGCCTTCAGGACGTCATCCCAGGTCTTGGGCTCGTCAACGCCGGCTTCTTTGAACAGATCGAGGTTGATGGGCATCTTGATCGGGAGAACTTCCAGCGGGATGCTGCAGAGGAAGTTGTCAGACGGGACACCGAAGGTCGCGAAGGACGCGTCGATATAAGGCTGCGCATTCGCAATCAGCTGCTTGATCTCCGGATCGTCGACGTCATACAGATTCTTGTAGTAGCCCTTCGCGTAGCGCTCAAGGTTCGGGTTGGCAGAAGTGAAGATGTCCGGATAGTTGCCGGATTCTACAAGGCCGTCCAGAACAGTCGTCGGGCTCTCGATCTCACTCTCGAGTTTGATGAAAACACCCTTCTCCTTGCCTTCGCCCGCATTGAACTCATCGATCAGAGCCTGCAGGGTCTTCAGATAGGCACCGATGGAGCAGAAGTAGTTAACCGTGATGACTTCCTTCGGCGGTTCAGGCTTGTCGGTCTCTTTGTCCGGAGCCTTGGTGGTGGTTTGGTCTGCCGGTTTGTCGGTGGGCTTGTCCGTGGGCTTGTTGTTCTGGCAAGCCGCAAGAGAAAGCACCATGATGACGGCAAGAACAAATGCCAATACTTTCTTCATAAAACTTTTTCCTCCTGTTTTATAAAATTTTTTCCGACCATGGTTCCCCCTAAGGGAACCTCCGATACCTGTAATATATAGACCTCTCGTCATTTTGTCAATAATTATCAAAAAAAATTTTTTCCTTTGGGCAAAATGTTGTTATCTTTCCAAAATCACAACTTTCGAAAACGAAAGCGAGGCCCTTTTTCAGGGCCTCGCAAGGTATATATGTAGCCAATTTATGAACGTTCAGAATGGTTGCTGCCTTCGTCCTCTGGCGTTTCGCCGTCGTCAAAGTCCAGATCAGACAGGTTTCCGATCTCCGCGCTTTTCAGCTCTTCCGAATCATTTTCCTCCGAAGCCAGCTGCTCGTAGGTGTCCATGGTGGGCACCTCTTCTTCCTCCTCAGAGCGGATCACGTATTTCTCCACGGCGGCGTAAGTGATGAAATCCAGAGAAAGGGATTCCAGCGAGAAATGGATGCAGACCAGGACGACCGCGCTGTAGGGGAGGAGTCCGAATCCGATAAAGGCAAAGATCGCAATGATGAGGATCGACAGAAGATTTCTGGGGAAGTTCAGGAAGAACAACATGAGAGAGTTCTTGAGGAGCGGCCAGAACTTAAGGTCCACTGTCGGCAGCATCCGGAAGAAGTAAACGCCCGAAATGTACGCGACCAGAAACATGAAAATGGACAGCACCATGGGCACGATGAACATGCCGCCGGCCTTCTGGGTGAGCTGCAGATAAAAATAGGAAGCAATGAAGAACAGCGTAAGCAGCGCGCCGAAGATCACGCCCCCTAAAAGCGCACGCCAGAAATCCGTCTTGAAAGCCTTCCAGTAATCCCGCCACAGGAAATGATTCTTGTCGCGGTACATGGTAAGTGTGATGGCGTTCCGTGCCGTGATCGCAGCCGGGATCGTGACGACGCCCAGACAACTGATGATGAAGAGGAAGTTCAGCTTCATGAGTTCCCAGAACTCGCGGAACACGGTCTTCAGAAACCGGATGAATTCAAGTTCCCGGCCCTGCTGGCGCGGATAGTCCTTCTTCGGAACGAACCACTGTTTTCTGCCTTTATTCTCTTCGCTCATGACTGTTCACCTGATTCCGGGCGTAATTCCTTATATACACTCTTGCAGAGAGCCTTCTCACTAAGCGCGTCGAAAACATGGACGCACCAGCGGTTGACAGGCAGCCGGAGCGTGTCGCCGGGTTCGATCGGCGTGTGATTGTCGCGGACCGTCAGGAAAGTCTTGCCGTTGCATTCCGCCTCAATGTGCAGATTCGCGCCCATCGGGACGACTTTCACTGCCTTCGCTTCGATGTAAGGCTGGTCCGGATCACCGTCTTCCTTGAAATCTTCCGGGCGGACGCCCAGGATGACCGGTTTGCCTTCGAAGAATTCCGGATCATCGTAAGGCGCGCGTTCCAAAGGCAGCGCGAAGCGGTTGCCCATGAGGGAGACGGACCATTGCGCGCCTTTCGCTTCGGGACCTCCGGAAACGGTATTGATGCTCTTCATGCGGGAAGCGAAGAGATTCATCTTCGGCGCGCCGATGAAGGTGCCGGTAAAAACGGAGGCGGGATAGTTGTATACTTCCTGCGGAGAACCGATCTGCTGCAGAAGGCCGGAGTTCATGACCACGATGCGGCTGCCCATCTGCATGGCCTCGGTCTGATCGTGGGTCACGTAGATAAATGTCGTGCCGAGCTTTTCGTGCAGGTTGAGAATGACCTCGCGGAGCTCCTGACGCATTTTCACGTCCAGATTGGACAAAGGCTCGTCCAGAAGGAACACGCTGGGCTCGCGGACGATGGCGCGGGCCAAAGCGACACGCTGCCTTTGTCCGCCGGAGAGCACCCGGGGCCTTCGGTTCAGAAGGTATTCAATGTCCAGCGCTTTCGCGGCTTCCATGACGCGTCTGTCGATCTCGTCCGACTTCATGTGCTTCGACTTCAGCGGGAAGGCGATGTTCTTGTAGACGGTAAGGTGGGGATAGAGCGCGTAGGTCTGGAAGACCATGGCGACATTTCGGGCCATGGGCTCCTGCTCGGTCATATCCTGGCCGTCAAAAAGAATCTTGCCTTCCGTAGGCTTCTCCAGACCCGATACCAGTCTGAGAAGCGTGGTCTTACCGCAGCCGGAGGGACCGAGAAGCACGAGGAATTCTCCATCCGGGATCGTCAGAGAAAGATTGCGGACGGCTTTTACATTATTATTGAAGGTTTTCGAAACATTTTCGAGTCTGATCTCTGCCATAGTGCTCTTATAATACCGATTTTCAGGAAAACTTTCAAGAGGCATATCAAGAAGACCCCGGCCTTTACTCTTTCGAAAGTCTGAAGAAAAGAAAATGAACAGACTTGACAGAGGGGAGGGGGTTCGTTATAACGAAATCAGCAGAAACACGCGAAAAACCCTGACTTTTGAAAACGAAAGAGAAGGAGAGGAAAGAATGGGCAAATTGAAGATCGGCTGGTCTGAGATCAGCATCACACCGGACAAGAAGGTCGCTCTGGCAGGACAGTTTGCGGAGCGTATCTCGGAATACGTGGAGAAACCGATCACCGCTACGGCCATGGCCGTGACGGACGGGGAAGAGCAGATGACACTGGTGTCCTGCGATCTGGTTTCCATCGGCTGGAACCTGGTGACGGCCGTCCGTAAGAACCTGGAGGGCAACACGCTTGGCATCGATCCGATGAAGATCGTGCTGAACGCCATCCACACGCATACCGGTCCGGTCTATAAGAACATCCGCCGCTCGGCGAGCGCGGTCGGTCTGTCTTCCAACAACCGTACGCTTCTGGAAGCGCTGCTTCCGGAAGGCTCGAAATATGTGGAGAGCGCACCGGTTTCCAATAACCCGGACATCGCCTCCAAGGAGGAAGTCCTGGATCTTCTCATCGAGCGTATCACCAAAGTCATCCTGGATGCATGGTCCAAACTTGAGGATCAGGGTTTTGTCAACGCCTTCGGACGCGCGGCCGTCGGCATGTGCCGCCGTGCAAAGTATTCTGACGGAACGGCTGCGATGTGGGGCGAGACCAACACGGCCTGCTTCGTCTCCGTGGAAGGCGGCGAAGACACCGGCGTGGAGCTCCTTTATATCTATAATGAAGCGAAGAAACTGACCGGCGTGGTCGTGAACCTGGCATGCCCGGCTCAGGCCGTCCAGCACAGACTGTTCGTTTCCCCGGACTTCTGGGGCGAAGCGAAAATGCTTCTTCGGAAGCGCTTCGGCGAAGATCTGTATGTGCTTGCGCTCTGCTCGCCGGCAGGTGATCAGTGCCCGGTCGACATCGTCCGCTGGGTCGAGCCGTATTCCGACGTCCATGACCCCAACATTATCCGTAAGCATCCGTTGAAGCGGAAAGCTGATCCGTCGATGTTCGACCTGGACGGCATGCGGAAAGCCGGAAAGCGCATTGCCAATGAAGTGGCGGAGATCTACGAGGAAGTGGAAGAGAAACTCGCGGACGGCAGGGATGCCATCCAGAGCGTCGTTCCGTTCAAGCACATTGTCTATGACATGCAGCTTCCGGTCCGCCGCGTGACCATTACCGAGTACAAGGCTGCCCGGAAGGAAGTGGAAGATTATATCCGTAATCACCCCGGAAATGTGGACTTCAACGTTGCCGCGAACCTGCAGATCCATCTGGGCACCATGCGCCGCTATGAGGAGCAGCAGACCTTCAACATCTGCGATACGGAAACGCACATCATGCGCCTCGGCACCATCGCGATCGGTACGGATCCGTTCGAACTCTTCCTGGATTACGGCAACCAGATCAAGGCGCGGAGCGACGCGGAGCAGACTTTCCTGATCCAGCTCGCGAACGGCACGGAAGGCTACCTTCCCACCGAGAAGGCCGAACAGGGCGGCCATTATTCCGCCTTCGTTTCCTCCGGCGTCGTCGGACATCAGGGAGGCGAGCAGTACGTCCGCGAGACACTGAAGCACATCCGCGAACTGTTTAGCGAATAAGCACACGACTTTGTGAGGAGGTATCGAACATGTTTTGCCCGAAATGTGGATCCCAGGTAGCGGACGGTGCGTCTTTCTGCCCGGCCTGCGGAAACCCGCTCAACGTCATGCCGACACGTTCCGCCGAGCCGGCGCCGAATACGTATCAGCAGTACCAGCAGCCTGCGCCCCAGTACCAGCAGCCTGTCCCCCAGTATCAGCAGCCGTATCAACAATATCAGCAGCCTTTTTACGGTTATAATCCGCAGGCGGTCCAGCAGGAACGGATAGCCAATCTGCAGGAACTGGAGCGGATGTATGGTTATTTCAGCCAGAAGGGCGCGGAATATGACGAGTATGACGCGATCAACACCACGCTGGACGAGTATGACAAGAGAAAACCCGGCCTTCTGGTCTGGGGCATCATCCTGTTTGTGGTAGGATTCATCACACTGGTCTCATTGATCAGCGCGGATTATTCAAGCGCCGGAGCATACATTTTCATGATCGTCTGGCTTCTCGGATCCGTCGGCATGATCCTGGCCTTCATCTTTGGATCCATCGCGAGAGGCAGGCACAAAGAAGAAGCCCTGAACCGTCTGGTCGAACTGGCGGATGATCTGCATTATCATTACGTGAATTATGGAGACTGTCTGGTGGGCGAGGAGTTCACGAATCCTGCCATTCTGCAGACGATCGCGAACAATATCCAGTCGGGCCGCGCGAACAACATCACGGATTCCATCAACATCATGTTTGATGACGCGCACAAGAGCCAGATGGAATATGCCGCCATGGAGACCATGTACAGTTCCCGTCAGGCTGCCGCCGGCGCCAGAACCGCGGCGGTCTTCGCGGCTGCGAACTTCTTCCTGAGATAAGAAGGCGTTTTCCGAAACGAGAAGGCCGGGGCATCAAAGCCCCGGCCTTATTCTATGCGATCTGAGAAACATTCAGACGCGTCTCTCGCGAAACGCCTTGTATCAGCTTCTTGAAAATGTCTTCCGGATCTTCTGATTGATCTCTTCGTCTGCGGGACAGAAGGGATAGTCCGGGATCTCGGAAGGCAGGATCCAGCGAAGATCCTTGTGCTCCAGAAGCACAGGCGTGCCCTCTTTGATCGCCGCGTGGAACAGCGTCAGGCGGATCGTGATGTCCGGATAGACGTGAAGCACTTCCGTGAAGACGTCTCCGACGGAAACCGTGATCCCGAGTTCTTCGCGGCATTCACGGATCAGTGCCTCTTTCTTTGTTTCGCCGCGCTCCACCTTGCCGCCCACATACTCCCAGAGGAGAGGGCGGGCTTTGTACGCGGGGCGCTGTGCGATCATGAAACGGTCTCCGTCCCAGATGAGCGCCGCCACAACGTCCGTGACCGGATAACGGTCTTTCAGCATTTCCGGAAACTTGGCCCTGAGAAAATACCGGTATTCCGGATGATCCGCGGCCTCGTCGTATTCCTTCGGCGTGATTTTCTGAAGCCAGGCATGCATACGCTCAGGCATCTCTTCATAGCGCAGGATCGTGATCAGCCCTTGGCGCTCCGCCTCGAGGATCGCTTCCAGCGCATCGGGAACGAACTCCGCGCCGCACACGCCGACCGGTTCCGCGGTCACTGCCGCGCCGGGGATCCCGAGGTCAAAGTCCGCCGGCGTGATCGCCTCCGCGCTGTAGATCCAGCCGGACACGCCGCGGTAAGTCTCCTCTAAAGCATTCGGATAATATTCTTCGAGCCTCAGACGTCCGTCCGGATCAAAGCCGTAAGGCCCCCATTTCTGCCACGGACCCTCGTAGGGGAAACCGGTCTCACGGCAGAATTTCTCGACCGAATTGCTCAGATAGACGAGCACATTTTCCCGCTTTTCCGAAAAGTAGATCAGCGGGACATTGTGGTTAGAGATCCGGGGCTCAAGCTTTGTGATCCCGCCTGTGGGGGACGCATGATAATACATGGAACCTCCGCTCAGCTCAGGAATCCGTCGATGATCGCGGCCTCGGCTTCCTGCTCGGTGAGCCCGAGCGTCATGAGTTTCGTGAGCTGCTCGCCGGCGATCTTTCCGATGGCGGCCTCGTGCACGAGCTGTGCGTCCACGTGGCGCGCTTCCAGCGACGGGACGGCGAGGATCGTGCCTTCATCCATGATAATGGAGTCGCATTCGGTATGTCCTTTGGAGGGGGCGCTTCCGATGACGCAGGCATCGAACTTCTGATAAGACTTGTCGCGGGCGACGCTTCGGGACACGACGTCGGCAGAACTGCCTTCTTCCTGAAGATCGACTTTGTAGATGCTCAGAGCCTTCTGCTCGCCGTGGGTCATGAGACGTTCACGGACGACCAGTTTCGCGTTCTTCTTGAGTTCCGCGACGGTCGTACGCTCCGTGCTGTCCACGCCCTTGATCTGCACCATTTCCATTTCCATGGAACTGTCTTCATCCATATGGACTTCCGTGACGGGGTTCAGGATGCGCTTCCCCATGCCGTCGCCGGAGCCGTAATGCTTTTCCACGTAACGGACGTGCGCGCCCTTCTCGACGAAGAAGCGGTGAATGCCGTCATGTTCGGAATCCTGCATGCCGCAGTTGTCGATGCCGCAGCCCGCGACGATGACGACGTCCGCGCCTTCTCCGACATAAAAGTCGTTGTAGACAGTCTCCTTGAGGCCGCTCTGGGACAGAACGACCGGGATATGGACGCTCTCGTTTTTCGTTCCGGGGGCGATGCGGACGTCAATGCCGGTCCCGTTTTCCTTGGAAATGATATCGATGTTGGCAGTGGTGTTCCGGCCGGCAAGCCCGCTGTTCACGCGGAAATTGTAGGCGCCTTCGGGAACTTTATGGAGGTCTGCGACCTCTGCGATCAGACGTTTCTGAATATCGTCAAGCGGTTTAAGCTGCATACTGAAGTCCCCCCTTTACCTGAGCCGCGCGCAGGCGTCCTGCGCGGATTCCGTTCCGATGAGGCCGGGCAGGATCTCTTCCCTGGGACCCTGTTTCGTGATGCCGCCTGCGGTCAGAAGCGCGATCTCGTCGGCGATCTGAAGGATCCGCTCCTGGTGGGAAATGATGATCATGCTGCTGTCTTTGATGTGCTCTCTGAGAGACTGGAAGACCCGGATCAGGCTCTGGAAACTCCAGAGGTCGATGCCGGCCTCCGGCTCGTCGAACACCGTCAGACGGCTCTTTCTGGCGAGCACCGTGGCGATCTCGATGCGCTTCAGTTCGCCGCCGGAAAGGGAGGCGCTGACTTCGCGGTTGATGTAATCTCTGGCGCAGAGACCGACTTCGGAGAGATACTGACAGGCTTCGGAAACGCTCACCTTGCGTCCGGAAGCGATCCGAAGGAGCCGGAGCACCGTGATCCCTTTAAAACGGACCGGCTGCTGGAAGGCAAAGCCGATACCCATCCGGGCGCGCTCGGTGATGCTCTTCTCCGTGATATCTTCTCCGTCCAGAAGGATCCGGCCGGAGATCGGCTTCTCAATGCCTGCGATGAGCTTCGCAAGCGTCGATTTGCCGCTGCCGTTCGGCCCTGTGATCACGACCAGTTTCCGGTCTTCCACCTTAAGATTCAGATCATGAATGATCTCTTTCTTTCCGTCTTCCGTATCGACGGAGAAGGAAAGATTCTGAAGTTCCAGCACGATAATGCTCCTCCTCGGTATATTGGCACGGCTTCGCGCGATAAAAAGCCTTAACCACAATATTTTACTACATATTCCGCGGAAAAGATAGAGAAAATCCGGGCTTCAGGAGGCGATGACCATAGATTTCAGGAGGCGATACTGCGCTTTTTGGCCAGATGTCTGATGCGCCACATCTGGAAAACGGTGGGTTTATAAGCGCGGCTCACATCCCTGAGGAGGCGGATCGCGTCACGCTCGGTGCGGTAACCGTCCGGGGAGAGGATCTCATGCTTTTCAAGCCCGGCCTCTTTCTCGGCAAGGAGCTGCATAAGGTGCGTTTCCGCGTGTTGTATGTCCGCGTGGACCGCGTAGAAATAGAGGCTGTAGCCGCCCTCGGTGCCTGCCTGCGGCCGAATGACGGAACGGAGTTTCATTTTCTCCATCATCGGCTCAAGTTCCGCCTGGATATGCGCTGCCTCCTCCTTCGAGGTGACGATCTTAAGGTAGACAATGTCGCTCACGGAATAATGGTCGTCGTCCAGATAGTAGCGGTACGGAGACTTCCGTAGATGCTGATAGACCTTCGTTTCGGGCTCGCTCATCGGGCCGTGATGGTAAATGCAGTTCCGGTCCCTGTGCACGGTATAGACGAAGAAGCTGACGTTCATGTTCTCCAGCCTTTTGATGAGCCAGCGGCAGGAACCGGCGTCCGGATGCGTGACGGAAACATACGCGTTTTCGTTGGCATCGAAGAGTGCCGCGCCGTCCATCACGATGAGCGGAACGGTGAACTTCACGTTTTCCAGCTGCGAAGTATGGAAGGCGGGGGCGTGCTCGGAGATCAGACAGATGCGGGCGTCTTCCCGGTACAGGCTCTGAAGCCGGAAGAGAACGGCAGGCGAAAGCCTGAGAAACTGGTCTTTCGCGAGGTCTTCCAGACGGACGAAGAAGACCCGGTTATGAAGTTTGACCCTGGGCAGCCGGACCGCGTTCACCAGAAGCGCGGTCACGATGCCCACCAGCACGTCCAGAATGCGATGGAAAGCCTGCTTCATCGGGTCCTGTATGTCCGGGAAGGCGATCACCACGCAGACAAATACGATCGCAGCCAGGCCGGCGGCGTCCTGCTTGCGGATCAGAACAGCATTATATAAGGAAACCAGCGTGCCGAGCCCCATCAGAAGGTAGAGCACGATCCGGTTCTCCGCGAGGACAGGGAAGGCCGACATCACGAGCAGGAAGATAAATCCCCAGAGCGCCCCGATGAGGGTTCCAGCCAGGCGGTTCAAGGCGCTTTTTCCGGTATCATGCAGAAGCGGCTGTACACAGATGATGGCCGTGATCGCCGCCTCCGCGGGCATGGAGCTTCCTTCGTAGCCTCTCAGCATATAGAAGAAAAGGCACAGTGTCACCACCAGGCTGGTCTTCAGGATCCTTGCACCGACCGGCTGCAGCTGAATCAGTTTTTTATGTGTATCGTTTATGGCAAAGCCTCTTTCTATAGTGTTTTAGCCGCATCGATTCCGCGGCCGGCCCCTGATTTACCACCCTTCCGGGTTTCTGTCAAGTTTCCGGAGACGGTGATCCTCGTAACTTTGCACAAAGACTTTGAAGATTATTTGTTTAAAAAGACCAATACAGAGCCCTTCCGGCAGAACCGCCCGTTTTCTGTCCTGTTTTTTCATAATGATTCTGCACAAAAATGCATGTAAATGAAGAATTCTTTTCTTCACTCCTTTCACTTGACGAAGCCGTGCGTTTCAGATAGAACGAAAGAAGAAGCATTTGACACAAAACCGGGCAAACCGGCAGAGCATCTTATATTTCAAAAAGGAGTAATACGATGGGAAAGAATCCTTACGAAGGCACTCAGACCGAGAAGAACCTGGAAGCCGCTTTTGCCGGCGAGTCCCAGGCCAGAAACAAGTATACCTATTTTGCCTCCGCCGCCAAGAAGGAAGGCTATGAGCAGATCGCCGCGCTGTTCCTTGCGACTGCGGAAAATGAGAAGGAGCATGCGAAACTCTGGTTCAAGGAGCTCAAGGGCATCGGAAACACCGCACAGAATCTTGCGGCAGCGGCCGACGGCGAGAACTATGAGTGGACCGACATGTACGAAGGCTTCGCGAAGACCGCCGAGGAAGAGGGCTTCCCGGAACTTGCGAAGAAATTCCGTCTGGTCGCCGCGATCGAGAAGCATCACGAGGAGCGTTACCGCGCGCTGCTTCGGAACGTCGAGGCGCAGGAAGTCTTCAAAAAGAGCGAAGTAAAGGTCTGGGAATGCCGGCACTGCGGCCACATCGTTGTCGGCACCGAAGCGCCGGAAGTCTGCCCGACCTG
>JAEEGF011076026.1_pt1 | contig 13089 bp, 10 predicted proteins | sample 9134171 | NCBI WGS metagenome assembly JAEEGF01 (sample SAMN16246542, study PRJNA631951) | gut metagenome | biome: gut microbiome; feature: rumen; material: AP-attached | host: Bos | place: Iran: Karaj | collected 2018-10
CTGTCAGTGCCTGGAGCATCGGCAACGAAGTCATCGAGCGCAATGAGATTAAGGTTGTATCCCCCGCCAAGAAGCTGAAGAAGGCCGTTCTCGAGGCCGACGGCAGCCGTCCTGTGACGGAGGCCCTCACTTTCTGGGGCAATGAAGTCTGGGAAGACTTCGACCCTCACGCAGAAGTCCTGGACATCGTGGGCTACAACTACAACATATACAAGCACGCCACCGACCACGAACGCGATCCTCAGAGGATAATGTGGCAGACCGAGAGCTATCCGCGCGACGCATTCAAGAACTGGGTTCTTGCAAACGAAGTTCCTTATGTCGTAGGTGATATCGTATGGACAGGTCTCGACTATCTCGGAGAAGCGGGAATAGGACGCTATTACTATGCCGGTGAGACCGCTGGAGAGCATTATGTCCAGGGTGGCATTCCCGAATGGCACGGTGCATACTGCGGAGACGTCGACATCACCGGCTGGCGCAAGCCTATAAGCCACTACCGCGATATGCTGTGGAACAACAGTGAATCGCTCTATATGGCAGTGAAGGAACCCGACGGCTACCGCGGTGAAATCAAGCAGACTGCCTGGAGCGTATGGCCCACCTGGGAATCGTGGACCTGGCCCGGATGGGAAGGCAAGCCCGTAGAGGTGGAAGTCTACACCAAGGCCCCCGAGGTTAGCCTCTTCCTCAACGGCAGGCTGATCGGCAAGCAGGCGGTCAGCAAAGAGACTCAGTACAAAGCCGTATTCACCGTTCCCTACCAGTCCGGAACCCTGCGCGCCGAGACCAGCCGTGCCAACGTCACGCTTTCCACCGCCGGTGCGCCAGCAAGGCTCAGGCTGACTCCAGACAAGACCCTCCTCCGTCCCGACGGACAGGATCTGGCCTTCATCACCGTCGAGGTGGTAGACCGCAACGGCAACGTATGTCCGGATGCCGCAATCCCCTGCGACGTGAGCGTATCTGGCGCCCTGAAGCTGCTGGCAGCGGCCAGTGCCGACCTTAAAGACCTTGAGCCCTACACCTCATCGCATTTCACGACCTGGAAAGGCCGCGCCCTGATAGTGGTGCGCAATGACGGCAAGGGCGGCAAGTGCAACGTCACGGTCAACTCTTCGCTCCCTGCAGCAAAGCTTGACCTGCAGACCAGACGATAAATCATAACACCTGTACACTATGAAAAAAATACTCACCCTTATCATCCTGGCTTCTGTCCTGTTCTCCTGCAAGCAATACGAGCAGCCTGAACTCGGAACCAGAAGCGTATCGATAATCAACAAAGGCGGACTGCAGTTCAAGGACCTCAACAAGAACGGCAAGCTCGACAAATACGAGGACTGGCGCCTGACTCCCGAACAGAGAGCCGCCGACCTGCTCGGGCAGATGACGATCGACGAAAAAGTCGGTTTTATGATCATCTCCCAAATCAATATGGGGCCACAGGGCACTTCAGAGCTCAATGAGCGCGACCAGGTGACCAACCGCAACAACTTCACAGGCGAAGCTGCCGACGAGTCCATCAACGTATCCGGAACCACCAAGGGAATAATGGAAAGGCACCTGCGTCACTTCATCCTCCGCGCCAACGCTCCTGCAAGGATTATGGCTGAGTGGGCAAACAACGTGCAGGCAGTGGCTGAGGGCAGCCGTCTCGGCATTCCCGCCATCTTCGCATCCAACCCCCGCAACCACGTGGCAGTGGACAACTCCCTCGGACTGAATGTTGGCAACAGCTACTTCACACAGTGGCCCGGCACCCTTGGACTCGGTGCAGCCAACGACCCTGAACTGGTTTATCAGTTTGCAAAAAGCGCAGCTGCCGAATGGGCGGCCTGCGGCATCCGCAAAGGATATATGTATCAGCTGGACCTCTCTACCGAGCCCCGCTGGAGCAGGATCGAAGGCACCTTCGGCGAGGATGCCGACAGAGTGGCCGTCATCGCCACACAGCTTGTCAAGGGCTGGCAGGGCGAGAAACTCGGCCCGCAGTCAGTAGCTCTCACTATGAAGCATTTCCCCGGCGGCGGTCCCGAGCTCAAGGGCTGGGATTCTCACTACAGCTATGGAATGAACCTGGTATATCCGGGCAATAACTTCGACTACCACATCAAGCCTTTCAAGGCTGCGGTGGATGCCGGCGTTTCAGGTATTATGCCCTACTATGCACGTCCTCACGAGACTCAGTACGAGGAAGTAGGCTCGGCCTACAACTACGGCCTGCTGACCGACCTCCTGCGCAACACCCTCGGCTTCAAGGGCCTTGTCAACTCCGACACCGGCCCCATCAACAATATGCCCTGGGGCGTAGAGGACCTGAGCTATCAGGAACGCTATGCCAAGGCCGTCGCCGCCGGCACCGACCTGTTCTCGGGTGGAGCTGACATCAAGAACCTCAAGGCCACCTACGATGCAGGTATGATTACCGACGAACAGATCGACAGGGCCGTCACCAGACTGCTCATCGAGAAATTCCGGATGGGTCTCTTCGAGAATCCTTACGTAGATCCCGACAAGGCAGAAGCCACTGCGAACTGCGAAGAGTTCCGTGCTATGGCAGAGACTGCATTCCGCAAATCTATCGTACTGATGCGCAACGACGCGAAGGTGCTGCCCGTAAAGAACGGCGCGAAGATCTATGTGGAGAGAGTTGACGCTTCCGGCAACCACGCTCCGGTTGTTGTTGAGAACAACAGCTGGGATGTACAGTTCGTCGACAAGCCCGAAAAGGCTGACGCTGTTGTCTTCTGGGTATTCCCCGGCGGCCGCGGAGGCGGATTCCTCGGCGGCGGAGCAGGCGACGCTCCCATCAGCAACCTGCTCAGCGCGAACAGCATCGACGTGAAATACATCAATACTGTCGCATCGCGCAGGCCCACTTGCGTGGCTGTCAACTGCAGCCGTCCTTGGGTGCTCAGCGAGCTGCAAGGCGGTGCCGCAACCACCTGGGTTGCAACTTTCGGTACTACCCTCCCTGCCCTGCTCGACGTAGTGACCGGCAAGTTCAACCCCAGCGGCAAGATGCCGTTCGGAATTCCGTCATCACAGGAAGCTGTCGAGAACAACAAGGAAGATCTCCCGAGCTTCCAGGAAGCTGAAGGCTATGCCCTCATCCCCTGCGGAGCCGGTCTGAGCTACTGATTTCTCAGATAATTAACATAGAAGAAGAAGGATGGCTACACAGTGGCCATCCTTCTTTAAATTAAACGAAAGGAACTGCTATTCCTTGATGAATAGAGTCCTGAATGATGTGGGAGTATAGATGACTGCATTGTTCTTCCAGATGGTATACTCCGTTCCGAATGTAGCGCTGTAAACGTCACCGTTGGAAGAGACAGCAATCTTCTCAGCAAATATATCTTCAGCCTCCTTCAGATTATAGAGCAGAGTTCCGTTCTTGTAGACTACGACTCTGAGATGTTCTCCGCTTGAAGTTTTGACCTTTTCGTTGACAAGAGCATATACATTACCGCCGACAACCGCAAGGTCACAGCAGATTGACGACCTCCGGCTGAGTTTCTCTGTAACCGTACTCTGACGTTTCCCGTTCTTGTAGAGGGCAAGCGTAGTCTTGTCTGCAGAGGTATCCTCTCCTTCAAAGACAAGACACCACACATCGCTGCCTTCGACAGCCACGGCACAAGCCTCAGTATTCTTGGAACCGTTGGTGAATAGCGTTTTCTCTACTTGCAGACTGCGATAGTCGAGCTTCCACATCACAGCATTCCTGACATTGTATTCGTCCTTGTATTCCCCGACGATATACAAGTTGCCTTTCTTGTCGGCGGCCAAATCCGAAATATCGATGGTATATGTATCGCTGCCTTTGTCAATCAAGATCTCCGGTTCGCATCCTCCGTCATCATACAGCCTCATGACATACAGGTACTTTCTGTACTCTGAAGTATAAGGGATATAATACCGCCCGCCGCCTGCCGCCGCCATAGAGGAAGGAGCGTTGCTGCTGCCCATATTGAACACATCGGTTTTGAACTTGCCCATATTCTCGCCATTCTTTTCCATCATAAGCATGTTGGCAGACATTACTGCAGATGAATAATATACGTTTCCGTCAGGATCGATGCAGGGGTGCAGTATATGTTCATTGAGGGGTGTCCCATCAATCACCAGCTTGTAGTCGTCAGTATACCAGTACAAACCTGTCGTAGTGGGAGATGTTACGGTAACCACACAGCTGGCCTTGTAACCGCCTTCTTCGCTTGTTGCCGTAATGACCGCTTCTCCCAAAGAACTACCTCTTACCACTCCATTGCTGTTGACACTTGCTATATTCGGAGCCGAACTCTCCCATGTCACATTCTTATTGGCGGCATATTCGGGAGTATAGATCACCTCCAGCGTTATCGCAGCATCAATTGCTACTTCATATATCTCGGCGCCGAAGGCGATACCTTTAAGCGTTGCGTCGGGATTGACTGTCACCTCACAGAAAGCCTCAAATTCACCTGCGGGAGTCTTGACTTTGGCGAATACCTTAGTCTTTCCTACCTTGACTGATGTCACCAGGCCTGTTCCGTCGACAGTAGCGACATCCTGGTTGGTACTCAGCCAGGAGATTTCTTCGACTGTAGCATCCGCCGGAGTTATGACAACTTCCAGCTGCCCGGTCTCGCCTTCGGTTATTGTTAAAGTCTCGGGTTTGACTGCTACACTCTCAACCGGGATGACTTTAGCAGTCACTGTCACTTCGCAGCTGGCAGTCTTGCCGCCGTCGGCTGTAGTGACGGTTATGGTCGCGTTTCCAGCTTTCACTGCGGTCACTTTACCATCAGCCACTATAGCCACAGCATCGTCTGACGACTTCCAGCTTACTTCCTTGTTCGTAGCATTGTCAGGTGCCACTGTAGCTGTCAAAGTTTCGGAATCACCCTCTACAAGACTGAGCGTGGGCTTGTCGAGTGTAACACCGGTCACTGCGACAGTTTTGGCGGTCACTGTAACTTCGCAGGTAGCTAATGGCGTTTCGATGAGAGTCAAGGGTGTTACAGTGGCCATTATCTTAGCCTTTCCGGCCTTCACAGCAGTCACCTTGCCGTTGACCACGGTCGCAACCTCATTGTCAGACGACGTCCAGATCACTTCCTTGTTTGTGGCGTTGTCCGGTGTAACTGTGGCTTTCAAAGTTTCAGACTCGCCCTCCACCAGGCTGAGTGTCGTCTTGTCGAGTTTTATGCCAGTCACCGGGATGGTTTTGGCATTCACGGTGACGGAACAGGTAGCTGTTTTGCTGCCGTCGGCAGTTGTGACTGTGATGGTGGCATTACCGGCCTTAATTGCCGTAACTTTTCCATCAGCCACGCTCGCTACCGATTCATCTGAAGATTTCCAACTGACAACCTTGTTCGTAGCATTGTCTGGCGCCACGGTGGCTGTCAATGATTCAGATTCGCCTTCAATAAGACTCAAAGCGGTCTTGTTGAGAGAGACTCCTGTCACAGCCACAGTGGGAGGTTCTACCGGGCCGCAGCCGAGGGTGACCAATCCTGCTGCCACAACTGTTATAGCAGCCAGGAATACTCTTGAACGAATTTGTTTCATAGCGTTTTGATATAAGAAGTGTTATTTCATACACATTTTATAAATCTCCAGCACATCCTCTTTCTTAAGCGGCTTGAAGCCGGGAAGAGTGCCGAAGTTCACAGACTTGGCAGCCATAATGTCGAAGAAAGTCTCGTCGATGCCCACCTCCGGGAGAGTCCTCTTCAGACCGAGGGTCTTGAAGAAGAAGTCGGCAAGCATATCGATGGCCTTGATGGCAATCTCCATCGGGGCCATCTTGGGATCGATGCCAAACACGTTGACGCCAAACTGAACGTACTTCGAAACGTTCTTCTCGTCGAGGCAGTATTCCAGCCAGCGTGGAGTCAGGATTGCAAGTCCGTGGCCGTGCGTGATGTCATAGAATGCCGAAAGCTCGTGCTCCATAGGGTGGCACGACCAGGCGTGTTTCTTGCCGGCAGTGACGAAGCCGTTGATGGCCCACGACGAAGTCCACATCAGGTTGGCGCGGGCTTCGTAATTGTCGGGCTCCTTCATCGCTATGGGTGCATACTTGATGACGGTCTTCATCATTCCCTCCATAAAGGTGTCGAGCATATAGAGATCCTGGTCGGGAGAGAAATAGACTTCGATGATGTGGCTCATAATGTCCGACGAACCGCAGGCTGTCTGATAAGGGCTCACGGTGAAAGTGTTCTCCGGGTCGAGAAATGACACCTTGGGCAGGATGTGGGGATCCAGACGGCCTATCTTGTCCTTTGTCTCGGGATTGCTGATGACTGCAGCGGTGTCCATCTCGGAACCGGTGGCGGACAGGGTAAGGATGTCGACTATGGGCAGCGCCTTCTCCACAGGGGCGCATTTCTTGAGGTCGAGGAAATCCCAGGGGTCGAAGTCCACGCAGGCACCTGCAGCGATCCATTTGGTGGCGTCGATGGTCGAGCCTCCGCCGACAGCGAGGAGCACGTCGATTTTGTGGTCCTTGCACATCTGGGCGCCCTTGCGGACAGAGTCGATGCGCGGGTTGGGCTCGATGCCGTCCAGTTCGAAGAGTTCGAGGCCTGCAGCCTTGATTTCCTTCACCACTTTGTCATAGAGGCCCATCCTCTTGATGGAGCCGCCGCCGTAGGTCATAAGCACGCGGGTGCCGAAGCGTTTCAATTCTTCTCCAAGATGATGAAGGTGGTCACGGCCGAAATACACCTTCACAGGAATGTTGTAGATAAAATCGTGTATCATATACGTAATCTGTTTATGAGTGTAAGGTAAGGAATTATTTCATTCCCCACAACTCATTTAAGAGCACGCATCGAATTCAATACTGCGAGCACGGTGACCCCGACGTCGGCGAAAACCGCCATCCACATCGTGGCTATGCCGAAGGCTGCCAGCAGCAGCACGAGAATCTTTATGCCAATCGAGAACCAGGTGTTCTCCCGGGCGATGCGAAGGGTGCGGCGGGCTATCTGCGCGGCGAGAGCGACTTTCGAAGGTTTGTCGTCCATAAGCACGACGTCAGCGGCTTCGATCGCGGCATCCGAGCCGAGGGCTCCCATCGCTATGCCTATGTCTGCCCTTGCCAGCACCGGGGCGTCGTTGATGCCGTCGCCCACGAAGGCCAGCGTACTTCCTGCGGGCCTGGAGGCCAGCAGTTCTTCCACGCGGCTCACCTTGCCGGCCGGCATCAGGCCTGCGTGCCACTCGTCGACTCCTGTCTCCGCAGCCACTTCCCTGGCCACGTCCTCGTGGTCTCCGGTGAGCATCACGGTCTTCGAAACTCCGAGCTCCTTGAGGTCCCGGATGGCCTGCGCTGCGTCGGCCTTGATGCGGTCTGAAATCACGATATGCCCAAGATAGGTGCCGTCCTGGCTGACGTGGATCACCGTTCCCGTCTTCTCGCACGGATGCCACTGCGCGCCCGTGAATTCCATCATCGAACTGTTGCCGACGTGGATCCTGCTGCCGTTGACCGTGGCGCTGATGCCTTTGCCGGCTACTTCCTGGACGTCTTCGATCAAACAGTCGTCATTCTCTTCGGGATATGCCGCACGCAGCGAGGCGGCTATGGGATGGGTGCTGAAACGTTCCACGTGGGCTGCCAGATGGAGCAGTTCCTTCTCCTCTATTATTTCGGGATGGACGGCCACGACTTCGAACACTCCTTCGGTGAGGGTGCCGGTCTTGTCGAAAACCACCGTATCCATCCTCGAGAGCGCCTCAAGATAGTTGGAGCCTTTGACGAGTATGCCTTTGCGGGATGCTCCGCCTATGCCGCCGAAGAATGCCAGGGGCACGCTGAGCACGAGGGCGCAGGGGCAGGAAACCACAAGGAACATCAGGGCCCGGTAGAACCAGGTGGAGAACGTGCCGCCGAACAGCGGAGGTATTACGGCCAGCAGAACTGCCGCTGCCACGACTATAGGCGTATATACCTTTGCGAAACGGGTTATGAAGTTCTCGCTGCGGGACTTGTTCTCGGATGCGTGCTCCACGAGTTCAAGAATGCGGGATGCCGTGGACTCGCCGAACTCCCTGGTGACTTTTACGCGGAGCACTCCGCTAAGGTTCACGCAGCCCGACAGTATCTCGTCTCCTTCCCCGATCTTGCGGGGAACGCTCTCTCCGGTCAGGGCGACGGTGTCGAGACTTGAAGAGCCTTCTTCCACAATTCCGTCCACCGGCACTTTTTCTCCAGGCCTTATCACTATCATATCCCCGGGCTTCAGCTCCTCACAGTGGACCTCGGCTATCTCGCCGTCACGCTCCAGGTTCGCAGTGTCGGGACAGATGTCCATCAGATGGGCTATGCTCTTGCGGCTTCGGCCTTCGGCTATACCCTCGAACAATTCTCCGACCTGAAAGAAGAGCATCACGAAAACCGCCTCCGGGAACTGAGTGGCCGCTTCCGGCAGGAAGCCGATGCCCAGGGCGCCGAGGGTTGCAACGCTCATCAGGAAGTTTTCGTCAAGAGCCTCACCGTGGGCAAGGCTTTCAGCGGCTTCCTTCAGCGTGTCCCATCCTGCCACGAGATATGGCACCAGATAGACCAGCAGCAGTTGCCAGGTGGCAAGGTTTGTTTTTTTCTCGATCAGCACGGCTGCGGCGAGCAGCAATGCTGCGACGGCTATCCGTATCAAGTTGCCGCGTGTTTCGTTCTCTTCTTCGTGATGGTGGTGATGTTCGTGTGCCATATCTTTGTCCTTGTTTACGGTGGCAAAGATAGAGGGCCTGCCCTGCAACTCAGTTGCAATGTTTGCGGCACTCCGGGCAGACGCCGCTGACCATATAGTTGACAGATTCTCCGTCATAACCTTCCGGCAGTTCGACATCGGGAATCGGAATGTCTTCGAGGCAGAAGGTCTTGCGGCAACGGGTGCAGAAGAAATGCACGTGCGCGTCATCGTCGTGGCGGTCGGAATGGCTGTGGCAGAGTTCGTAGCGCACCCCGTCGCCTCCGTCTTGAATGGTGTGGACAAGATGCTGTTCCCTGAATAGGGAGAGGGTGCGGCTTATGCCCGACTTGTCGATGGTGCCTATCTCCTCCTCAAGCTCCATCATCGACATCGGCCTGCCACCGTCACGAAGCGTAGCGGCGACAAGAATGCGGTTGGCAGTGGGTTTCACGCCGTGGTGCATCATCAGGTCTATGATATCGTTTTCAGCCATATGCAGTGCAAAAATAGCCATATAATCTGATTTTTGTAGTACTTTTGGCATCTCGTTATATCAACGATACAGCTATGAAGAACAACTCATTCCTTGCAAGCCTGGCCCTCATATGCCTGATCGCCCTTGCCTGCGGCATGACACCCGATCCGTCTCTCGACAAGTCCGGCTTCGTCAACATCGCCGAAGAAATTCCCGATGTGATGCTCGAGGTGCGCTACTACAGCACTTACAACTTCGTGGGAGACCGCATCAACGGCTACAATGCACCCGTGTCTTATATCACCCGCGAAGCAGCAGAGGCGCTCAAGAAAGCCAGTGACGCCGCTATGAAGGACGGCTACCGCATCCGCGTATATGACGCCTACAGGCCCCAGATGGCTGTAGACCACTTCAAGGCCTGGGCAAAGGACATCAGCGACACAAGGATGAAGGAATACTTCTATCCCGAACTTGACAAGTCCGTGCTTTTCGAACAAGGATACATCGCATCGCGTTCCGGACACTCAAGGGGCAGCACTATCGACCTCACCCTTTTCGATATGCGCACGGGCCACAACGTGGATATGGGCGGCACTTTCGACTATTTCGGGGAGCTGTCACATCCCGACTACACAGACATCACCGCTGAGCAATATGCCAACCGAATGTATCTCCGCAAGATTATGGTCGATGCAGGCTTCAGGCCGCTGACCACCGAATGGTGGCACTTCATCCTTGCGAACGAGCCTTATCCCGACACGTACTTCAATTTCCCTAACGAGTAGCGGCTACTCGGATTCCACATCCTGGGCATCCTCTTTCGGAAGACCGGATTTGCGCCGCTTGCGCCAGATGCTGCGCGCCTTCAATTTGCGCATCATCCTGGTCCACACGCCACGCTGGCGATGGAACTCTTCCGTAGCCCCCTTGAAGAATCCTTTTATGCCCGCAAGCACTATCAGCGCTGCGAATACTATGAGTGTGGCGATGGTGATTATGAGTATCAGCATACGGCAAAGATAGCAAACTTCTGCTATAAACCCAGCTGCGAGAGGAAATGCGAGATGATGTCAGGACGGCAGACGAGGGGGAATATGAAGCCGTATACAGCACCCCAGAAGTGCGCGGAGTGGCCTATGTTGTCGATGTTGCGCCTGGCCATATACCAGCAGTAGAGCAGGTAGAGCGGCGCGAATATGTAGCCCGGGATCGGGATGGGGACGAAGAAGATGTATATGCCCATCCTGGGTTCGAAGAGGATCGATGCGAACAGGACGGCTGAAACGGCTCCGGATGCACCCACGGCACTGTAGTTCATATCGTTCCTGAACTTGAACAGGTCGCCGAGAGTGGATACGAGCAGTGCGGTGACATACAGGACCACATAAAGCACCACTCCCGGTGTGCTGCCGAACGCTGCCGCGAAGTACTGTTCCACCACCGTACCGAAGAAATACAGGGTGAGCATATTGAACAGCAGATGGCCCCAGCTTCCGTGTACGAGGCCGTAGGTGAGCATACGATGCCACTGCTTCCGATGCCAGACTTCCCAGGCATTGAACTTGAGCGCGTGGAAGTTCAGCCTCCCGTTGAAACACAGGAGACTCACCGCGCTCGTGACGATTATCAGGATGAGTGTGACCACCCTAGCCGAGCAGTTCCTTTACGATGCCGGAAATGGTACGGCCGTCCGACAGGCCTGCGAGGGCCTTGTTGGCAACGCCCATCACCTTGCCCATATCCTTGATGGAAGTGGCGCCGACCTGGGCGATTATCTCCTGTATCTTTGCCCTTACTTCTTCGACTGGAAGTTGTTTGGGAAGGTACTTCTCCATAACGGCTGCCTCTGCGATCTCGTTGTCGGCCAATTCCTGGCGGCCGGCTGCGGCATACTGCTCGGCAGATTCCCTGCGCTGCTTTATAAGCTTCTGGATCATCTTCAGCACGTCTCCGTCCGTGACCTCTCCGGCACCGTTGCCGCTGGTCTTGAAAAGAAGTATTTCACCTTTGATGGCGCGGGTGGCTGCCATAGCCACGGCATCCTTGGCCTTCATCGCAGCCTTGATGTCTTCCTGTATCTGTTGTTCTAGTGTCATCTCTGTCTGTTTTTTCTTTCAAAGGTAAGAAACTATATTATTTTTGCATTGTCCTATGTCGAAGAAAGACAACCACAAGCTGCTCACCGAAGGTCCGGTCTCAAAAGCCATTCTCTCGATGGCCTTTCCTGCCATCATAAGCATGCTTGTCACCAGCATCTACAGCATCATATCCACCTTCTATGTGGGCCGCATCAGCACTCAGGCTACCGCCGCCGTAGGCGTCAGCTTCTCCGCGATGTCGGTAATCCAGGCCATCGCCTTTATGTTCGGCCAGGGTTCGGGCAACTTCATCTCGAGGGAGCTCGGTGCCAGGAACAGCAAGAGTTCGGCTGAGATGGCCGTGTTCGCGCTGGTGCTGTCAATGCTTTCGGGCGTAGTGCTCGGCATTGCGGGAATACTCTTCCTGAAGCCCCTTTCGATCCTTCTCGGCTCTACTCCGACCATCCTGCCCGACACGATGTCCTATATGTTCTATGTCCTTGCGGCCACTCCGTTCATAATGGGCGCCATCGTGCTCAACAACCAAATGCGTTTCGAAGGAAATGCCGCATACGCGATGTGGGGCATCATCTCCGGAGCCCTGCTTAACGTGGTTCTCGCCCCCATCCTGATATTCGTGTTCGGAATGGGCGTAAGCGGAGCGGGAATAGCGACTCTGGCCGGACAGGCCTTCAGCTTCTTCGTCCTGCAGTTGATGCATCGCAAAGCCGACGGCGTAAGGCTCGACCTGCGCAATCTGAGATGGAGCGGCAAGTATTTCAGGGAGATTCTGGCCGGAGGCACTCCTTCCCTCACCCGACAGGGGCTTGCGAGCATAAGCGTCGCCCTGCTCAACAATGCGGCTGGAGTCTACGGAGATGGTGCGATAGCAGGAATGTCGATAGTCGGCAGGATCACCTTCATCTTCCTTGCCGTAACCATCGGGCTGGGTCACGGTTTTCAGCCTTTGTGCGGTTTTTCTTATGGCGCCGGGCTCTATGGAAGGGTGCGCCAGGGATTCTATTTCGTCCTCAAGCTTGGCACCGCCCTGATGCTAGCGTTCGCCCTGGTAGGGATATTTTTCTCAGAGCCGCTGGTCGGGTTCTTCCGAAACGACCCGGCGGTCATCGAGGTCGGGTCGGCAGCCCTGCGCTGGCAGATGGCCACCCTGGCCCTCGTGCCGTTCGTGATGTATACCAATATGACTCTCCAGACTACCAGGCACCCGTGGGAGGCCAACATAATGGCAATGTCCCGCAACGGCCTGTTCTTCATCCCTGCAATCCTGATCCTTCCGCTACTGCTCGGTCTTCAGGGCGTCGAGATGGCCCAGGCAGTGGCCGACGTGCTGTCTGCAATCCTTGCAGCCATCGTCATCACGCGGTTCTTCAGGAAGCTGCCCTCCTGACGGCCTTCAGGATGAACCAGACGGAAAGTGCCAGGCCGATCGCGACGGTGATGACGGAGGCTTCGGCACCGAAGACGCCGCCGGTAAGGATGTCCGGGCCGCTCACCACAGGATGGATCAGAGAGTCGCCGGCATCTGCCCCTGAGACTTCGAAGCCGAAGATGTTGCCCTGGGTGAAGTTCCAGGCCCAATGGATGCCTATCGGAAGCCACAGCGTACCGGAATATTTATAGGCGGCACCGAGCAGAAGGCCAGCCTCCACTGCAATGGCGAACGAAGACCAGAGCGTAGCTCCCGGCTGCGGCAGGTGCATCAGGCCGAACAGCAGGGCCGAAACGGTCAGTGCCACTGCAAAGCCCCACTTCTCGTCTATCCAGCGGAAAAGCACGCCCCTGAAGATGATCTCCTCTCCTACCGCCACGAGCAGGAACAGCA
>JAEEGF011537832.1_pt1 | contig 13089 bp, 7 predicted proteins | sample 9134171 | NCBI WGS metagenome assembly JAEEGF01 (sample SAMN16246542, study PRJNA631951) | gut metagenome | biome: gut microbiome; feature: rumen; material: AP-attached | host: Bos | place: Iran: Karaj | collected 2018-10
CCTGTCCCTGTTCCCGACAGCCGGGGCAAGCGGAAGCATTACGGACGCGTCTCAGCTGAACAGCCCGACGGTGATTGTCGGCGTCGACCAGGGAAGCGCTGTCGAAACCGCTGTGAGCAGGGAACTGCCCCTGGCGCAGAAGGCATACTATAATGAAAAATATCTGGGCTATCAGGCTGTCGCACAGGGAAAGATCGATGCCTTTGCCTATGATCGTCTGCAGATGGAGACTGCCGTCCGCGGCGGTATGCAGGGGGTACATCTGCTCCCGGGATCTTTGGGCGAGACACTGAAAATCGCGGTGGGTGTTTCCCCCAATGCGGGGATTCCCGATCTGATGAAGAAAACAAACGAATTTATTGCCGAACTGAAGGCGGACGGAACACTGGACAGCATGTGGGAGCGCTGGTGTGCCGGAGAGAATGAGAATGCGGAGATGCCCGACATCCCGGTCTCCGAGGACAGCGACATCATCCTGAAGGTTGGGACCAGCGGTGTGGTGCCGCCCTACAGCTTCTTTCGGGGCAATGAGCTGAGCGGCTATGACATAGAACTGGCAAGGCGCTTTGCTGCCTGGCTGGGGACGGGCCTGAAGCTGGAGGTTTATGATTACGGTGCCATCATCTCTGCCTGCACAGTGGGTGATGTGGACTGTGTGATGGCAAATCTCCAGGTTACGCCTGAACGCGCGGAGGAAATTGCGTACTCGGACATCCTGTATGAATCCGAGATCGGGATCATGGTGCGGGGGGCGGAAGAGAAACCGGCAGCGGCCCATGGAGTCTATGGCTCAGTCAGCGAACTGGACGGGAAACGGATCGGCGTACAGACCGGCACGACTGCGGCGGCCATCACGCTTGAGAGTCTGCCGAATGCCCAGATCAGCTATTTTACGACCTTTCCGGATATGGCGGCCGCTCTGGAGGCAAACAAGATCGATGCCTTTCCGGGTGACGGACTGGTTTTGAGAATGATGGCGGCCGAGAACCCGGCACTGTTCATCCTGGACGACAGGATGAGCAGCTACGACTGCGGCGTCGTTCTGCCGAAAACCGGAAAGGGAGATCAGCTGCGCAGAGAACTGAACGAATGGATCGCCGGTATGAAGGAGAGCGGCCGGATGGACGCGCTGCTGAGCAAGTGGATCGAAACGCCCGAGGACGAGCGCACCCTTCCCGACTATCGCTCGCTGCCGGCGCCGAACGGGGTGCTCCGGGTGACGACAGAGGGGACCTACCCGCCGATGAACTATTACCGCGAGGGGGAACTGGTCGGCGTAGAGGTCGAGATGTGCGCGCTGTTCTGTGAGGAATACGGCTACGGGCTGGACATCAGCTCGATGAGCTTTGACGGAATGCTGGCGGCCGTGCAGAGCGGGAAGTTCGATTTCGCCCTCTCCGGCATTGCCGTTACCGACGAGCGGAAGGAGAGCGTCAACTTCTCCGATCCCTACTACAGCGGCGGATATCAGATGGCCGTACTCAAGTCCGACGAAGACCTGAAGGCCGAAGCGGCTTCCGACGGGAAGGGCCTCCTTGACCGGATCATGGAAAGCTTTGAAAAGACCTTCGTGCGGGAAGGCCGTTGGCGGCTGTTTGTGCAGGGCGTGGCAAACACCCTTGTCATCACCCTTCTTTCGGTTTTGTTCGGCAATCTGCTTGGCTTTCTGCTGTTTATGCTCTGCCGCAGGGGGAACCGCACCGCCAACCGCATCACCGGGGTCTGCCTCTGGCTGGTACAGGGGATGCCGGGGGTGGTCCTGCTGATGGTGCTGTACTACATCGTCTTCGGGAATCTCTCTGTCAGCGGGCTGGCCGTTTCGGTATTCGGCTTTACGCTGACCTTCGGTGCGGCTGTATTCGGCCTGCTGAAGACCGGGGTCGGGGCCATCGACCGCGGTCAGTATGAAGCGGCCTATGCCCTCGGGTATTCCGACCGGCAGACCTTTTTCCGCTTTATCCTGCCGCAGGCGCTGCCGCTGGTGACAGGCGCATACCGGGGCGAACTGGTCAGCCTGCTGAAGGCAACGGCGGTCGTAGGCTATATCGCGGTGCAGGACCTGACCAAGATGGGCGATATTGTCCGCAGCCGGACCTATGAGGCCTTCTTCCCGCTGATCGCGGTGACGGTGATCTACTTCTGCCTGGAAGGAATCCTCAGTTTGATCACCGGAAGGCTGGAAACCCTGCTGAACCCCCGCCGGCGCAGCGCGGAGGCAATCCGGAAGGGGGTGACGGAGGATGATTGAACTTCTGCATGTGGAAAAACGCTATCCCAACGCGACCCCGCTGAAGGATGTCTGCGCGAAAATACAGGATGGCGAGGTGATTGCGGTCATCGGCCCCTCCGGTACCGGCAAGAGCACGCTGCTGCGCTGCATCAACCGTCTGGAAACGCCCACCGCGGGAAAAATCATTGTGGACGGTGAGGACATCACCGCGCCCGGCTGCAGTCTGAACGCAGTGCGGCGAAAGATGGGCATGGTCTTTCAGAGCTTCAACCTCTTCAATCACCTGACGGTCATCGAGAACGTCATCGCTGCGCCCATGGACCTGAAAAAGGCCTCCAAAAACGAGGCCTGGCAGAAGGGCATGCGCCTGCTGCGCACGGTCGGGCTTGGCGACAGGGCCTACAGCTATCCGGATGAACTCTCAGGAGGTCAGAAACAGCGTGCGGCGATTGCACGGGCTCTCGCAATGGATCCCTCGGTGATCCTCCTGGATGAGCCGACCAGCGCGCTGGACCCCACCATGGTCGGTGAGGTCCAGACGGTCATCCGCGAACTGACGAAGCTCGGCAAAACGATGATGATTGTGACGCATGAGATGGCCTTTGCCAAAGCAATCAGCACCCGTGTTTTTTACATGGATGAGGGCGTTATTTTTGAGGAGGGCACACCCGGGCAGATTTTCGACCACCCGCAGAAGGAAAAGACGCGGCGCTTTATCCGCCGCCTCAAGGTGCTCGATCTGGAGATCAGCAGCCGAACCTATGATTATCTGAGTACGATGAGCAGCATAACCGAATACGGCGTCAGGAACCAGATTCCCCCGCTGCTGACCGGGCATATCCAGCTGGCTTTTGAAGAGCTGGTTCACCATCTGATCCTGCCGAAGCTGGAGAAACCGGCTGTCCGGATTGCAGTCGAGTACGCCGCCGACGAGGAAAAGGCGGTTATGACCGTCCTGTATGGCAGCGAGCCTTTCAACCCGCTCCTGTCGGGTGATACCCTTTCTCTGTCGGTCATCAAAGGAATTACGCAGGATCAGCAGTACAGCGAGAATCCCGCGGGGCCGGAGAGAAACCGCATCACCCTGATGCTGCAGGCTCAGCCTTCCGTGTCTCCGGTTTCCTCTCCATGACGGACCTCCCGGAATTCTGTGCCTATCATACGATATCCATGCCCGGCGGTCAAGAAAAACCGGCGGAACACCATCAACGGAGGTAGGACCCATGTTCAGCAGACAGTTTACACTAAACGAAGAAAGCCTTGCCATCATCCGGCAGTTCGGCGAGCATATGCCCGGCGGTTTCTTTCTCTATAAAGCGGACGAGAACGAAGAACTGCTGTATGCCAACAAAGCCGTCTGCGACATCTTCGGCTGCAGCAGCCTGGAAGAATTCAAGGAGATGACCGGCTTTACCTTCCGGGGCATGATCCATCCGGAGGACTGCGAGCGGGTATCGAACGAAATCCGGCACCAGATCGCCAATGCCGAGGACGAAGTTGACCATGTGGAATACCGGATTGTCAGGAAGGACGGAGAGATTCGCTGGATCGACGACTACGGCCACTATGTCGAGTCGGATGTCTACAGGGGACTGTACTATGTCTTCATCTCGGATATCACCGACCAGCGTCTGAAGGCGGAATCCGACAAGGCGCTGCGCACGGCAGTCATTGAGGCCCTGACCCGGGTTTATGACTCGGTCTGGATGATTCACAGTCTCGAAACCCAGCGGTTTGAACTGCTTCGGATCGATAAAGAACTGGTCCATACGATGCCTGCCAGCGAGGCCATGAGAATTACACGGTTTTCCGATGCCTTCGCCTTTTATTCGCGGCTGGTTCTCGAGGAGGACAGGCCGGGCTTCCTCGAAGCGGTAACACCGGAGAACATTGACCGGAACACCCAGAACCGGCTGATCTATTCCGTCCCGTTCCGCCGGGTATTTGAAACCGGTATCCGCTACTACCGGCTGGAATTTGCCAGGCTGGTCCTGAAAACCGGAGAGGTTCGGATCGTTGCCGGCTTTAAGGATGTGGACGAGGAGGTCCGCAAGGAGCAGCAGATTCAGCAGGCCCTCCGAGAGGCCATCGACGCGGCCAACGCCTCGAACAGGGCCAAGAGCGATTTTCTCTCCAGTATGAGCCATGATATCCGCACGCCCATGAACGGAATCATCGGCATGACGACCATCGCCATGAGCAATCTTGACAACCGGGAACGCGTGGCCGACTGCCTTCGGAAGATTGCCGATTCCAGTGACCACCTGCTCTCGCTCATCAACGAGGTCCTGGACATGAACAAGATCGAGTCCGGAAAGATAGAGCTGCTGGAAGAGGAATTCAGCCTGCGGGATCTGATCGGCAGCATGCTGGCTATGACCCGGCCGCAGATTCAGGCACGCGGCCACGCGTTTCGCCTGGATATGGACGGGCTCCGGCACGAGCGTGTGATCGGCGACAGCCGAAGGATCCAGCAGGTCTTTGTCAACATCCTCTCCAACGCCATCAAATACACGCCCGACGGCGGGAGCATCTCACTCACGGTCCGGGAAACACCCACCAAAACCCACGACTTCGGCCATTATCAGTTTATCTTTGAGGACAACGGCTTCGGCATGACGGAAGAGTTCCAGAAACACCTGTTTGAACCCTTTGCCCGGGCCAACGACAGACAGAACGCCGGCATCCAGGGCACAGGGCTCGGCATGACCATTACCCGGAACCTGGTCCGCATGATGGGCGGGGATATCGGTGTGGACAGCGTCTACGGCAAGGGCTCGCGCTTTACGGTCAATCTGTATCTGAAGATCGCAGATGCCAGGGACTCAGGCGGGTGTACGGTGAAAGAGAGTGCGGATGCGCCTCTGCACAGTCTGGAAGAGATGTCGCTGGCAGGGAAGCGCGTCCTGCTGGCCGAGGACCAGGACCTCAACGCCGAGATTGCCACGGACTTTCTGGAGATGACCGGACTTGAGGTGGACTGGGCAAGGGACGGGGACCAGGTCGTGGAGAAGATGGCAGCTGCGCCTGACGGGTATTACAGCATGATCTTTATGGATATCCAGATGCCCAACCGGAACGGGTATCAGGCAGCCCAGGCCATCCGGGCCATGGACAGGGAATGGTGCAGACAGATTCCGATTGTGGCCATGACGGCCGACGCCTTCACCGACGATGTTCTGAACAGCCGCAGGGCGGGGATGAACGAGCACATCGCCAAGCCGATCGACATCGACGCGCTTGCGCGTATCCTGAGCACATATGTGAAAGAGACGGAAAGCGGGGCACAGGATGAATAGAAAGACTGACTTCCCATTACGCTTGAGAAAGGCTGGGCTTCTCCTGGCACTGGCGGTCATGCTGACGATGCTGACAGCCGCCGTTCCGGCCGCAGAGGCGGAAGGCGCTCCGGAAACCACGCCTGCCGCCGTACACTATACCATTCCGGAGGGCGCACCGGCGGCGCCGATGCCGGTGTATGACAATTACGGTGCGGCACCCGTGGATGAGGCATACAGACTCGACGAAGTGATTCAGAAGGCACGGGAAAGCGGCCTGCTCGGTGCGGACGAGACCGTAGCCTTCCGCTCAGACGCACCGTTTTACCGCGGGATGTATGCCCGCAACATCGAGTATTATCTCGACGACAGCATCCTCGTGATTCTCTGGAAGGAGAACATCGAGGGGAAGTGCTGTACCTTTGCCGAGGTCAAAATCGCCGACCCCTCCCAGCTGCGCAGAAAGCTGGCCGAAGATACCTACGGTTCTGAGTACCAGTATTTTGCCTCCGAACTGCATGAACAGGTGAATGCCGTCGTCACGATGAACGCCGACTATTATCTGCCCCGGGAATTCGGCATTGTGGTCAATAACCGTGAGCTCTGCCGCTTCAATACCGACTATTATGCCGAGGGCTATTCCAAATACAACTGCGTGGACACGCTGTTCGTCAATTCCTCCGGCGACTTCCTGTATAAGAAAATGGGTGAAGAGAATACCCCGGAGAGCATCGAGAGCTTTATCCGCGACAACGACATCCTCTTCTCCGTCGCCTTCGGCCCGGTGCTTGTCGAAAACGGTGAACCGCAGCCCTGCACCTGGTACCCGCTGGGCGAGGTCAATCTGGGCTATTCCCGCGCGGGGATCGGTCAGATGGGGAAGGGACACTATCTCTACATGTCCCTGAACCACGGCAGCCAGGAAGCACGCTGGACGGTGACCGAGTTTGCCCGGCACTTTGCGGAAAAACCCGTACAGACGGCCTATTGCCTGGACGGCGGCCAAACGGGCGAGGTGTATTTCTGCGGTTCGGTGTATAATTATATCGACTTCGGCGTCGAGCGCCGCGTCAGCGATATTCTGTACTTCGCCACGGCCGTTCCCTCTGCGGAGGAGCCTGGCGCCTGACAGAAAAGAAAACGCAGGAACCCACCGGTCATCACCGGTGGGTTCCTGGCATATGATTCGGATTGCGCGGTGCTTCAGCGAAGGGGAGCGACCACCAGAAATCTTGCGCTGCCGCAGTAGGAAAAGGCATCCTCATCCATCTGCACATCGCTGCAGAGAATAGCCTGCTCCAGCACGCGGCAGTACTCAAAGGCATCCGCCTTCAGCACCGAGCCGGATTCGCAGAAGACCGTCTTCAGCTGCTTGCTGTAGCCGAAGCATCTTTCCCCGATCACGGCACCGGGCTGGACGATCAAGGTTTCCCCGGTCTTGCAGTAGGAAAAGGCACATCTGTCCAGCTGTGCCCCCCGCGGGATCACGATCAGATCCGGCAGAGAAGCGTAGCTGAAGGCATCGCCGCCGATGAACACGTCTTCCGGCAGCGTGAAGCGATCGGAAACGACGCAGTACTCAAAGGCGCGCCGCTGAATCTCACGGATCCGGTCGGGTATGGTGAGACTTTTCACCTTGACATAGCTGAAGGCCTGATATCCGATTTCGGTCACCGGGTATCCGTCGAGCTCTGTGGGGATGACGAGTTCTTCCGCGTCGCCCTCATAGCCGCAGATGGTGACGCTGGTTTTATCCTCGTTGATATAATAGGAATAGTCACCGCTGGTATACACAGGTGGGGGGACGTAATTGGGATCCACCTCCGTGGCAGAGGCAGCGGCGGAACCGAGCATCAGGACAACGAGCATGCCTGAAAGCAGAGCCTTTATCCCTCCGGAAAAAAACCGAGTATTCTGTTTTTTCATATGGCGATCCTCCTCCGAGGCGTCGAGCCTCATTTTTTTTATGCTGTCTGTTGCCATCATTATATCATCCGAACAATCAAATGCAACAGAAATCGTTTGTACCTGCCGCGGAAACTCTTGTAGGGAAAGGAAGTGCCTGTTATAATAAACGGGAAAGCAACCCAGAGGAAAAACAATAGAAAAAGGAGATCGATTATGAAAAGAACAAAAAGACTTTTGGCGTTGTTCCTTTCCCTGATGCTTCTGGCGGCACTCGCTGTTCCGGCTTCGGCCGACTACGATTATGCGGCGAACGCCAAAATCTTCCACACTGACTATACCGGCAAAACCGTCATTCTGCATACGAACGACGTGCATGGCGCGATTGAGGGCTATGCCTATATTCCTGCATTGAGAGCCCGCCTGGAGGCTGCCGGTGCGGAGGTCTTCGTGGTGGATGGCGGGGACTACAGCCAGGGCTCCGCTTATGTCAGTGCTTCGAAGGGCGCCAGTGCCGTTGCCTTGATGAATGAAGCCGGCTATGATGTTGTCGCTCTGGGCAACCACGAGTTTGATTACGGCTATGCAGTTCTGAAAAAGAACATGGAAGCGGCTGATTTTAAGGTCGTCTGCGCGGATGTCTATCAGGAAGAGACCGGTGAGACGATCTTCGACCCCACTGCGCTCATTGAGACGAAGGGCGGCCTGAAGCTCGGCTTCTTCGGCATGGAAACGCCCGAAACCGCGTCGAAGGTCAACCCTCCCATGATCAAGGGTATTTCTTTTGCAAGCTTTGACGATCTCTATGCCAGCGCCCAGATCGCGGTGAATAGTCTGAAAGAGCAGGGGGCGGATCTGATTATCGGCCTGACCCATCTCGGCGTTGACGACGAATCCGCGGAAAACGGCTACCGCTCGCTCGACCTCTACGACAAGGTTCCCGACATTGATTTCCTGATCGACGCACATTCCCATACGGTCATGACAGGCGGCGAGAACGGAGAACCGATCCAGTCTACCGGTACCGGACTGAAATATATCGGCGTTGTTGTGATTGATAACGAAACCAAAACGGTTGCAGACAACTTCCTGATGGAAACTGCTGGACTTGAAAAGGACGAAAAGACCGCTGCAGCGGTAAAGGCCGTCATCGATGCCGTGGATGCGGAATACGGCGAGGTCTTTGCTGAGAGCCAGGTTGTCCTCAACGGTGTGCGTGATCCAAACCGCAGCGAAGAGACCAATATGGGTGAATTCATTACCGAGTCTATGGTCTGGAGCGTCAGTTCCACCGGCGGCCTGGACCAGTATGAGGGCATTCCGGTCCTCGGGATTAACAACGGCGGCGGCATCCGAGCTTCCATCGAAAAGGGCCCTGTCACCAAACGGGATGTCCAGAACGTGCTTCCTTTCGGAAATACCATTGCCGTGGTTCTTGTCAATGGTAAGGAACTGCTGGAGGTGCTTGAGGCGTCCACTGCCTTTACGCCGGAGTCGATGGGCGCTTTCCCGCAGACCTGCGGAATGGAGTGGACGGTCGATACCACCGTTCCCTATGATCAGGGTGAACTGTACATCCTCAACGGCAAGGAGGGCAGCTACTATGCTCCGGCCTCCATCAAGCGCGTCAGCATCAAGTCTGTGGGCGGTGAGCCATTTGATCCGGACAGTCTCTATGTTGTTGTTACCAACAACTTCTGTGCTGCCGGCGGAGACACCTACAACGCCTTCAACCGCGCATACAGCCAGGGCTTCGGCTTCGATACCGGCATTCCCATGGACGAGGCGCTCATCAGCTATGTTGAAGAAGCCCTCGGCGGCGTGATCGGTGAGAAATACGCCGAGCCCTCCGACATGGCCAAACAGATTCGTTCCTGAGGGCGCATATTCTGAAAACCTGAACCCGTGATAAAACCAAAGCCGCCGGCGTCCGCCGGCGGCTTTCAAAGTACAGCGGCCCGTTTATGCTTCGTTTTCCTGCTTGCTTTCCTGTTCGATTTCCGGGGTGGCTTTCGGGTCGCTTTTCTGCTCCTTTCGGGCCTGTTTTCCTCTCAGACTGGTCACGCCGCCTACCTGACTGTTGTTGAGCAGCACAACATTGCCTTCGTCGTCGGTGATCTCTGTGTGCCGGATGCCCATATCCGTGACATGACCCGTTATCCCGGCAACACTGACATAGTCGCCCACATGGACGGTGCCCTCCATCATCATCAGGAAGCCGGCGAGCAGATCAGAGGCCATGCTCTGGGCACCCATACCAACGGCGATGGAGATGATGCCGGCTGAGGCCAGCAGCGCCGTCGTGTTCACACCGAACATATCAAGAATGCAGAAGAACAGGAAGACGCCTGCGGCATAGGCAACGAGACTGTTCACAAGCCTGGTGATCGTCCTGGCCCGGAGACTGAGACGACGCTCCAACAGCTGCAGCACGGTCCGCAGCAAAAACGCAAGGAAGAGCGTGAAAGCCGCGACGAACATGGCGGCCCAGATGGAAAACAGATGCACGCCTTTGGACCACTGCCCGCTAAAGACGTAGTCAAAGGCAGGCCACAGGCCTTTGGACGAGACGATCAGAGCGAAGGCTGCAAACAGCGTAAGGAAGGTGAAATAGCCGTCGGGGAAGACCATCAGGGGATTTCCCAACCTTGCGGGAGACTGCAGCTTCCCGTCTGCCTCCGCCATCGCCTGTGCACACAGCAGGCCTGCTGCCGGGAAATACAGCAGTGCCAGGATCAGCAGCACGGCCAGTGCCTGCAGGACAAAGCCTGCCTGCATGTAAGACTGCAGATGCTCGGGCACGATGGATACGAGCGTCTTCCCGTCAGATGAGACCGCAGATACATACACACCCTTCCCCCTGAATTCGGTAAAGCCCTCAAAGCTGCTTCCAGACTCAAAATCATCCAGATAGTCTTCTGCCTTCTGACCGATCAGTCCAGGGTCACTTGAGGCGATAAAGCGGCCGTCCTCATCGCTGATGGCGGCGGCGATCTGACCCGCCTGTAAAGCAAAGCTGCTGACTGCGCTTTCATAGCTCATCCGCTCAAGCTCCGCAGCCAGATCCTCGGCACCGTAGACGGCCAGAAGAAATCCGTCTAGCTGCCTGTCAGCATCTGTCATCATGATCGCCGTGCCAAGCTGGATCCGGCCCGTGTAAGGATCCGCCGCGGGCCCTGCAACAGCATAAGGGTAACCCATCAGCACGGCACGGTACTCCTCGCTGAGGTTTGTGCCGACTGCAAAGCCGGTATAGCTGTTGCTGGAGGCGAGCTCCTGCCCGGCGCTGTCAAAGCGCATCAGGTAATCGGTCCCCGCGATGCGGTTAAGCTCCTCAAGACCGTCTCGCACCTGATAGTCCGGGTACTCCGTCAGGAAGCCGGCCAGCATCTCTGCGCGTGCCAGGTAACAGTTCACAAAAGTGCTGCGGATCATATCCTCCTGACTCCTGCGCAGGTCTATCTCATACTGGATGGTTTCCCGCTTGGCTTTGGCGGTGAAGACGGCATTCGTCCGGTTCTCCAGCAGCAGAAGCATAGAGGAAAAGAGAACGGTGACCGCAAGCACCACCAGCATACCGGGCAGGGTCGCCCGGCTCAGCTGACTGCGCGAGACAGCGACCGGGCCTTCTCTGCCCTTCTTCCGGAGAAGAATGCGGAAAACGTAGAGCTGGAACATCGCCATCCCGCAGCCGATGATGGATGAAATGGCCAGGGCAATGAAAAAACCGGTTCTGAAGACATCCATATACGGAACCGTCATCAGAATTTCCGTATTCTCCGCCGGAAGGTGCATCAGTGCCGCGAGGTAACGCTCTCCCAGCAGGGTGATGATCTTGCTGGGCCGTCTGTTTCCCCTGATTTGAAAGCTGCCGCTGTTCTGGAAGACCTTTGCCAGATCCTCGTACAGCTGCGAGGTTTGCTCAGGTGTGAGACCGTCCAGCGGAAAGCCCGCCAGTCTGTCGCCGGTTTTGGCAAAGGCGGAAGCATCGACCCCGGACAGCATGCGCTCAAGCACAGCGGACCAGTCGCTGATTTCATTGTACATCTCCAGCAAGGCTTCACACGGAAACTCAAAGAGCAGACTGCGCTGCATGCTTCCCGGGATGGGAAGCAGCACGAAGCCTCTGCCGTCATTCTTTCCGGCAGCCTCTCCGTCTTTCGAAAGCGCAGGATAGAGCTCCAGACGCGGGTCCCGGGGCTCAAGGCTCTGCAAGCAGCTGCGGACGGTTTCCTCAGGACTCACCGAACCGGTGGTGTCAAGCAGCTGCTTTTGCCCGTCCAGCAGGGAAACGCTGTCGGCTGAAACCGCAGCACGTACCCGCTCCAGCTTCTCCGCATCCGGGATGCCGTTCACTTTCATGAAGAGTTTCAGCCCGAGCTCTGCCCTGGCCAGAACATCGTCTTCGTATATGCGGCTGCGAAGCGCCAGTTCCTTCTTGCAGCTGTCGACGATCCTCGGAATGTCACCAAGATGATCATCCATACGCCCCAGAATGATATTTCTGTAGTAAGAGAGGGAAGCGGAAAACACAAGAACCGCGATCAGCAGAAAGACACCCAAAGAAAAGGCGCAAAGCTTTTTCCCGGTCTTTCCCAGCAGAAGAGCTTTGATCCCATCAGAAGAATTTGTCATTGCCAGCCTCCTTCGAAGAATTACAATCATACTAACACAGTTTCCTGATGATTTCCACCGCAGAATGATAAAACCGCTCTATTCAATCTCCAACGCCCCATACCGCAGGACAAATATGAGTTTCTGTGTCTGCTTTCACGAAAACCCTGTTGAACGGAGCCAGGCTATTTGATATACTGCAAGAAAATAATCAGAATCCCGATCAAGGGGGATGGATGCCTTGGGGGACACCCGAACAGAAAACAGAGAAATCAACTATGTCAACGACCCGGTAGGAAAGCTTTATCGACGGCTGCTGCCATCGGCCATCGGATCGCTTCTGACCGCCACGGTGGCGTCGCTCATTGACGTCGTCATACTCAGCTACTTCCTTGGACCGTCCATGCTGGCGGTGGTGGAGCTGTGCATGCCCGTATACATGCTGGTCAATACGCTGGCCATGCTCATCTCCTCCGGCGCAGCTACACTGTACGCCCATTTTTTGGGTGAAGGGGACCGGAAAGAGGCGCTCTGCTGGTTCTCTGCCTCTACAATCCATATGCTCATCTGCGGCAGCGTGCTGATGCTGGCAGGACTGCTGTTTACCGGGCCGGCGGTGCGTCTGCTGGGAGCAAATGATGCAATCATGGAGCCGACCATGGAGTATGCGCGCGTACTGTTTTTCTTCATGATTCCGCTGATCATGTATGTGCAGCTTGTGTTCTTCGTGCGCATTGACGATGATCCGAACAGGGTCCTGGCCGCGACCTCTGTCTGTGCCTTTGTCAACCTTGTGCTGGACACCTCCTCTGCCGGTATCCGGCAGATCATCGCGGCGCACAAGCAGATGAACGGAGCACTGACGCTCAGAAACGTGACGCCCGAGGTCCTGGCCGTTCTGCATATGACAGGTCTGGACAAGAAGCTCCATATTGAGCAGTGAGACCGGTATGCCGGGCCGCCGTAAACAAAAAAAAGTCCGCCGTACAGAAGGCGGGTGCCTGCCGGAACATGTTTGCCGCGATCCTTTTGTGACTGCAGAGCTGTGGATTGCAGATACGG
>JAEEGF010572528.1_pt1 | contig 13087 bp, 10 predicted proteins | sample 9134171 | NCBI WGS metagenome assembly JAEEGF01 (sample SAMN16246542, study PRJNA631951) | gut metagenome | biome: gut microbiome; feature: rumen; material: AP-attached | host: Bos | place: Iran: Karaj | collected 2018-10
ACCTTACTCTTAGTGTGGCTCCACTCCACGCTTCCAAGCTTATTAAGCTTGGGCTTATGTGTAGTCTCGCTGTCACCTCCGCCTGATGCATATTTCTGTATAACACCAAGGCCTGTTGCAAGAACATAGAGATTTCCGCCATCTCCATACTCAATCTTGATATAATCCCTTACAACATGGTCTGTTTCAATCTTCTCTATGCCTCTGTAGATTCCAAGGCCATGGTCCTCATGTACCACATAGTCGCCAATCTTAAGGTCTGAAAAGCTTGATATTTTCTCGCCCTGATACTCGCTCTTTTTCTTCTTTTTGCGCTTCTTGACATGCTCTGTGAAAATATCACTCTCTGCAATGACTGCAAACTTTATCTCAGGATACTCAAAGCCCTTAAGTATCCTTCCATAATAGGTCATGATCTCTCCGGGCTTAAGGACACGTCCGGGATCTTCACTGCAAAAGGCTGTAACCAGGTTATCCCTTAAATCATCTACGATTCTCTTAGCTCTTGTTCTTGAACCGGATAGTATCAGGACTCTGTAGCCCTCTTTAACATATTTTTTAAGATCTGAAACAAGTGACTCAAAGCTGTTATTATAAGGAGCAATACTTCTTGCCCTTATATCCCAGGTCTTCTCAGGTTCAAAAAGATTCTGTGATTTTGGCATCTGAAGCGCTGAAATCAGCACTCTTCTTCCATTTCCCATTCTTGCAATACAATTATCTATGGAATAAAGAAGATCCATCTGCCCCGGAAGCGTATATCCTTTTTCCGCCCTGTGGGTCATACTCTCTTTAAACTCGGTCTCTACCGCCCAGGCATGCTCCTGAACCCTCTGCGGTTCATCTATGAAAATGCAGCTCTTTCCCTTGGGGAACATTTCCTGCATTGTAACTGTATCCGGGTAAAAATATCTTATGTAGCTCTCAAGATTTACAAGGGACTTAAGTTCAAAGAGCTGCTCTCGCAGTTCCTCTGTCTGAGTCTTGAGCTGATGAGCTTCCTTGGTCTTAAACTCAGAGCGAAGAAGCTCCACTCTTTTATCCGTATCCTCCTGGATTCTGTCCATTCCTTCAGACAAAAGCTGCTCAGTCAGAATAATTTCAGAGGCAGGATAAATCTCGATAGATTCCAGCTTCTCAAGAGATCTCTGGGATAAAATGTCAAAGCTTCTGATGGACTGTATCTCATCTCCCCACAGTTCAATACGGAATGGATTCTCCTCCGTCAGGTCAAAGACATCCACAATATCACCACGAACAGAGAATTCGCCCGGACCCTCGACCTGGTAGTTCCTGATATAGCCCATGGTTGTTAGGCGCTTTGCAATCTCTATCTCATCGATCGGCTTGTGCTTATCGATCTCAAGAATGTTCTCCTTGATGATCTCAGGTCTGATCTGTGGTGCCATGAGAGCAGCGAAGGTAGTGACAACTGTGACTGGTCTTCCCTCGAGAAGTCTTCTCATGGTGCGGATTCGCTGTCTTACTATCTCGTTACTATGAACATCTGCCTGGTAAAAAATAAGATCCTTGGCCGGATATACTGTGACATTTCTGTCATAAAACTTATAGTCCTCGTATATCTCTTTGGCTCTGAGGTCAGAATAGGTGACAATAATTCTGTATTTGAAACCAGCTCCCAGGCTGTCAATAAAATGAAGCTTCTGGGAGTCTACGCATCCTGTCACCTCTGCGCAGGCAAAGGGCTTATCAAGATATTCATTTATTTCCTGGAACTGCCTTAGTTCTGTTAAAGGAGTCTGAATCGCTCTCATATTTTTACACCATAAAAATATACAATCAGTCTGCTACTTATTTATCGCTATCTTTTTTCTTGTTGGAATTGTACTTGTTCATTGCAGAATCAACGCCGGCAGCTATTATCTCTTCAACTGCACCTACAGCTGACTCAATTCCTTCCTTGATGGATACTGCATCCTCGCCTTCAAAGTGGCCCAGAACCCAGTCCACCATATCCCATTCCTTGGGCTTTTTGCCGACACCGACACGAACTCTGTTAAACTCACTGTGTCCAAGCTGGGCAATAATGCTCTTAAGACCGTTATGTCCACCGGCACTTCCCTTAGGACGAACTCTGATATTTCCTACATCAAGCTCAACATCATCAGAAATAACGATGAGTTCCTCCTTAGAATCAACCTTGAAGTAGTCGCAGATTGGTCTAATAGCCTCTCCGCTAAGGTTCATATATGTAAGGGGCTTAACGAGGATCACTCTGTCAGCTCCTATTCTTCCTTTTCCGTATACTGCCTTGAACTTTGTCTCAGTGAGCTCAATATGATATTTATCAGAAAGGGCATCGATAGTATCAAAGCCCACGTTGTGTCTTGTTTCAAAGTATTTCTTTTCAGGATTACCAAGTCCTGCTATAACGTACATCTTACCTGTTTCCTCTTCTTTCTCTTTTACAAACAATCTCTTTAAAAAATCAAACATTTCCCCACCTATTTTCCACACAACAACATTTCTTTTCCCATATATACCCATTTATGGGCATGCGTATATGCGCCGGAAGCAAAATGATGCCCCCTGCGTATTTGCAATCCTATAATAACATAAGGGAGCCCAGAAATCTAAGCCCCCTCATACATTATTTGATATTAAATTTTCTGATTTACTCTGCTACAGGTGCTGCAGAATCCCCCTCTGCAACTTCGTCAGCAGCCTTATCGTACGCTTCCAATATGGTGTCCTGAAGAACCTTTCTCATATCGGAGTTGATAGGATGTGCGATGTCTCTATACTCTCCATCAGTTGATTTCTTGCTAGGCATTGCGATAAACAAGCCTCTCTCGCCTTCGATCACTTTGATGTCATGAACTACAAATTCATTATCAAAAGTAACTGAAACTACTGCGCGCATCTTACCCTGCTTGGTGACTTTTCTTACTCTAACATCTGTTATCTTCATTTGGTAACCCCCTCTTGGTTAGACTGAAGCTGTCAATTGTTACAGTACGTACCGTTCATTGTTCTCGACAACAACCTTGATGCCGTTATCCTCTTTATAATAAGAGTTAGCCTGGATTGTACCATGGCTCTCAACAATGCAGTTCTCAATGTGTGAATTGTCCCCGATGTACACATCATTAAGTATTATTGAATTTTTGATATAGCAGTTATTTCCGATGAAAGCCCCCTTGAATACCAATGAATCTTCTACAGTTCCATTGATAATGCATCCACTGGAAATAAGACTGTTCTTGACGTTAACACCTACGTTGTACTTGGCAGGTGGAAGGTCAACTACCTTGGTGTAGATTCCTGGATAATCGCGGAAGAAATAGTTACGAACTTCTGGCTTGAGGAAATCCATGTTGGTTCTGTAGTAATCCTCAACTGATGCGATGTTGTTCCAGTACTCCTTGATCTTGTAGCCGTAGATACGCTTCATATCCTTGTATCTAACGAGGATGTCTCTAACGAAGTCATATCTCTCTTCTGCCTCAGCTCTCTCGATAAGCTCGATGAGCTGTCTACGTCTGATTACGTAAATACCACAGGAAATGGTGTTGGATCTTGATACAACAGGCTTCTCTTCGAATTCCTCGATTCGGCTCTCCTCGTTCATACGGATTGTTCCGAATCTCTCTGTATCAATGCTTGCTGGCATATCCTTGCAAACCACTGTGATATCTGACTGCTTCTGAATGTGATACTCAAGAAGCTTAGCGTAATCCATCTTGTAAACACAGTCACCTGAAGTAATGATTACGTATGGTTCGTGACAACTTCTCAAAAACTCAAGGTTCTGTGCAATGGCATCTGCTGTTCCTCTGTACCAGAGGTTACCAGAAGCCTTAACTGCTGGAGTGAATACATACAGACCGCCCTGTTTACGTCCGAAGTCCCACCACTTGGAGGAACTAAGGTGTGTGTTAAGACTGCCTGCGTTATACTGTGTGAATACGGCAACTGTCTGAATGTGTGAGTTGGTCATGTTACTAAGAGCAAAGTCGATGCTCCTGTAAAAACCTGCCACTGGCATAGCACAAACCGCTCTGCGCTTGGAGAGCTCCTGCATTCTGCTACTGCTACCGCCTGCTAAAATAATGCCAATCGCCCTCATGTCAATCACCTGCCTTATCTAATGTTCTGCCGCTTTCAAGGATTCCGCCTGGGTAATCCTTTTCAGTGGTCTTACCTGAAATCATTGTATTCTTACCAATCTGTACATTGTCTGGAATAACTGATTTCTCACCGATAGTGCAGAGACCTTCACAATAAATTCCGGGCTTGGTCTCATTCTCTTTTTCCTCGAAGGCTCCGATTGTAACCTTGTTACCAATCTTAACCTTCTCTGCGATGATGCCCTTTTCTATGTTACAGCCTTCGCCGATCTCTGTCTCATTCATGATGATAGAGTGGCTGACTACTGTATCCTTGCCAATCTTGACGCCAGGTCCGATAACTGAGTTATAAACCTTACCATAGATCTCGCAGCCTTCACCTACGATACTGCGCTCAATGGCGCTGTCAGGTCCAAGGTACTGTGGTGGCTGAACATCGCTTGCTGTGTAGATCTTCCAGTACTCCTCATAGAGGTTGAACTCTGGAACGATATCGATCAGCTCCATGTTAGCTTCCCAATAAGATGTTAGTGTTCCTACATCCTTCCAGTAACCATCAAATTCATAAGCATAGAGAGCCTGTCCCTGTTCCTTGCAATAAGGAATGATATGCTTACCAAAATCAAGTCCTGCCTGGTCCTTGTTCTTGATGAGAGCTTCCTTAAGTGCATTCCAGGAGAAGATGTAAATACCCATGGAAGCAAGGTTGCTACGTGGATGCTCAGGTTTCTCTTCGAAATCTACAATACGCTTGTTCTGATCAGTAATCATGATACCGAATCTGCTAGCCTCTTCCATAGGAACAGGCATAACCGCAATAGTAGCATCTGCGCCGCTTGACTTGTGGAAATCAAGCATTGTCTCATAATCCATCTTATAGATATGATCTCCTGAGAGAATCAGTACATAATCTGGATTGTAGTTCTCCATATATTCTAAGTTCTGGTAAATAGCATTGGCTGTACCGGTATACCATTCACTGTTGGAACTCTTCTCGTATGGTGGTAAGACTGTTACACCACCGAAGTTACGGTCAAGGTCCCACGGAATACCAATTCCAATGTGAGAATTGAGTCGAAGCGGTCTGTACTGTGTAAGGACACCTACAGTGTCGACTCCTGAGTTAATACAATTGCTGAGTGGGAAATCAATTATTCTATACTTCCCCCCAAACGAAACGGCTGGCTTAGCCATCTTAGCTGTCAGCACGCCCAATCTGCTGCCCTGGCCCCCTGCCAGTAGCATTGCGATCATTTCCTTTTTTATCATGTTCCACCTCGTTGCAAAAAATCGCTTTATTTCCCTATATAAAAGTATATCATAACTATTTACCTTGGTGACGTGATTTTGCATGTTTTTTTAAATTTATAATTACTTAATAATTGTAATTTTGACATTGTTGTTATAAGTGCTAGAATATAATCCGGTAAAAGACATATTAATTATAGGTAGAATCGAGGACTATTTTATGTACCAGATAGATTTCAAAAACCCTGTCCACGTATATTTCATGGGCATTGGCGGAATTTCTATGAGCGGCCTTGCCCAGATTTTAATAGAAGAGAACTTCAAGATTTCAGGTTCAGATAACAAGGAATCAGACCTTACAAGGTCACTTGAGAAAAGAGGCGTAACAGTATTCTACGGTCAGAAGGCCGAGAACATTGCTGCTGCCAGCGATATAGATGTAGTTGTTTACACAGCTGCAGTTCATCCAGATAACCCAGAGTTTATGGCAGCCAAGGAAGCAGGTCTTCCAATGCTCACAAGAGCAGAGCTTCTTGGTCAGATCATGAAACAGTATGAGCTTCCAGTAGCAGTAGCAGGAACTCACGGTAAGACTACAACAACATCAATGCTTTCCAAGATTCTTTTGGAGGCAGATACAGATCCTACTCTTTCAATCGGTGGAATCTTCAAGGATATCAATGGTAATATCCGCGTAGGTAATTCTGAATACTTCGTAACAGAGGCCTGCGAATATACCAACAGCTTCCTTAGCTTCTTCCCTAAGGTCAGCATCATTTCTAATATAGATGCAGATCATCTTGATTTCTTCAAGGACCTTGATGATATCAGACATTCCTTCAGGAAGTTTGCTCAGCTCCTTCCAGCTGACGGAACTCTTGTGATCAACGGCGATATTGAAAACGTAGGCGAGATCACAGATTCTCTTCCTTGCAGTATTATTACTTACGGCTCCAAGGATAGCTTCGACTATTATCCAACTGATATTACCTACAATGAGCAGGGCAATCCTTCATTTGTAGCTCACCTTAAGGGAGGCGAAACTCTTAACATCAGCCTTGCTGTACCAGGTGTGCACAATGTGTACAACGCTCTTGCTTCTATTGCAGTAGCTAATCTCTTTGGTATTTCCAAGGAGCACATAGTATCCGCTCTTTCACAGTTTGGTGGAACCAGCAGAAGATTCGAGTATAAGGGCGAGATTGGCGGCGTTACTATTATTGACGACTACGCTCATCACCCAACAGAGATCAAGGCTACACTTACAGCTGCTCAGAATTATCCACACAACAAGATCTGGTGCGTATTCCAGCCACACACTTACACCAGAACCAAGGCTCTTCTGAATGAGTTTGCTGAAGCTCTTTCACTTGCTGATCACGTTGTTCTTGCTGATATTTACGCAGCCAGAGAAAAAGATACACTTGGTATCAGTTCCAGAACTCTTCGCGATAAGATCGTAGAAAATGGACATGAGTGTAATTATTTTCCAACAATTGAAAACTTTAGTGAAATAGAAAAATTTCTTTTGCAAAATTGCACTAAAGGAGATTTGTTGATAACCATGGGAGCCGGCGATGTTGTGAAAATAGGGGACGAACTCCTTGGAAGATAAACTTATCCACATTTCCACTTTGGATAAGTCAAAATATTAAACGATTTCGGTGGATAACAGCCTGACATTTTCCACTTACTTTTTTAAAGGGTAAGGGTTGATGGTTAGGCTATTTTTGATTATTCAGGTAAAAAATAATCCACGTTATCCACATTGTCCACAAAGAGGTCCAAAATCGGAAACCGCGCATGGGCACTGGATTTCTTCGTCACTTTTTCCAATATCATTTAAAAAATTGCCATGCTATAATTTCAATTGTTCAAGGGAGTGCAGGTGAAAAAGCTTGATTTACGTCTGACGTCGGATCAGACAGTAATATGACCTCAGAACACCTAAATATTTATAAGAGGTGATCAGATATATGATGGGGAAAGTAACTATAAGTCATAGTATGGGGGAGGATTCTACCAATGTTTCCAATATTTTCATTGACGAATACATGCAAGATGCAAATGATGCGCAGCTCAAAGTTTACTTGTTTTTATTGCGTATGATGGCATCGAACTTACCAACAAGCGTTCCAGATCTTGCTGATAAGTTCAACCACACAGAGAAGGATGTAATCCGTGCTCTCAAGTACTGGGAGAAAAAGGGTCTCATCAGTCTTGTTTATGATGCAGATCAGAATCTGACCAGTATCCACATGGAAGAGATTTCTTCTCACAGAGGCTATGGCAGAAGAAAAGAAGACAGCGTTATCCACGCTCTTCCTTCTATTCAGAAAGCCCCTGTTGCAGAGGTTGCTGAACCGGTTTATGAGAAGCCACATTACACAGCAGCTCAGCTCCGCAATTTCAAAGAGAATTCAGGAAGCGGAATCATGTTCGTAGCTGAGCAGTATTATGGCAGACCTCTTAATCCTTCAGAGATGTCTACTATTTATTATATTCATGATGAACTTAAGTTTAGCGATGAACTTTTGGACTATCTGATGCAGTACTGCGTCGATAATCATAAATCTGATTTCAGATATATGGAGAAGGTTGCCATTAGCTGGAATCAGGAAGGCATCAAGACGCCAAGACAGGCTCGTGCGGAAAGCTACAAACATGATGGGGACATTATTTCAGTAATGAAGGCCCTGGGTATGGAAAATTCACCAACTATAACGGAGGGGTCCGTTATCAGTTCGTGGCGTGGGGAGCTCGATTTTTCGATGGATATCATTATGGAAGCCTGCGAACGCACTGTCATGGCCACACAGAAGAATCGCTTGAAGTATTGCGACAGCATTCTTCGTTCCTGGCATAAGAGCAAAGTAACATCAAGGGAGGATATTGCCAGATTAGACGATGCGCATACCGCTGACCTTCGTAAAAAGAAGGCTAAGGCTTCCGTTTCATCCATCGATGTTAAGGCCCGCTTAGACGAATCATATATTCGTCCTAACGGTTCCCAGAATCACTTCAATCAGTTCCAGCAGAATACATATAATTTTGCTGAGCTCGAGTCGAAGCTTCTGGACAACTGATATATGCATTTCTCATATCTGGCCTGGGAATCAGGTATGAGCATCACAAGAGCCCAGCCCTGTACTTTGTTTTGGTGGCGGTAGTACTACCTTCCCCGGAACACGTACGGGGCTATATTGTGCACATTACTACATAACTTGGAAAATTAAGGAGACATCATGGCATTAACCAACGCTCAATATGACGCAATAATGCATGAATACGAAGAAAGGCGCTCTCTCCACAGACAGGAGCTGGAGGACAGACAGCGCTATGTATATGATAACGTTCCAGGCTACAAGGAGTTAGAAGATGCCATTGCTACAACAAGTGTCAACTTTGGTAAAAGACTTCTCTCTGGCGAACGTCTCGACAGATCAGCTCTTAGAAATGAAATCGCTGAGCTTTCCAAGCAAAAGCTTACTCTTTTAACAGAGGCAGGCTTTTCTTCTGATTATCTTGATATGGGTTATACCTGCCAGGATTGTAAGGATACTGGCTATGTAGGTAACGAAAAATGTCATTGCTTCAAACAAAAGATCATTGAAGCTCTTTATGATAAATCCAATCTTAAAATCATGACCAAATCCGCTAATTTCAAGCTTCTTTCTGAGAAATACTACTCTGGAGAAGACCTGAAAAGATTCCAGGGTGCTGTTCGTACTAGTGAAGATTTTGTTAAGAATTTCAACTCTGACTACCAAAATTTATTCTTTTATGGTACAGTTGGTACTGGCAAATCATTCCTATCGATTTGCGTTGCCAACGAACTACTTAAGAAAGGGCATTCAGTCATATATTTCAGTTCCCTGGGCCTATTCACAATGCTTTCCGAATATGCCTTTGACTACAAGGCCAAGCAGGAGCTCCACGACATCTACGAAGATTTGTACAACTGTGAGCTTCTTATCATAGATGACCTTGGCACGGAACGAATCAACAATTTTGTGTTATCTGAGTTTTTCTCCTGTATCAACGAGCGTGATATCAGGAAGAAATCAACGATCATAACCACAAACCTTTCTCTTGAAGACTTACAGGCTATTTACTCGGATCGTATAGTGTCGAGAATTGTCAGCAATTACAAGCTTCTCAAGCTATCTGGTCCAGATATCCGTAAATTAAAGAAAATTGCTAAAAAAGAAAGCGAGGATTTGCAGTAATGCCAAAGAGAGAAGAGAAACGTAATCTGGAGACAATTCCTGTAGGATCACTTGGAATCATCCCACTTAAGGGTGTCAAGCCTCTTGCAGAAAAAGTTGATTACTATCTCGTTAAATGGAGAGCTGAGAGGGAGAACGAGCACAAAGGAAGTCTTGCTTTTACAGGCTATGAGCGTCCATCTTACATTCTGGATGCTGAGGTTCCAAGATTTGGAACTGGTGAAGCCAAGGGTGTTATCAGGACTTCAGTTCGTGGAGATGACCTCTATCTTCTCGTAGATGTATGTAACTATTCACAGACCTATTCTCTTTTTGGTCAGGAGAACCACATGTCTCCTGATGATCATTACCAGGATCTCAAAAGGATAATCGCAGCTGTTGGTGGTAAGGCTAGACGTATCACAGTTATCATGCCTTTCCTCTATGAGTCAAGACAGCACAAGAGAAGCTCAAGAGAATCTCTCGACTGCGCTATCGCTCTCCAGGAGCTGGTTAGCATGGGTGTTGATAACATTATTACCTTCGATGCTCATGATCCTAGAGTTCAGAATGCTATTCCTCTTAACGGATTTGAAACAGTCCGCACTACATATCAGTTTATCAAGGCTCTCCTTCGCAATGTATGGGATCTCAAGATTGATTCAGACCATATGATGGTTATTTCCCCTGATGAAGGCGGAATGGGAAGAGCTATCTATCTTGCCAGCGTACTTGGTCTCGATGTAGGTATGTTCTACAAGAGACGTGATTATACACAGGTTGTTGACGGACGTAACCCTATCGTTTCACATGAGTTCCTTGGAACAAGTGTTGAGGGCAAGTCGGTTATCATCGTTGACGACATGATCTCATCAGGAGAATCTCTTCTTGATGTTGCAAGAGCTCTTAAAGAGCGCAAGGCTGCCAGAATCTATGCTTTCTCAACCTTTGGTCTCTTCACAAGTGGACTTGAGGAATTTGATAAGGCTTATGAGGAAGGCCTCATTGATAAGGTTCTTACAACAAACCTTATTTATCAGACACCAGAGCTTCTGTCCCGCGAATGGTACATTAGCTGCGATATGAGTAAGTATATCGCTTACCTTATCGATACACTTAACCACGATGCTTCTATCAGCGATCTCTTAAATCCTGTAGAGCGTATCAATAACATTATTGAGCGTTACAAGAGCGGCGAACTTCGTGCGTCTCTTGAAGCTGAGAAGAAAATCAACTGATATAATATTTTAGAGTAAAAAATAGTGCATTGCAGAAGTGTTTAATATCTACTGCAATGCACTTTTTCTTTTTATCTTTTAGTTAATTTAATCATATTCTGTATAGCTGATAGCTTTAGCATAAGGTCTTAATATCCACCAGCGAAGGGACACATGCGTATAGTTTCTTACTAAGTTCCTCGTCTGGCTGAGTAAGATCAGGGACCATAACAACCTTGCATCCAGCAAGATATGCACTGGTCACGCCATTTGGCGAGTCCTCAACTGCCAGGCAACGCTGTGGTTCAAGGCCCAACTGCTGACATGCATAGGAATATATTTCAGGAGAAGTCTTTCCCTCTTTTACCATATCTGCACAGATTATCTTATCAAAATGATCAAAGAGGCCAAGGCGCGTGAGATACCCTTTTGTTCTCTCAAAGTCATTGGCTGTTGCAAGAGCTGTCAAAATGCCATTTTCCCGGAGCCATACAAGGATTTCCTTCGCACCAGGCTTAAGAGGAATCCCCTGCTCTTTTATCATATCTACAACTATAGCTTTCCTGTACTCTCTTACTTCGTTATAGTCGAAGTCATCTCCAAACCACTTTTTAAACTGAAGCGGAGCAAAGGGACGTCCTAGAGAGCGCAGTTCAAGTGGCATCCATGGTTCGCACTTGTAACCAAAATGCTCAAGTGCCAAAGGCCAGGCCTTTTGATAGAATTTTTCAGTATCTGTCAGTGTTCCATCAAGGTCAAATATACAGGCATCTACTACTTTTCCCAATTTTACTCCTCGTTCCCATAATTATTTGCTTCATTGAAAACATGCCTTTCTACAGGCTGAATCTGTTCCTGTGCCTGCCTCTTTGGAAGAATTCCCTTCTTTATAAGGATTATCACCACGATCAGGAAGAGACCATCTATAAATGTAGATTCAATGATCGACATAAACTCCACTTCCGTTGAAATAGTCTGGAATCCAAAGCCATTAAGCCAAAAGATTGTAATATTGTTCAAAAAGTGTGCTGCGCTTGAAGCCTCAAGACCATCTGTGATGTGAGCCACTGTACCCAAAAGAATCCCTGCTATGAATACTTCAATTACTCCGTATATACTATATGGGTGGCCAGACGCAAAGATAACAGCCTGTATGATTATTGCAATTATGACGTTTCTAGTCCATCCTCCAACGGTCTGCATTATGAGTCCTCTAAACACATACTCTTCTGCTATACACTGAAATAGCGTCAATGCTGTGCAGACTATAAATCCTAACACAGTAAATTTTATCTCTCCAGTATAATCAGTACCATATATGGTAAAAATGGCTACAGGAATCGCTACAGGCACTATTCCAACCAGAAGCATCTTTCCAAATAACTTTATATCAAATCCCGGGCATACACTTCCATATGTGGAAAACTTTCTATCTTTTACAATTAAGGATGCCAGCCAGATAGCTGGAACAAACGCCGCAAGGCTACCTAGCATATATAGCGCACCTTCAGGCGAATAAACATCCATAGTATCGTACCCGCCTGATAATATACCAAAAGCATCCATAAGAGTCAGCCCATTATTAACCTTGATCAGAAAGTAAAGAACTGCCAGTATCACGCTCGCGCAGGTCTGGAAAAAGAATGCAAGCAATAGTACCAAAATTGGCTTAAACCACTTGTACCCCTCTAAGTCTCTTGTAAAAGTTGCATATCTTTTCATTAATCTCCTCCATACAAAAACATTTCTTTTATATTTTATATTTTTGGCATAATCGTCTGAAAAAATATTTAGAATCCAAGATTATCGTTAACAAGGATTACATGTATTCTATCCTTGTGTCTGGAAAATCTAGTTATCAGGAACTGACAGCATATTGTATCTGGAGATTTGCAGTTCATGCAGGCTCCTGTCTTGGAGCAAGGTGTGCTAAGGCCAAATCTCTGAGCATTTATAGGTGCTGCTACGTTTCTAGCCCTTTTCATAGCACCATCTATGTCATCGCAAATTTTATTCATTCCAACAATAAAAAGAACATGCTTGGGTCCTTGAGCTATCATGGATACTCTGTTTGAATTACCATCAATGTTTACGATAACGCCATCGTCTGTCATTGCATTAGCACTAGATAAAAAGAAGTCTGCATCATAGCCTTTTAGCATGGCTTCTCTCTTCTCCTCAGGAGTTTTCGCAGTCTCCCTGTCGATAAATGTGTAACTGCCATTTTTAATGGCTTCCACAAGGCCGATTTCATGAGCGCTCATGGCGCCACCCATTGTTACGCTGCTGCCCTCTGGGATGATCTCAAGTGCCTTCTTAAGCG
>JAEEGF012451544.1_pt1 | contig 13087 bp, 6 predicted proteins | sample 9134171 | NCBI WGS metagenome assembly JAEEGF01 (sample SAMN16246542, study PRJNA631951) | gut metagenome | biome: gut microbiome; feature: rumen; material: AP-attached | host: Bos | place: Iran: Karaj | collected 2018-10
AAAATCAAAAATTTCAGACGGCACAGTACTAAGGAAGCAGTGAATCGAAGGGATTCCCCACACAATATCATAGTTTGTTGAAGTGGAATCAACCTCACCTCTGCAGAAATCGCTCTGATCAACATTTACCTTGTTGAAAAGCATCTGCTCCTGCCACATCTTTTTTCCTCTGTCACTGATAATAGAGCTTCCGTTCTTGATAGGGATAAATGTCGACAATATGCAACTGCAGATAACAACAAACAGGATTACAACGTCCCTGATTTTTATCAAGGCATGTTCTTTGTCAAATTTAACCTTCTTAGGAAGTGCAAATACTATGAGCAAAAGAAAGAAGCTCAAAATGGCAGTTCCCAACACATCCCTAAGAAAGATTGTATTGTTCTCAGTCATGTTAAACATGAGCATTTCTCCGTTATCGTTCTTGGATGGGAAGAAATAAACCATCAAAAACAGCAGAAAAAGAACTACAGCGGAAACTGCTCCTATCTTCATCTGAGGCGACTTTCCTCTCTCAGCTGCCTGAGCTGTCATGAGGCACATCAAAAGAATCGGCATATAGAACCAGCGTGCATAATAGGAGCTGTTAAACATTGAAAACGCTGAATTTAAAACCGGAATAAAAGCAATGATGCCACACAAGATCAGCATATTCTTTTCCCAATTATGCTTTTTCTTGTTAAGAAGAAAATATGCAATTACTCCCGATAATCCAAACAGGGGCAAATATGCTGCAAGTGAAGCATTCTTGACCGTCCCCGTATAGAAAAGTGTACCCTTACCTATGATATCAGGAAGCATCGCCATACTTTTTACGATGTCCCACAAAAGCTTTTCACTGGGATAAATCAATATGTCGTAGCCATTTATATAATTATCTAGTCTGGTATTACCCTTTAGACCGGCAAAAGCCTGCATCAGGAAAAATCCCGCAGTAAGAACTCCTACAATACCACCTGAAAGCGCCCTTCCAAACATTCTCAATACATTTTTTACAGAATTGCCTCTTATATATCTGACTGCGAAATACAAAAGCAAAAATACAACCTGTCCGAAGAAGAAATAATAATTGACTATGGACATAAATGCTGTAATAAGCGCAAATAAAACAAACCTTTTACCGGCAAAGACAAACTTATCATCTTCCTTTTTGTCATCAAGAGTCATAAGCTCCTCAAATGCCAAAAGAAATAACGGAAAAAATGCAACTGCATCTGTGAAATGGTTAAAAACAATGTTGCAGGCATTAAATCCCGAAAAAGCATACAAGTAGCCTCCGATCATAGCATAGGTATACTTGCGAACATATCTGTTTATATAAATATACGCACAGGTAGCCGCAGTCGCATATTTAAGCGCCATAAGAAATGGCATCAGATATGGTATGGCTGTTTCCGGAAATAAAACAGTTATCCAAAAGAACGGACTTCCCCATAGATAAAAAGAGAAATCGCCAAACATGGTTCCGCCAAGATCTATATTCCAGTTCCAAAAGAACTCTCCGCTTCTGACAGCTCTGTGGGCTGCAATATAGAACGGAACCTGCTGAACGTTATAATCACCATAATAAAAAAACGGAAGCCCTCTTTGAATAAAAATAGGCAAAACCGTCAAAACATACATCAGAAAAGCACTAGAAAACACTACAACCGGCACATACCAGTTCTTTTTAACATTAGACATTACTCATTCCCCTAAACTTAAAATATAGAATTATATTAAGCCTATTTTTGTTCTTTTACAAATGGAAGTAAAAATCCGGTAAAAAGCGCTATAGCTCATTACCGGATTTTTAAGTTAATTATTCACTAATATCTTCATCTTTCTTTTTGGTCTGTAAGAGATATACAAGAAGACTCAGATTATCTGATATTCTTCTTTTTATCATTGTCAGCCTCCCTGCGTAATTGCAGTAATAATATTTGAAGCAGCTGTAGATAGTTCCGGTTTGTCATTTTCTTTAATCACTATTTTTAAATTTTCGATTCCTTCTTCTATTTCTCCGTTGGAAATTTGGCAAACTCCAAGATTATAAAATACATCAGTATCCTTTTTTCCAAGTTCTGACGCTTTTTTAAAATCAGATGCGGCATCAGCGTATTTCTCCATGGCCATATTGTTTATGCCACGATAGAAAAATAGTTCGCTGTCATCTCCGCTTTCAAGAATATTATCAATATGAGCTACACTCTTTTCATAATTTTCATCATGCATATATGAAATAGCAGCTATGTATCTGCAAAGATTTCTATCCCCCAAAACATCTACTTTACTATTTTCATCTACAAGATCATCCAGCCATCCTATACTGTTGACTTCACCAAGGTATTTTTCGACAAACTCTGCAGCATCCGAATACTTTTGGGCAGAATAAGCAGCAATTGCCATTTGTTTATGAAGTTCAGGATTATCAGAACCATTATCAATAGTCTTAAAATCATTCAAAGCATCATCATACTTTTCCAACTGAATGTTGCTAAGACCTCTTACGTAATAGATTTCATTTGACGGTTCATATCCGCTGTTTATACAAGCATCTGCTTCATTTACAGATTCAGAGTAATTCCCCAAATTGTAATTTAGCTCGGCTAATAGTTCACGAAACTGCTCTTTTACAGCTTCATTCCCCTCTGAAGCTATTATAGCCTTTGTCTCTTCTGCAGCTTTGAAGAAATCCCCCTTATCAAGACTCTTACGAAGTTCATCGTAATTATCCACTTCTGTGCTCACAGCACTAAAATTACTTGTATCATATTCATCCTTGCTATGTGCTTTAAATGTTTCTTCTGAATTGGCAAGATCAGCATAGACTGATTCAGCTCTTGAGCGAATAATACTGTAACCAATCGTTGTCAAAATCAGAAGGAATGCCAAAGATCCTGCAAGAATACGAAGTGATTTTTTTTGATACCATTTACATTTTCCCATATGCACCCCTCACTTGATTTTTAAAATGTCCATAATGCCTAAATTTATTATATGTACGATAAATGTTCATTACATAATAAATATTTGATGAAATAAATATTAAGAATTCAAAAACTAATTTCGCAATAAAATTTCTTAGAAAATTTATGCACACAAAAAAGCTCTGAGATAATTCCCAGAGCTTTTAATATCGTCACAATATTATCTTTTAGTTGTTGATAAGCTTATCAGACTCATTGTTCCAGCTGTAAAGCTTTCTGATCTCAGCACCAATCTTCTCTGAAGGATGCTCAGCATGAAGCTTTCTCATTGCCTGGAAGTGCACCTGTCCACCAGCCTCTGACATATCAAGAAGGAATTCTTTTGCAAATGTTCCATCCTGGATATCAGCAAGGATTTTCTTCATTGTCTTCTTTGTCTCATCTGTAATAAGCTTAGGACCTGTTACATAATCGCCATACTCAGCTGTATTTGAAATAGAATATCTCATTCCTGCAAAGCCTGACTGATAGATAAGGTCAACAATAAGTTTCATCTCGTGAACGCACTCGAAGTATGCATTTCTTGGGTCATAACCAGCCTCAACAAGTGTATCGAAGCCAGCCTGCATAAGAGCACAAACACCACCGCAAAGTACTGCCTGCTCACCAAAGAGGTCAGTCTCTGTCTCTGTTCTGAAAGTTGTCTCAAGAAGACCGGCTCTTGCTCCACCGATTCCTGCGCCATAAGCAAGTGCAAGGTCAAGTGCCTTTCCTGTTGCATCCTGCTCTACTGCTACAAGACAAGGAGTTCCCTTTCCAGCCTGATACTCACTACGAACAGTGTGTCCAGGAGCCTTAGGTGCGATCATAGCAACGTCTACATCCTTTGGAGCCTTGATAAGACCAAAGTGAACATTGAAACCATGTGCAAACATAAGCATATTACCTGGCTGAAGATTTGGCTCGATATCCTCTTTGTACATCTTAGCCTGCTTCTCATCATTGATAAGAATCATGATGATATCAGCCATCTTGGCAGCTTCTGCTGTATTGTAAACTTTAAGTCCCTGAGACTCTGCCTTAGCCTTGCTCTTAGAGCCTTCGTAAAGGCCAATGATTACATTGCATCCTGAATCCTTAAGGTTAAGAGCATGTGCATGTCCCTGTGAACCATAACCGATAATAGCAATAGTCTTTCCCTCAAGTAATGAAAGATTACAATCTTCCTGATAAAAAATTCTTGCTTCCTGTGACATTTGTTTTTCCTCCTAAATTGTTTTCATTTATTCATTAGATTAATCATCGAAATAAATAACTTTATCAGTTCCTCTTCCAAGTCCTGCAATACCTGTACGGGCAAGTTCAAGGATTTCGTAACCTTCCAAAAGCTTTAGAAAAGCGTCAACCTTGGACTGGCTACCTGTTATCTCTATAATAAGTGAATCTACACTGACATCTACGATGTTGCCTCTGAATATATTGGCTGTCGCCAGTATACTCTGTCTCTGGTCTGCTTCTGCCTTAACTTTAACTAAGGCAAGTTCTCTGTAAACACTGTCCTTAGGCAAAAGTTCATGAATATCTCTGACATCCACCAACTTGCTTACCTGTTTCTCAATCTGTTCCAGAATGACATCATCTCCTGCAGCTACAATTGTAATGCGCGTAAATCTGGGATCTGCAGTAGTTCCGGCTGTAATACTCTCAATATTGTATCCTCTTCTTGAGAATAACCCTGATATTCTTGAAAGAGTACCCGGATTGTTGTCAACTAATAATTGGAAGACTTTTTTTTGCATTTCCGTGCTCCTTTTGAAGTCTTGTAATAGAAATTAGTGACCATCAACGTTAGTATTTATCTACACTCTTTATCACTTTAAAGCGTGATATTTCACTTCTTTAAAAAGGAACGTTTTATCTCTTTTTTGAATACTTATCGCTGAATTTGAACTAATTTATATCAAATTATACTCTTTATAACTGCGGTGTCAACAATTATTTCTTTTAAACTTTAAACTATAATCATTTTACAGTGCTAAAGTGTTTTGGATATAAAAAATCTACCCGGAGTTTTTCCGGGTAGATTATCGTAATCTTTATGGATTAGCTACATCGTCGCCACCATCATCTACAGGGACACTGTCGCCATCAGACTGGTCTCCACTTGTTTCAGGAACTGTGGCATCTTCTGTTGTTCCGCTACTACCTGATGAGTCATTTTCATTATTGTTATCGTTTTCGTCATCATCATCTGGTACGATATCTATTGGATTTGACTGTTCATCATTATCTGTACTCGGAAGTGACCTTGTTACTGACAGTACCTGTGCCAATAAGGTTTCGCCTGCTGTGTTGGCTTGCTGAGAATCATCGCCATCATCTTCGCCATCTCCGTCATCCTGTGCTGCTGATGAACTTGAAGAAGCCACATCCGTATTTCCGTTATCTGGTACGTCATCGTCTTCATTTTCATCAACTACGTCATCATTGTCAGCATAGTCATCATCTTCTACATTTGATGAACTCTTTCCTGCTTCGTCCGTTTCTCCTGATGAACCCGCACTGGCTTCATCTACTTGTTCTTCGGCAGAAGCTCCACCGGTAGATGCATCATCAATTAAAGAGCTTTCCGAAGACGCCTCCTCATTTGATGACCCTGCAGAAGATGCCTCGTCTATTGATGTTCCTTCAGTTGACGCCTCTTCAGCGGATGAATCGTTCACAGCCTGATCATCAATATTACCTCCCTCAGCTTTTTTTCTGATTCTCTCTGCTTCCTGCTGGCTCTTTTCCCAATTCGTAATTTCGTCATCCGGTACGTCTTTAGGAATATCTAAAATAAAGTCATACATACCCTTGCCCTTGCCCAGATTATCATCATTAAGATAATAATCAGTACCAAAGGCATCTGTAATATAATAACCAGCCCCCAATCCCCCTACATAATCATACCTTAAAGTTGGATCCTCTTCTCCATAATAAATTGTCCCAATAGAACATACAGTCGGAGTCTCAGTAATAGAATAAAACTCCTCTGCTCCGCCTAGAAGCTCATAGAACCTGTTTGTTAAATAAGATTTATCCTGATTATTTATTCCTATGGATCCGTTATCATCAATAGAACTGTATCCATCTATTTTAAATATGGGACTGTTATTTGTATCAACAGTTGCTCTGACATTAAGGAATACAGTCGTAACCTTTCCTTCCTCGGCAGCCTTCTTCAGATACTCATTTCTTGTCATTGTTCCCTGATTAACTGTAGATGCATCTTTGTCCTCTACCCAATAACATACAGGAATATATCCAGAATATGATCCATCTGCTTCTGTTTTGGTTACAAACATGCTACAAATCTGATTTTCAAGTAAGTACCATAAATGATTGAACGCATATACTTCATATGAAGCCCCGTTTTCCAGTTCTGTCCTGCTACCACTGTATATTGGTGTATTTCCGATTGTTGTACTGGGACTATTAGGTTCATTTCCAAAGTAAAGGTCAACAAATACATCGACTGTATCACCAACAAGAACAGGATCTGTGCCGGTTACTTCAACAGTTGCAGCCATATAATTATCTTCAGGTAATGTAACACTGATTTTTTCTGCAGTAATTCTGTCTTCCAAAATCTTTTCAAATGTTCTGAGCGTTGTATCATTTGTATCTTGCTCATTTACATTTGCAGAATTATATATATTTTGCCATTCCTTACTGTTATATTCATCTTTTGTTATAGCCTTTACCAAATCATCTTTTGTTACTATCTTTTTATCTACCCAATCCTGACCAACAAGTTTACCGGCAAGATTTAACAGTGCAAGCCTTGCCACTAGATTCTTATAGTCATCATTAATTCCAACATTGTTATAAATCGCGATAGTATCAGAAGCAGTATTGTTGGTAAATATGAAGCCTTTATTCTTTTCATCAGGTCTTGTATAGTATGCTGAAATTGGGAAATATATACTTATGCCTCCATTTTCAACACCACTTTCGAGCCACTTGTTTTCAAGGACACACTCATCAAGTCTGTTCAAAACCTTTTGTCCGGCACTTCTAAGCTCATCCGAATAGTTCTTCTGACTATTTACAAATAATTTAACAAATCTCTTCAGATCAAGATAATTGGATGAACTATAGCCATTTTTCGTTGCAAAATGTGATTTTGTTCCAACACTGCTAATTGCGTTGAAATATGCTTTATCAGATTTTTCAGTTTCTGCCAAAAGAGCATTAGCAAAACCAGAAATAGCATTGTCAAGCTCTGAAATCTTAGACATATCTACCAATGACAGTGTTGACTGCCCATCTTTATATTGCTTTATAAAACTGTTTATAATTTCTTTACCAAGATCAGGTGTAGAAATTTCAGGATTATTACCTATTGCATTCATAAATGCAAGATAATCCCATCCTCTTCCGGGCTCATTTTCCTCGGAGCCGATATAATAATCAGTATATGGTGCAAGTGTCGTGATAACTTCATAATTTCCCATCTGACACGCATCAAAGCCAATAAAATCAAACTTCCCACCATTTTTAATGAAATTACTTCCGTTAATTGCTTCTTTTATCTGCTTTAATGTATATGTATTACTGGGAAGATTCTTGGCATCTTTATTAGCTTTTTGGTAATCATCAAGAAGCTGATCATCGCCATATCCTCTAAGTCCTGAGCCATGATCCCATATTACAAAATCATATTTATCAGCCGGTGCGTATGTTGCACCATAATCAATCATATCTGAGAAAAAAGCAGGGTCTGTAATATACCTTTCGTTATACGTTTCTCGATTCACCAAATAATTGTAGGTGCCGTTATTTTCTACCTCCCATAACTGCAACCCTGCAATTTCAGCGCTATATTTGGAAAGAAGTTCATTGGCCATTTCCTCAACAGCCTTCTTTTGACTTTGAGTCAGATCACTCTCACTTTTATCCGGATACAGAATTTCGCGGACATAATTTTTATATGACTTTATATCATTCATATGCCAGATTCTTGTACCACCTGTAACGATAAAAACTTTGGTGTTATCAGGAATATTGGCACGCAGAAGATCAAGCATATTGATAGTTCCGAAACCACTTCCAACTTCAAGATCTGTTCCATCAAGATAAACCATTATAGTACGAGCATATCGATGAATTTCAGGTTCTTCTTTATCATCGTCATCCTTTTCATCATTCCCATCATTGCTATTATCAGATGACTCACCCTTATTACTGTCAGATGGTTCATCCTCCTTCTTATCGGAAGGAACTTCTTTACCGGCATCAGCAGTTTTATCAGGAGCAACACTGCTACCTGAGTTAACCGCATTTGCTACCTGTGCTATTTCAGCTGCCACATTTCTACTGGAATCTTCCGCGGTACTTTCATTTTTCTCAGTGTATTCGTAATAATTTACTACATCTGAAAGAGAGTTAACAAAACTTCTAAGTAATTCTTTTGCCTTGGATGGTTCCTGTCCGCTAAGAACCTGTGCCAATTTGTACAAATCCTTATTGCCGGTCTTTAATACCAGTTCCTCATATTGAATCCTAGGAATTCCCTTAACATTTCCTGATACGCTGGTAGTCTCACCAACTTTAGAAGGAAGCTTTACAGATCCAAATATAAGTTGTAGTGCAACCGCACTTTTACTTGCACTTTGCTTATCAAGCATAGTTATATTAAGCGTAATATCATTTTTGCCTTCCTTGATTTCATAGCTGTCAGCATGATTAAAAGAAATCAGGAATCCTGGAAACGAATCGCTGTACAATACACTTCCGATTGGAAACAAGTTCTCCAGTTGCTTGATGGATACGTTATCTACAGCCTGTACATTTAAAACAGCCCCATCAACCACTGTAACTGAAGTCAGAATCAGCATTCCCGTTAAAATAGCCGCAATTATCTTCTTAATATACTTCATATCTTCTCCCTCTCATATACACACATTGTCAATATAAAGTATACCGCTTCAAATAATCACGAATCATAAAATGGATATTAATAATTTATAAAAAGATTTTTACTGTTCCCTACACTTTGTCAGCGCAACAGTCCCAGTCCTTGCTATTTCTACTATACTCACACTTTTTAGCATTTCTATAAAGAGTTCAATACGATCTGAAGTATCGCATATCTGAATAACCATCAGATTCTTGGACATATCTACTATCTGCGCATTCATTATCTGGCAGTTTTCCATTATATCTCTGCGATTATCCTTGTTATACTTAACCTTTATAAGCATAAGCTCTCTGTTTATACTCATGCTTTCCTTAAAGGTCTTTACCTTAATTACGTCAATCTTTTTGTTGAGCTGTTTCTCTATCTGCTCGATAGTTCTCTCATCGCCTGTTGAGACAATTGTCATACAGGAAACACTTCTATCCGCAGTCTCTCCAACTACAAGGGAATCGATGTTGAAATTTCTTCTTGAGAAAAGACCTGCAACCTTTGAAAGAACACCTGCTCTATTTTCAACCAAAACCGAGTATATACGCTTCATAATCCTCGCCTTCCATGCATATGAGCCAATCGTATAAATCTTCCTACAATTAGCCCATAGCTTGTTTTTTCAATATTTTGAAATAAAATCAAATCACTTTGTCAGTGCCATAGGATCAACAATCACTTCCATGAGACATGATGTATCATCCTTCAGGAATTCATCTAACTTAGCTGCAATGTCACAATTTCCGTCAACTTTCATATATCCCATTCCATAAGCACCTGCAATAAGTGATAAATCAGGGTCTCCTGACAGCTCTACCATTGAATAGTGATCCTCATACGCAAAATGCTGATGTTCTCTAACCATTCCAAGGAATCCGTTTTTCATAACGATTATCTTAACCGGAATGTTGTACTGGCGCATAGTAGCAAGTTCCATCATAGACATCTGAAAAGCGCCATCTCCTATTACAGCAAGTACCTGTTTATTTCTGTCAGCAAGCTTTGCTCCCATTGCGGCAGGAATTGAATATCCCATAGTACCCATACCGCCTGATGTCAAAAATCTTCCATCCTTAACCTTATAATACGAGCAGGACCACATCTGATTCTGTCCGACATCAGCTACATAGATAGCATCGTTCTGTACAGTATCTGAAAGAATTGTAATAAACTCTTTAGGGTCAACATAGCCCTCGCCAGCCGGCTTTCTTTCAACATCCATTTCTTCTTTGTACTGCTTAAGAAGCTTAACCCAGCTGTCGTGATCGTCCGGATTGTCATCCTGTTCAAGGAAATCTGTAAATATATGCTTGATATCTCCAACAAGCGGAATTGTCGGTCCAACGTTTTTACCGATTTCCGCAGGGTCTACATCTATATGAACCATAACCTTGTTCTCTGTTATAAGGTCAGGTCTGTTTACTGCTCTGTCTGCAACTCTTGCACCAACCATCAAAAGAAGGTCAGATTCATTCATTGCTCTGTTGGCAACAGGACTGCCATTATTACCAACCATACCAAAATATAAAGGGTGCTCAGTAGGCATAACACCGATACCCATCATTGTTGAAACAACAGGTACATCATTAAGCTCTGCAAATCTGAGTATCTCTTTGGTAGCGCCGCTTAAATGTACTCCGCCGCCAACACAGATGATAGGTCTCTGAGCCTGCTCAACTTCCTTGATGACCTTTCTTATCTGAACAATATTGCCCTTAACAGTAGGCTTATAGGTTCTCATGGAAATAGTCTCAGGATAGTTAAATTTATCTGTAAACTCGGCCATCTGAACATCATATGGGATATCAATAAGAACAGGTCCACGTCTGCCGGTACCTGCAATATAGAATGCCTCTTTTAATATCCTTGGAATATCATTAACATCCCTTACAAGATAGCTGTATTTAACAAAAGATTCTACTGCTCCTGTAATATCAGCCTCCTGAAAAACATCGCTGCCGATCATATCACTGTTTACCTGACCGGTAATAGCAACAAGAGGGATACTGTCAGCATAAGCTGTTGCAATACCTGTTATAAGGTTAGTTGCACCGGGACCCGAAGTCACAGCGCACACTCCAACCTTACCACTTATTCTTGCATATCCACTGGCACAGTGCGCCGCATTCTGTTCGGTTCTTATAAGAATTCTCTGAATATCCGTCTTTAGCATCTCATTCCAGAACGGGTCTATCGCAACTCCTGAATAACCGAATATAACATCTACTTTTTCTTTTTCCAGGCACTTCACAATAGCTTCTGCACCAATCATATCTATCTCCTTGAATACAATATATTTTTAAGAATATCAATCTGCAATATTAAGTATCTGCTTTACTACTCGTACTGCATCTGCGGCATCTGAAGAATATCCGTCTGCTCCTATCTCATCTGCATAATCCTGCGTAACTACAGCACCACCAATGATGATCTTTGCATCAACCTCCTCTTTATGAGCCAGGTCAACTACATTTTTCATTTCCTTCATTGTTGTAGTCATGAGCGCTGAAAGAGCTATAATGCTGGCATTATTCTCCTTGGCAGCCTTAATTATTTCTTCCTTTGGCACGTCCTTACCAAGATCAATGACATTAAAGCCATAGTTCTTTAGCATAAGAGCTACCAGATTTTTACCTATATCATGAATATCTCCATGAACTGTTGCAATTACAACTGAAGGAAGTTCTTCTCCACCTGCTGAATCATCCTTAAGAAGCGGCTCTAAAAGCCCAATTGAAAGCTTCATAGCTTCTGCTCCGGAAATAAGCTGAGGAAGGAAGAATTTGCCCTTATCAAAAAGATCTCCAACTTCATTGATTGCAGGCATTAGGACTTCATCAAGAATCACTCTAGGAGCAATTCCCGCGTCCAGCGCAGCCTGAGTATCCTTTACAATGGTTCTCTTAGCGCCTTTTAAGACATCGGATTTTATTATATCAAGAATGTCCCCGTTATTTAAAGTTGCTGATTTATCCTCTTTTACCGTAGCGTTTTTATCATCGGCAGTCACAGCATAGCGCTGCATCCTCTCAATATATCGTATATCGCTACCTTCCTTGTTGCGTAAAAGATCTGATGCAAACGCAGCATTTACGAGCATTTCCTGAGACGGATTGGCAATAGCCATTGTAAGTCCTCTTGAAATAGCCATTGTAAGAAATGCCGTATTTACGTTCATTCTCTCGGGAAGACCAAAAGAAATGTTCGAAAGTCCACACACCGTAGCATATCCATTTTGGTAACAATATTTGATAGTATCGAGAGTCTTTATGGCAGCTTCCTTATCGGCACCAACAGTAGCCACAAGTCCGTCAACAACTATATCTTCAAGTTCCATATCCATGTCATAGGCAAGTTTTGACAGGTCCACAATATTCTGAATCTTTTCCTCTGTGGTCTTAGGAAGTCCATCAGGACTTAATGGTAAAAGAATGAACATTGCGCCATATTTCCTGGCAAGAGGAAGGAACTTTTCTGCTTTACCCTTTTCCAGAGAGATAGAATTCATAAGTGCTCTTCCTGGATAAATCCTGAGAGCAGCTTCCATTACTTCTGCGCTGCTTGTATCAATACAGAGAGGTAAATCTGTCTGGCTCATAACCTCTTCAAGGACATTAAGCATCATCTCTTTTTCATCAATACCGCTCATACCGACATTGATATCAAGGATTGATGCTCCCTCTTCTTCCTGACTTCTTGCAAAGTCAGAAACCATAGATAGGTCACCTTCCCTTAAAAGAGCCTGAAGCTTCTTTTTGCCTGTAGGATTAATTCTTTCTCCTACTATCATGAAATTCTCATCAAGTCCAAAAGAAAGACTTCTGCGCTCAGATGAGAGATATCTTCTACCCGCTATCTTTCGAGGTATATCTGATTTAATTGCATATTCTTTATATTTGTCGTGAAGAGATGAAATAAACCCGGGTGTTGTACCACAGCACCCTCCAAGAATACTTGCGCCGGCATTTATGAGCCTTTCCATTTCTCTTACAAAGGTCTCTTCATCCATGTCATATCCGGTGTTGCCGTTCTCATCAACAGAAGGAAGTCCTGCGTTAGGCTTGGCAATAATTGGAATCCTTGTAACACTTGCCATGTTCCTGATTACTTCTTCCATCTTGTCAGGGCCTGTAGAACAGTTAGCACCGATAGCACATGCCCCCAGCGCCTCAAGAGTTATAGCGCTTGCAGCAGCATCAGAGCCATACAAAGTTCTGCCGTCAGC
>JAEEGF010317215.1_pt1 | contig 13085 bp, 10 predicted proteins | sample 9134171 | NCBI WGS metagenome assembly JAEEGF01 (sample SAMN16246542, study PRJNA631951) | gut metagenome | biome: gut microbiome; feature: rumen; material: AP-attached | host: Bos | place: Iran: Karaj | collected 2018-10
ACAGCTGACGCTGAGATCGCTGCTGCTGGCGCTAAGCTTGAGTACGAAGTTGGTACAATGATCGAGATCCCAAGAGCTGCTCTTACAGCTGATGAGATCGCTAAGGAAGCTGATTTCTTCTGCTTCGGTACAAACGATCTTACACAGATGACCTTCGGATTCTCTCGTGATGATGCAGGTAAGTTCCTCAATGCTTACTATGATACAAAGATCTTCGAGAACGATCCATTTGCTAAGCTTGACCAGACTGGTGTTGGTAAGCTTATGGAAATGTCTCTCAAGCTCGGAAAGCCTGTTAATCCTAAGCTTCACGTAGGTATCTGCGGCGAGCACGGTGGAGATCCTTCATCTGTAGAGTTCTGCCACAAGATTGGTCTTGACTATGTATCATGCTCACCATTCCGTGTTCCTGTTGCAAGACTTGCTGCTGCTCAGGCTGCTATCGCTGACAAGGCTGCAAAGAAGTGCGACGAGTGCACTGAAGAGAAGAAGTCTTTCGTAGACGACGATACAAAGGCTAAGCTTGAGGAAGTTGCAAAGAAGGCTGAAGAAGTTGCTAAGGAGCTTGCTGAGCAGTCTGCTGACGTTGCTAAGGCTGGTTTCGAAGGACTTAAGGCTGGTGTTGATGCAGCTATCAAGGCTTACAAAGAGACAAGAAATAAATAATATCTGAATAAGGTATGATTATAGGAAGGGACTATTCCATAAAGGAGTAGTTCCTTCTTTTTTTATAATCTCTTATGACTTTATTCCGTTGAGCGGTGTACAGTTTAGTGATAAAATAATATTATCTGAAAATGTAGAATTATGCCCGTAAAGGAGCTTTGAATGGCAAAGGAAGAACTTGATCTTGTAAATGAATTAAATGTTTATACCGGATTGGATTCTTTTAACTCAAATACTGTTGAGAAAGAATTAGCTCTTTGCGGAAAATTGGGAGCTAATGTTCAGAGCCTTAAGGCCATGGGCTTTAATGCTCTTCAGCTTGTGGAGATCCGTAAAGGCCTGGAGGATGAAAAGGTTGATGCCAGGAAGTACTTAAATCCCAAGCTTTCCTGGACTGACATGGAAGAAATGCGCCTTGAGATGTCCCAGGGAATTGACATGAGTCAGTACAGAGCTCAGGGCTTTGATACTCAGCAGTTATATCAGATAAGAGAGGGCATTGCTTCAGGCGTGGACGTTTCAGCCTATGCCAAGAAAGAATATCTGGCTGATCAGATGAGACAGCTGCGACTTGGATTATCCAAAAAAGACGGAGTGCCTATTATCTTTTTCCAGGACCCTGCATTTGATGCCATGCAGATGCATGAGATCAGGAAGGGCCTGGAGGCCGGAATAGATATCTCTACCTATGCATTTTTGGAAATGCCTTATATGAAGATGAGGGCCATCAGGAAAAGTGCGGAAGATGGTCTTATTTTCGATGAGGCAGATATTAAGAAATACAATGCCAATATTCTAAAGCAGATTCATGAGGCTTACAAAGATAAGGTTGATATATTCAGATATGTCAAGAACAGGTATGATGCTGAGCAGTTGGAAGAGATCAGGATATGCCTGAAAAAAGGCCTTAAGATAGATAATTATATCAACAGTGACATGCGCGGAGATGCCATAAGAGAGATCAGGGTTGGTCTTGAGGAGGGCATTGATGTTGGAAAATATGCTGATGCTTCCTATGGCTGGCAACAGATGATCGAGATCAGAACGGGACTGGAACATCAGATTGATGTAAGGCCTTATTGCAAGTCTTTGTATCAGGCTGACCAGATGCGTGAAATAAGGCTTGGCATAGAGGCAGGCCTTGATATAGCTCAGTACACCAGCATGATGTACACTGCCAAAGATATGCGCAGGATCAGAAAGAAGCTCCTTTCAGGTGAACTGCACAATGTTCTGTCTGATGATGGAATCGAAGGAACAGTCCTTGATCGTACGGAAGGTATTTCTGACGGAGCAGCTCTTTTGGAATCTCTTATCGAGAGAAAGGCCGAGGTTCTGGAGCTTACTTCCAACAAAATGCTGTGCTGGCTTAAACTTCCCAAGAGAAATGACCTGTCCTCCCTCACCGAGGACATGGTTCTCATGCTTCTATTTAAGAGCAATATCAGAAAGGGTATAAATAGAGAAGAAATAAAGAAAATGGTGAAATTCCCTGTGGGAGGAGAAAAATATCTGGTTGCCTCCGGCAAGGAGCCTGTAAACGGGCAGGACGGCTATTACGAGTACTTTATAGATATTGAAAAGGACAATGAGCCTGAGTTTTTAAAGGATGGAAGTGCGGACTTTTCAAATCTTGATATTGTAAATCAGATACATGTGGGCGATAAGATTGCTGTTTACCACAGAGCCACCAAGGGAGAAAATGGCTTCAACGTGCTGGGTGAAGTTTCAACTGCACAGAACGGCAAAGAGAAAGCTATTTTAAAAGGCGACGGTTTCATGATCCTCAGTGACAGAGTGACCTACGTTGCCAAGATCAGTGGCGCCCTTACTGTTGTAAACGGCGACATCAATATTAAAAAGGTAATGATCGTTCCGGAGGTTAAGATCACAGACAAGAAGATTACCTATGACGGCGTGGTCTTTGTAAAAGGTGATGTTAACTCTGGAAGTGAAATAAGTGCCACCGGTGATGTTATTATCGGCGGACATATGGAGAGTTCCACCATTGAGAGTGGAGGTAATGTCATAATCGGCGGTGGTGCTACCTGTCCTGTTCGAGGAACCATTGTTGCTGAAGGAAATGTGACAGCCAAATTCTTCGAGGGCGTTGTTATTAAGGGCAAAAATGTCTCTGCCAACTATTTTATCAACTGCACCATAGAGTCCAACGGCTTTATTAAAACCTACGGAAGACAGGGACTTATCTATGGCGGAACAGCCTACAGTCTTGTGGGTATAGAATCAGCTGTTATAGGCAATAAGACCGGCGCCAAGACCGTAATAACCCTGGGCGTAAATACTACACTTCTGGCGGAGCACAATCAGATCCAGAAGCAGATAAGTCGTGAGGAAGAGGAACTAAAGGTTCTTGAAAAAGAGAAAAACAGACTGATGGAAATCGGCTCAGGAAACAGAGAGCTTATGCAGTGGAAGATAAAGATAAATGCTGCTGTTGGCTCCAAGGAAGCTGCCATCAAAAAGCTGGAGGCCCATAGAGCGGAGCTGGAAAAGGATATGAACCTGGGCAATGCGCCTAAGGCCACTGTTACGGAGATGGCTTTTGCCGGTACCATTTTTGTCATAGAGGGTGTGGCCTATAAGCTCACCGAGGACAGAAAAGTATATGATAAGCTGGTGTTCAGAACCGACGCCAAGAAAGAAAAAATGATCATAATCTGACATACAAAATCTTGCTAATAAAGTGCCGAATATTGCGAGGAAAACTATCGTTATATTCGGTACTTTTTGTTGCGAAATAGTCTCGTTTTTTTTATAATTATAAAAGATGTTTTGGGGGCATAAAACTATGAATATAAAGGAATTACTTAACGAAGTTCTTCTAAAGGACAAAACGTTTATTCATTTTCCATTTGGGGATGGGAAGTTCGATATCAATGAATCTGTCGTTGTTACCTGGATAATAATGGCAGTAGTTTTGGTCCTTCTTTTAATTCTTACACGTGATTTCAGAGTACATAATATTTCAAAGAGACAGGCTGCGGTTGAGAGCTTTGTGGTCTGGCTGCGGTCCATGGTTTCGGACATGCTGGGCGAAGAGGGCTCCAGGTACGTGGAGTACATTATGACTGTGCTTATGTATCTTGCCATTGCCAATATGATAGGCCTCTTTGGCTTCATTCCGCCCACCATGGATATAAATGTCACGGCAGCTCTTTCTGTCATGAGTATCGTGGTGGTTGAGGGTGCCTGCATCAGGAAAAAGGGCGTAGGAGGATGGCTCAAGAATTTTGCTCAGCCCATGGCGGTGATGACACCTATGAATATCCTTGAGCTGGCCATAAGACCGCTGTCGCTGTGCATGCGACTTTTCGGTAATATCATCGGAGCTACGGTTATTATGGAGCTTATCAAGCACTTGCTGCCGCTGGCGTTACCGGTTGTTTTCTGTTTGTACTTTGATATCTTTGACGGCCTTATTCAGGCTTATGTATTCGTATTTTTAACATCATTATATATAAAAGAGGCAGTGGAATAAGAAAGGAGTTTTGTTATGGATTTGACAGCAATAGGAGCAGCAATCGCAGTATTTACGGGAATAGGAGCAGGTATCGGTATCGGTGTTGCAACATCTAAGGCTACTGATGCAGTGGCCAGACAGCCTGAGGCCGATGGTAAGATCATGAAGCTTCTTCTTTTGGGATGCGCTTTGGCAGAGGCTACAGCTATTTACGGCTTCGTTGTAGCAATTATGATTCTGTTTACCTGATAACAGCATTAACGAAAGAAGGAAAAACCAGTGTTAAATTTCAGTCCTATTAATATAGTTTGCACCGTAGCCAATCTGCTTATTCTTTTTATAATCTTCAAGATCTTTCTTTTTGACAGGGTAGAAAAGATATTGCAGCAGCGCAGAGAAGAAGTCGAGGAAGCTACAAAGGCAGCTGATATCGCCACCAAGAGTGCGATTGCCACTAAAAAGGAATATGAAGAAAAAATAGCTCTTGCCGATGAGGAGAAAGAGCAGATTCTCTCTGACATCAAGAAACAGGGGTATGATGAGTACGAGAGAATTGTCAGCGAGGCAAGAACAAAAGGCGAGAAGATCATATATGAAGCCAGACATAATGCTGAGATAGAAAATGAGCGTGCTAAGGAAGAGTATGCAACTCAGCTGGCTGATATGGTCATTGAGGCCGCATCCAAGATTGCTGCCACCAAGCACAGCACTGAGGACGACAAGGAACTTTACGACAAATTTATAAGTGAAGTTGGAGCAAATAATGAGTGAAAAGAAAGCTATATTGCGCTATGCCAGTACGGCTCCAAGCCCGGAACAGATTGATAAGATCAAGGCTGTGCTGTGTGAGAAATTCAAGGTCGATGATCTTGCGATAGAGACAGTATCAGATCCGTCCATAGGCGGAGGATTTATTGTCAGCTACGCCAATTTCGAATCCGATTGGAGTGATTTTGGCAGAGCCAGACAGCTGCGCACAGAATTAAATAATATAAAACGCGGTGCCAGTAATGATAATGGCAAGATCATATCCATGCTCAAGGAGAAGGTGGACAATTTCGAGTTGTCTATTAAGGACAGAGAAGTTGGAACTGTAGAGTGGGTAGGAGACGGAATTGCCAATATCAAGGGTATTGACCATGCTTTCTATGGTGAGATCATCGAATTTGAGGATGGAACCAAGGGTATGGCACAGGATATCCGTGAGGATCACATTGGCTGTATCCTTTTTGGTAACGACACCAGTATCGGACAGGGCACAAGAGCTGTAAGAACCTTCAAGGAAGCAGGAATTCCTGTGGGTGATGCTTTTATTGGCCGTGTTATTGATACCCTGGGTGCACCGATAGATGGTCTTGGCGATATCAAGGAATCCGGTTATAGGGCAGTTGAAGAGCCTGCTCCCGGAATCATAGACAGGCAGTCTGTAAATGAGCCTCTTGAGACAGGCATTCTTTCCATAGATACCATGTTCCCCATTGGACGCGGACAGAGAGAGCTTATTATCGGCGACAGACAGACCGGTAAGACCTCCATTGCCATTGATACCATTATCAATCAGAAGGGGAAGGATGTAATCTGTATCTATGTTGCCATTGGACAGAAGGCATCCACAGTAGCCAAGATAGTCCAGACTCTCAAGAGAACCGGAGCCATGGACTACTCCATAGTTGTGAGCTCCACGGCCTCAGATATGGCGCCTCTTCAGTACATTGCACCTTATTCGGGAACAGCCCTTGCTGAGTATTTCATGCACCAGGGCAAGCATGTTCTTATAGTATATGATGACCTTTCAAAGCACGCAGTTGCCTACAGAGCGCTGTCTCTTTTGCTGGAGCGATCACCGGGAAGAGAAGCTTACCCGGGAGATGTATTCTACCTGCATTCAAGGCTTTTGGAGAGATCAAGTAAACTGTCCTCTGACTTGGGAGGAGGCTCAATCACAGCTCTTCCTATAATAGAGACTCAGGCAGGAGACGTTTCATCATATATTCCTACAAACGTTATTTCCATTACAGACGGTCAGATTTTCTTGGAGAGCGATCTTTTCTTCGAGGGAATGAGACCTGCTGTAAATGTTGGACTTTCTGTTTCACGAGTTGGTAGTGCCGCTCAGACCAAGGCCATGAAGAAGGCTGCGGGAAGTATAAGAGTTGATCTGGCACAGTACCGTGAAATGGCGGTGTTCACACAGTTTAGTTCAGACCTGGATGAGACCACCAGAAATCAGCTGGCTCACGGAAATGTTCTTATGGAGCTTTTGAAGCAGCCTCTTGAACATCCCCTTGCCATGTATGAGCAGGTAATAATCCTTGTGGCTGTGGGAGCAGGTCGACTTGATATGGTTCCTGTGAAAAAAGTCAGGGAGTACAAGGAACAGCTTCTTGAGTACTTCAACACACAGCAGACATTTATCTGTGAAGAACTTGAAAAGGGCAAGGAACTGTCAGATCAGCTTAAGCACCGCATTATTGAGGCAGTGGATTCCTTTAATGAATTCCAGAATAATAAGCTGAAAGAAGAATTGGTAAGTAAGTGATCCCAGGGATCATAGAGGGCGGATAATTGGCGACGATAAAAGAAGTCCGTGACCGCATAAACAGCGTCAACGACACCAGAAAAATCACAAACGCGATGTATCTTATTTCTTCCACCAAGCTTCGCAAGGCCAAGAAGATGTTAAATGATACGGAGCCATTTTTCTTTTCCACGAAGACCATGATCTCCAGGATTGTTAAGAACCTCCCTCAGGGAGTTGAGAACATTTTCCTTGAGACCAGGCTTGATATTCCTGATTCCAAGAAGAGAAAAGGCTTTATCATTTTTACTGATGACAAGGGACTTGCGGGCGCATATAACCACAATGTGCTAAAGCTTGCTGAAGAGAAGATTGCCAGCAATAGGGGAGTCAGCAAACTGTTTGTAATTGGAGAAGTGGGCAGATTTCATTTCCTTTCCAAGAATGAAGTGATAGAAGAGAGCTTTATGTTTACCTCTCAGAATCCAACACTTCACAGAGCAAGAAAGATTGCGGCTGAGATACTGGAACATTATTATACCCGAGAAATTGATGAATATTATATAATTTATACCACTGTTCATGGGAACTCCTGCGAGGCCAGGTGTGAGAAGCTTCTTCCACTGGAACTCATCACAGACATCCAGAAGGACAAGCATAAAACAGCAAAGCCTTTGGAAGAATTCAAGATGGAGCCCAATCCGGCGGCCATTCTTGACAATATAGTTCCCAACTATGTCACAGGATATATCTACGGAGCTCTGGTTGAAGCCTTTTGCTCAGTGCAGACCTCCAGAATGATGGCTATGGATTCTGCCAATAAGAATGCTGAAAAGATGATCGCAAATCTGCAGAGGACCTACAACAGGCAGAGACAGGCCATGATCACTCAGGAGATCACTGAGGTGGTAAGTGGTGCAAAGGCACTAAAGCGCAGCAAGGAAGCCAAGAAGAAGGCCATGGCAAAGGCTGCCGGAAATGCAAAATAGTGAGGTTGGACATTTGGAAAACGGAAAGATCATACAGGTCATGGGACCTGTAGTAGATGTCAAATTTGATAATGATGAGCTTCCCCGCATCAGTGACGCCCTTGAAGTTTATGTTCAGGATATGAAGCGCGTCATGGAAGTGTCACAGCATATCGGTGACAATGTTGTTCGCTGTATCATGCTTTCACCCAGTGAGGGACTCAGTAAAGATATGCCGGTTCATCCTCTCGGAGGACCCATAAGTGTTCCTGTAGGAGAAGAAGTACTGGGAAGACTGTTTAATGTCCTGGGAGATACCATAGACAAAAAGGGAGAACTTAAGACCAGCGAGAAATGGGTTATCCACAGAGAACCTCCTAAGCTGATAGACCAGAGTCCTGTAGTTGAGGTTCTGGAGACCGGCATTAAGGTCATCGATCTTCTGGCTCCCTATGCCAAGGGCGGAAAAATCGGTCTTTTTGGCGGCGCCGGTGTTGGTAAAACAGTTCTTATTCAGGAGCTTATTCAGAATATTGCCACTGAGCATGGCGGATATTCTATTTTTACCGGTGTTGGTGAGCGTTCCAGAGAGGGTAATGATCTCTGGTCTGAAATGACAGAATCCGGTGTTATCAATAAGACAGCCCTGGTATTCGGACAGATGAATGAGCCCCCGGGAGCCCGTATGCGTGTGGCAGAGACCGGTCTTACCATGGCTGAGTATTTCAGGGATGTTAAGCATCAGGACGTTCTTTTGTTCATCGATAATATTTTCAGATTTGTTCAGGCCGGTTCTGAGGTTTCTTCACTTCTTGGAAGAATGCCTTCAGCGGTTGGTTATCAGCCTACATTGGCTACCGATCTGGGAGCTCTTCAGGAGAGAATCACTTCCACAAGACTTGGCTCTGTAACATCTGTTCAGGCTGTATATGTTCCCGCAGATGACCTTACGGACCCGGCTCCTGCCACAACCTTTGCACATCTGGATGCCACAACGGTTCTTTCCAGAAAGATTGTGGAACAGGGTATTTATCCTGCGGTGGATCCGCTTGAGTCCTCCAGCCGTATTCTTGAGGAGGACGTTGTTGGTAAGATCCACTACGAGACAGCCTTGAGAGTCCAGGAAACATTGCAGAAATATAAGGAACTTCAGGATATTATCGCAATCCTTGGTATGGAAGAACTCAGCGATGAAGATAAGATAACTGTTCACCGCGCCAGAAAGATCCAGAGATTCCTGTCACAGCCATTCCATGTGGCTGAGCAGTTCACAGGAATCCCGGGTAAATTTGTTCCTCTTACTGAGACAGTTAAGGGATTTAGAGCAATTATAGACGGGGAAATGGACAAGTACCCGGAGATGGCCTTCTTTAACGTGGGCACAATTGATGAAGTAATAGAAAAAGCTAAACAGATAGAGGCATAAAAATGAGTGAAGAGAAAATGCCTACCTTCGGGTTGCAGGTTATCTCTGTCAATGGTGTTTTTTACGACGACAGGGCGGAGGAGATAATACTGCCCTGCGAAGATGGTGAAATGGCTATTTTGGCCAATCATGAAGAAATTATCATGGCGATCTCAGATGGTATCATCAAGATAAAAAAACCTCGTGAAGGCTGGATATACGGAGTTGTGAGTCTTGGTTCATTGCAGTTTGCCGGAAACAAATGTATTGTTATCGTTAACACTGTGGAAAGACCTGAAGATATCGATAAGAGAAGAGCTCAGGAAGCTTACGAGTTTGCCATGGAGCATCTTCAGCAAAAACAGTCAATCAAGGAATTTAAGAAGTCTCAGGCAGGTCTTGCAAGAGCCCTTACAAGACTTAAGGCGGCATCTAAGTATACTGATTGATTTTACGGGAGAAGAAGTTTTGAAAAAATTATTTGGAAATATATGCGTTTTATTCTGCGTTTTTATGGCAGCAAGCGTAGTTCTTACGGGCTGCGGAAAGAAGTCATCTGAAGGACTTGATACCTATAGAGATAAAATGACAAGCTTTTATGATATGCTGTCTTATCTGAACAAATCCATTAATGCTATTGATCCTGATTCAGAAACAGCCAAGGATGAGCTCCTTGGATATCTTGATGAAATGAATAATGCCTACAGCTCCATGGCTGCCTGTGAGGTTCCTGAAGAGTTTTCAGGAATTGCAGACATCGCAGTTGAAGCAGCTGACTATATGCAGAAGGCAGATGAGTATTATCATATGGCCTATGATGGTACTTTTGATGAGAACAGCGAATCGCTGGCTTCTCAATACTATGAGAGGGCTAACAGCAGAGCCATGGTTATGCTTCAGGTTCTGCACGGCGAGGTTCCTACCGGGGACGGCGTTGTAGTTACAACTCAGGAACCCGGACAGTTTTCTACTATTAGCGATGGTACTGATGATACATGAGTGAGAACAGATTTATATATGCAGTGAAGCTGTTAGCATGCTTTGCTGTTATAACTATACATGTGCGATTTCCGGGAGAGTTTGGGAACTATTGTTTTGCGCTGGCAAGATTTGCAGTTCCCTTTTTCTTTGCTGTTTCCGGACGTTTTTTATTGGCTGCAGGGCAGGAAGCTTCTGAGGCAGAGACTTCTTTTATAAGAAGACGTACCCTTAGGGCGCTGTCCAAGATCTGCAGGACAACTTTGATTGTTTATCTGGTATATCTTATTTTTTCTATTGTCTATCATATTGTGAATGGTATTTTTCTTTCGGAATGGTTTTCCTCCAAGTTCAATCCCGGGGAGGCTATTAACTTTTTCCTTTTTAACAGCGGACGTTTTATTTATGATCCATCCTATACTTTTGACCATCTGTGGTTTTTGTTTGCACTTATTTATGTGTATGGGCTGATCTTTATTTTTGCGCCTGTTCTGAGGAAATGGTACAAGGGACTCATTATTATTTTTATTTTCTTTTTGTTCTTTGGAGAGGCTCTTCAGACTTTTTATCCCATAAGACCCTTTGGAATAAACATAAATACCTGGTTTGTCATGAGAAACTGGCTCTTTGTGGGAATGCCCTTTGTGCTCATAGGAATTCTTTTTTCTGACCATGCCATGGCAAAAAAGAAGTCTGTGGGAGTGTCTGGTCTTGTGGGACTCATGCATAGATGGAAGAGGAATGGCTTTATTGGGCTTGTGGCGGGAATAGTTTCCACTATAGTTGAATATAGAATTTTTGGGAGCAAGGAAGTTTACATGGGATCCCTTATTATAGCGGTTTCTCTTTTGTTTTTATCTGAGTCCGGACTTTCCGGAGGAAGGTATATCTGGAAGTTTGGAAAAGCAGTTTCCAACGAGGTTTACTACTATCATGTGCTGGTTTTGGCGCTGACTGATATATTCTTAAGCAAGTTTTTTGCTTACGATTTGCTATTGTGGATTAAACCCATTTATATTATGCTGATTTGTATAGTTTTTATTCTGGGCGGAAAAAGAGTCCTTAATAGTATTGGAGAGCAAAATGACTAGACAGGAATTTATCGAATATTGCAGAAATAGAATTGTTTTCCTTGACGGAGCAACAGGAACAAACCTTATGAAGGCCGGTATGCCGGCAGGAGTATGCCCTGAAGAATGGATACTTCAGCATAAGGACGTGATGCTGGACCTTCAGAGAAGATATGTGGAAGCGGGCTCTGACATTGTTTACGCCCCTACATTTACAGGAAACAGAATCAAACTTGCGGACTACGGTCTGGAAGACAGAATAGAAGAGATAAACACTGAACTTGTGAATCTCACAAAGGAAGCCGTTGCAGGAAAGGCCCTGGTGGCAGGTGATATCACCATGACCGGAAGGCAGCTGAAGCCCATCGGAAATCTGGACTTTGATGAGCTGGTGGAAGTATATAAGGAGCAGATTAGGATTTTAGATAAAGCAGGCTGTGACCTTCTTGTGGTGGAGACCATGATGAGTCTCCAGGAGTGCAGAGCAGCTCTTCTTGCGGCAAAAGAGGTTTCTGACCTGGCCGTAATGGTGACACTTACCTTTGAAAGTGAGGGAAGGACACTTTACGGTTCTGATGCCGCTGCAAGTGCCATTACCCTGGAAGCACTGGGAGCCTGCGCCATAGGTGCCAACTGTTCCACGGGGCCTGACAAGATGGCTGACATCATAGCAAATATGGCCGCAGTTACATCTATACCTGTTATTGCGAAGCCAAATGCAGGACTTCCCACTGTTGATAAAGACGGAAATACCGAATATGACATGAGCAGCGATACCTTTGCTCAGGAAATCAGAGTGCTGGTTGAAAAGGGTGCTTCTATTATCGGCGGATGCTGCGGCTCAACACCTGATTTTATCAAAGCTTTGAAAAAAGAATACGGAAATCTCAATCCTTCCGATATACGCGACGGGGACGGAAATTCCATACCCAGAAAGATTGTGGGCAGAAGGTATCTGTCTTCTGAGAGAAGTGCGTTGTCTTTTGACCTCACCGATAACTTTATGATAGTGGGTGAGAGAATCAATCCCACAGGAAAGAAGAAACTCCAGGAGCAGCTTAGAGAAGGCAATCTCGACATGGTATGTGATTTTGCCAGAAGCCAGGAAGAAGAGGGAGCTTCAATTCTCGATATCAATGTGGGAATGGGCGGAATTGATGAAAAGCAGATGATGCTTGATGTTCTGGATGAAGTTCTCGCCATCACTGACCTTCCTCTTTGCCTTGATACCAGCAGCGAAGAGGTCATGGAAGCGGCCCTGAGACGTTATCCCGGCAGAGCGCTGATCAATTCCATCTCCCTTGAAAAGGGTAAGGCGGAGAGATTCCTTCCTCTTGCCAAGAAGTATGGAGCCATGTTCATTCTGCTTCCTCTTAATCCCGAGGGACTTCCCAAGGATACGGAAGAGAAGATCGGAAACATCAATAAAATGTATGAGCTTGCGCTGGAGAATGACCTTAACAAAGAGGACATCGTTGTGGACGGTCTTGTGGCAACGGTGGGCGCTGATCCCAATGCAGCCATGAATACTCTGGATACCATTAGCTATTGCTATGAAAACGGATACGCTACAATTTGCGGCTTATCCAATATTTCCTTTGGTCTTCCCCAGAGGAGCTTTGTAAATACAGCATTTCTCACCATGGCCATAGAGAGAGGTCTTTCCATGGCTATAGCAAATCCATCCCAGGAGATGCTGGTGAATGCTGCCTTTGCTTCAGACCTTCTCAAGAAGAAAGAAGGCGCAGATATCAGATATATTACAAGAATGCAGAGATACGCTGACCTTAAGCCCGCTGATGTGGCTCTTTTCGGAATTCCTGCAGTTGCCGATAAGGGCGCAGCCGGCGTTGCAAAAGAGCCGGCAAAGGAACTTAGCATTCTTGATGTGATTAAAAAGGACGTTCTTGACGGAGCCAAGAGAACTATAGTCAAGGACACTCAGAAGGCCGTAGAAAGCGGCATTCTTCCGCAGGATATTCTAAATGATGCTCTTATG
>JAEEGF012125644.1_pt1 | contig 13085 bp, 11 predicted proteins | sample 9134171 | NCBI WGS metagenome assembly JAEEGF01 (sample SAMN16246542, study PRJNA631951) | gut metagenome | biome: gut microbiome; feature: rumen; material: AP-attached | host: Bos | place: Iran: Karaj | collected 2018-10
TGCTTTTCTGGGTATCGATATCTATTGACCCGAAAAATAAATTTTGCGGAATAGAATAATATATGTAATTTTGCACCGATTTTAATTCAAGTAGAAATATGTAGAATACAACAACATTATAAACAAAACATATTAAAATAACATAGCATTGACTACCATTTCGCGTTCAAAATAAGCCTAGGAAACTGATTTTGACTAAATCGGAGTAGTTAGTTTAAGGTAAGCCTTTTTCAGGTGAACTCGGTTGTACTGGTAGTTTGCGCCGTTTGGCGTGAGTCACAGTACAACAGGGGTTTCTTCCTAGGCTTTCCCTGAACGCAATAGAGGCTCGCGCCTTTTTTGTTGCCGATGGAGTGATTGATAGCAATGCGCTAATCAATCACTAAATGATAAAGGTAACAGAACAATACCTTAAAGGTCTTACATTTATTGACCTTTTTGCTGGAATAGGTGGCTTCCATTACGCATTATCTTCATACGGAGCAGAGTGTCTGTATGCATCAGAATGGGACAAACCAGCACAAGAAACATACTTTATGAATTTTGGAATGATGCCATCAGGTGACATCACCAAAATTGCTGCCGAAGAGATTCCTTCACACGACATTCTATGTGGAGGGTTCCCGTGTCAAGCCTTTTCTGTTAGCGGAAAACAACTTGGATTTGAGGACACTCGAGGAACATTGTTTTTCGACATTGCACGCATTGTAAAATACCACAAACCCAAAGTGGTATTTATGGAGAATGTCAAAAACCTTGTGCAACACGACAAGGGAAGAACTTTCAAAGTTGTTCACGGTACAATGGAGGAACTTGGATACACGATGTTCTCCAAAATACTGAACAGCGGAGACTTCGGGGTGCCGCAACACAGAGAACGCATCTATATGGTATGTTTTAGGAATGATGCTCTTTGTGGAAACACTTTCAATTTCCCTTGCATAGATACAGCCTCTACATTAAGAGACATCCTTGAAGATTCGCCAAAGGATGCAAAAATAATAAATCGAGCAGATATTAAGATTTACAAAGAGGTTGCGGCTGAAGGGGAATTGCCTAATCGACCAATCCAAATCGGAATAGTAAACAAAGGTGGTCAAGGTGAACGTATTTACGATCCAATCGGACACGCCATAACACTGAGTGCGTATGGAGGAGGCGCCGGAGCGAAAACAGGTTTGTATCTCACCAATGGGGTTGTTCGAAAACTGAGTCCTCGCGAATGTGCAAGATTGCAAGGGTTTCCTGATGATTTTATTATTCACCCCAATCTACAGCAAGCCTACAAGCAATTCGGTAACAGTGTTACCATTAACGTTTTACAACATATTGTCGGTGAAATCTCAAAAACATTATCGTTATGCCGACAATAATCAATCCGGTGCAACTTGGAAGCCTAACAGCACGCCACGGTTTCCAAAATGAGAAAGACGTTGCAAACAAGTTCAACAACTGGCGCTATGACGAGGATGCCCAGAAATGGCTGTGCAGAATGAATTACGACCTGAAAGACATAGAACACGTAGAAGCAATTGTCCTACCAGGTCATTACAAAACAGATGTTCAAGTACAAGTTACAATTTACCTCAAAAAAGCTATTGATATCCGAAATTTACAAGTAAAACTTGTAAGTAATGAGAGAGGGTTTAATCAAATTGAGAGGCGAAGAGTGGATAAGTATGCGGCACTTTGGAATATGCCCCCAGATGTCATATCTATTTTGAGACGATATACTGGAGAAGATATGCCAACTATTCCATACCCTGATGACCCACGAAGAATGTTTGCAAATGAATTTTCCACGTCAGAACAAAAACGTGTTCTGGAATGGCTGAGACAAAACAAGATACTTATCGTTTCTGATATCCTCAAAGGACGCGGAGAGTTTGCTGCAGAATGGATGTTAGTTGCACAGAAAGTATCATTCAATGCACGTTGGGTATTACAGCCTATGAATTATTGTCTCAATTTCTTTGGCAATGGCGATGTAGTGATAACAGATCGGGGCAATTTTCGCATAGGGCGTATCACTATGCAGAGAAAAGGTGGAGACGGTGGAAGAGATTCTGCCAAAGATTTGCAATTTAAGATTAATCCTGCGGAATTATTTGAGTAAAAAATATAGCGCTATTCAATCTTAACATTTTCCATCTTGCATTAATTCTTATAAACTTCTGTATATCACTGTATTCTATGTACTTTTATGTGATTTTGCAGTTGATTTGCAAAATTACATAAATTATGGTATATAGGTCAAATTGCCTAATAAAACTCTTCGAAATATCAATGTTATTGTATCTTAAAATCGGTGCAAAATTGGTGTTTTTCCCTTATTTATCGGCTCAATTTGAGCAAAAAAACACAGAAAAAGGGCTTTTTTTGAGCCTATTCTGTCTTTTTCCAAACCACAGATAGGTATATGGTCTTGGAATGTCGCAATCTTTTTGCATCTATGGGCGTTTGTATTTCAAACTATAAAAAACACGATTAATTTTACATTTCTAAATATAAAAAAACACCTATTTTTTGCATTTTAAAATACAAATCGTATCTTTGCGCCATAAGGATATTGCCATTTTAAAAGTGGATGCTTAGATTTCCGTTCTGACGACAGAGGGCTATTCATCGTCTCTTTTTTCTTATACTTTGTTCGTTATTGAACCTTAGAATCGGTGCAAAATTGTTGTTTTTTTCACATTTATCGGCTCAAGTTGAGCAAAAAATCACAGAAAAAAGACATTTTTTGAGCCGATTCTCACATTTTTTCCTACACTTATTTGCGTTGACAAATTACTTTATAGGGTATTATTAGAACAAAACTATACTGTTTGCAATTGTCGCGACAGCGTCGCAACAATTGGAAGTCATCAGTAACTGTGTCACCATCGGTGTGACTTTTTTACAACTTTTGAAACATCAAACTGCATTGTTTTGCAAAATATATTTCTTGTATTTTTCGGCCAACTATGGAAATGAAAATCGGCCAACTATGGAAATGAAAATCGGCCAACTATGGAAATATTTTTCTATAAAGAACTATTTATATGAATTTTTTTTTGTATTTTTGCAACGCAAAAAAAGATGAATATGAAGAAATATAAACAACGAATAGCTGATAATATTCTAAAAAGAAAGTTAGAAGGGATGGGAGCTGTGCTTATAGAAGGTCCCAAATGGTGTGGAAAGACGACAACAGCAGAACAACAAGCTAAAAGCGTGGTGTATATGGATGACCCAGAGGAGGGAACTAACTGGCATCAGCTGGCTGCATTAAATCCAAAAGGGGTTTTAGTCGGAGAAACACCCAGACTTATAGATGAATGGCAAACAGCTCCTGTTTTATGGGATGCTGTGAGATATGAGGTTGACCATAGAGATGACGACGGTCAGTTTATTTTAACAGGATCAGCAGTTCCTGTGGATGATGAGGAAATGAAACACACTGGTACTGGACGTGTGTCGTGGCTGATAATGAGAACAATGAGCTTGTGGGAGTCTGGCGAATCAAACGGGAGAGTAAGTCTAAAGGAGTTATTCAACGCCCCTATGCAATTTTTAGAAGAAAACTCTCTTAAACTTGAGGATATTGCATATCTTACTTGTCGCGGAGGCTGGCCAAGAGCAACCCTTCAAAGAAAAGAAATCGCCTTAGGCAGAGCGTTTGATTATTACGATGCAATCGTTAAAAGAGACATCTCACGTGTAGACGGAACAAAGAGAGATAGTGAACGTACGCGACGTATTATGCAATCATACGCCCGAAACCAAGGATCACAAACACCAATAACTTCCATTGCTTCAGACGTGCGAACAAATGATGTAGACAGTGTGGATGACAAGACAATATATTCATATATCGCGGCTTTGAAAAAGATATTTGTGATTGAAGATATGGCTGCGTGGAATCCTAACTTACGTTCAAAAACAGCAATTCGCACTTCGGATTGCCGTTACTTTACAGACCCTTCTATTGCAACAGCAGCACTCGGTCTTGGACCTAATGATCTGATGAACGATCTGAACACTTTCGGATTACTTTTTGAAACTCTCTGTGTGCGTGATTTGAGAGTATATGCAGATGCTCTTGATGGACAAGTGTATCACTACAGAGACAAAAACGGACTTGAATGCGACACGGTTATACATCTGCGAAATGGATCGTACGGATTAATCGAAATAAAACTTGGAGGAGAAAAATTGATTAACGAAGGCGCAGGTGCACTAAACGAATTAACCAATAAGATAGACACTTCAAAAATGAAATCACCTTCATTCAGAATGATACTTACTGCTGTAGGCAAATACGCATACCGACGTGATGATGGAATTTATGTTGTACCTATTGGTTGCTTGAAAGATTAATTATTTATTTTACATTCCCCACATCAGCTTGTCGCGGATGGCGGAGAAGAAGTTCTGCTGGCCGATACGGACAAGGCTGACCTGATAGGGGGCTTTGCGTATCTCGACAGCATCGGTGCCAGACAATTGCGTGACGTAGGAGTCGACGCCAAGGGTGCAGACAATGTCCGACTCTTCGTTGTGAAGGCGCAAGGCGACATTGTCGGAGAGTACCACGGGACGCAACGTGAGGGTGTGGGCGGCAATCGGGGTGATAACTATGGAGCCTGAGCCAGGTGCAAGGATGGGGCCGCCGCAGGATAGGGAGTAGGCCGTGGAGCCCGTCGGGGTGGCTACAATAAGGCCATCGGCTGCGTATGTGGCAACCATATAGCCGTCGACTTCTACCTGTGTGTGCAGCAGGGGACTCTGATCGAGGCGATGGAGGTAAACCTCGTTGAGGGCGTAAAGTGTGGAGCCGGATGTCTTTACCTCAAGCATTGTTCGCTGCTCGATGCTGTAACTGCCTGTGGTCAGGCATTCAGCCAGTTTTTCTATGTCGTCGCGGCCGGCAGTGGTAAGGAACCCCAGGTGCCCGAAATTGATGCCAACTATGGGTACGCCGCTGCCGCCAGTTTGGTGTACGGCACTGAGCAGGGTGCCGTCGCCTCCAATGGATATGATAATATCAATGGGGATGTCCGGTGTCCATTTATCGATGACTTCGACACCTCTTCGGTGCAAGGCTTCGACAAGGGCAAGCTTGCCTTCTAAATGCTCACTGGTATGGTTTTTAATGTGTATGGCGGCTCTCATAAGGGATGATGTTGTTAATATATGATTAGAATTGTACCTGTTTTCTGCTGTCTGCTACCGTCGCTCTGTAGGTAGTTGATAATGTAGGTGTAGGCTCCTTCGGGCACGTGGTGGCCATTATAGGTGCCGTCCCAACTTTGGCCAGGGGTGGTCGACGAGAAGATGCATAATCCCATCCTGTTGTAGATGGAAAAGCTGTATTGGTCGGGGTTGATGTATACCGACACAGGGCAGACGGCGTTGTTGCTGTTTTCGAGCGGTGTGATGGCGTTAGGCATCCAAATGTCGGTGTGAGGGTTGTAGACGGCCACGGTGCTTTGCAGGCTGTCGGAATGGCCGTATTGCGAGTCAGGGCCTTCGAAGGCGGCCACTTTGTAGCGGCAAAGGCCTCCTGCCCCGTCAGAGACATTAGGCATCCAATTGTTGGTGGTGGTGCCTTCAAGCTGCCATAGATTGCTTTCGCCCCGACAAGTAAGGACGCCGTAGGTGGTGGTGCCTTGCCATCCTTCGTAGGCGTTCCATTGAAGGTTTGTGGAGTTGCCTTCGGTTACAAGCTCGACAAGGATGGTGCTGCCTTTCTGACTGCGCATCTCGTTGCGACCGCAGCCGTCTGTAATGCCGAAGAAATAGGTGTGCTTCTCGTCGAGATTTACGCCTCTGTCGGTCCATACAAGCCCGCCTGTGGCAGATGCCGTGCAATAACCTGCAACATTTGCCGCACCGCCACCGACACTGCGATAGACGGTGTATTGGTGGCCGGCCCAACTGGTGTCGGTCTGACCAACAACTGTAACGTTCTTGCCGTCATCAGACACCGAGACCTTGCGAAGATATAGTATTGACGGTCGCTGGCTCGTTGCAAGAACCTCCTGCTTTATGTTCGACAAAGCCTCGAGAGTGCCGTCGGCAGAGACAGCCTTGACGTAGGCTTTTACTTGTTGGCATTCCTCTGTTATAGTGAAATCGATGCTTGTATCGCTGATATTGTTTTGCTGTCCTGCCAAGACAAAAGCTGCATCGTCCTGGCTCACCCACAACTCGTAGCGACCAAGTCCTGACGGCATATTGTTGTATGTGTTCCAACGGGCTGTCAACGTGCGGCTACAGGGTTCGCTTTCAAGGTGCAAGACCATATTGTTGCATTGATCGGTCAGTGCCGAGGCCTTGCGGCAAGAGTCGAAGGCATTAATGCGGAACTCTCGGACTTGTGTGCAACTGTCCTGCGTATAGATATATGTGGTGTTTGTACGGCCATAAACGGTATCGAAGACTAAACTCGGGGTGCCCTCCAAGACAAGATAGCCCATTATGTCGGTGTCCTGGCTTGCTATCCACTCCAGCTTAATGTGCTGAAGGGCTTGATCGACAGTGACAACGCCCCATTGGGCCGGAGCAGTGGGCTCGTTGTCTGAGATATTTATCGCGGCAGAGCCTTCGTCGCCGCCACGACGCACAACATAATACACCGTGTCGTTGCACACGCTGCGGTTGTGGCGGTCGGTCCACGTATTGCTTGACGTCGAGCCTATAAGCGACAGTTGACTCTCGTCGGGGTAGCGGCGGTAAATATCAGTAGTGCCGGTGCCGGCATCCCAGTCGAGCTGGACGGTGCGTCCGGCTATCTGGTGGACCTGCAAGGATATCGGCTCGGCAATAGCTGCCCTGCAGCAAAACAACATCGCCAGAAGGCACAACGGCAAAAGCATCTTGATATGGCCACTCTGTCTCATTGGCTACTGATTGACAAAAGTTTTTGTTCTCATATCGTACACCTTGTCGCAATTGGCTATTGTCGAGGCTCGGTGGGCAATAACCAAAAGCGTACGCCCCTCCATCATCGTGTGTAATGCTTCGGTAAAGCGCTGTTCTGTAGCTGCATCGAGGGCGGCTGTCGCCTCGTCCATAATAACGACACTGGGGTTGCCCACCAATGCACGGGCGATATTGACTCGTTGGCGTTCGCCACCGCTAAGGAGCGAGCCGCCGTCGCCAATATAAGTGTGTAGCCCGTCTTTGTGCATCTGCAGCACGGGTTCGAGCTGAGCCATTTGCACAGCCTTGTCTATGTCGTCGCGTGTGACCCATTGCCGCCCGAAGCGTATATTGGCTTCTATGGTGTCGTTGAACAGCATTGGTTCTTGCGGGATATAGGCGATTCTGCCTGCCCGGGCGCCAGCGGCCATCGGTGTACCGTTGACAAGGATTTCACCCTGCTGTGGTTCCAATAGGCCTGCTATCATTCTTCCAAAGGTTGTTTTGCCGCTGCCGCTCTCGCCAATAATAGCGGTATGCTTATGCATCGGCACAATGAGGCTCAAACCTTCAAACACCGGCTTGTCGCCATAAGCGAACGAGGTGTTGCGCAATTCGATAGATGTGACTGGTTCGGGGCGGCTGTCATCTTCAGAAAAAGCACTTGCAGCAGAATCCATTATCTCGTCCAGGCGTTCTTCCACTCCCCTACCCTTTTTGAACTGCGCAATGGCATTGCTGAAGTCCTTTATAGGTGTAAGCAGAAGCACATAAATCATTATGTATGAGACAAACAAAGCTGGCGACAGGCTTGCTGCATCGCCCATAACACGATAGGCGCCTATAATCAATATGGCGGCGACTATAGCATTGCCTACAAAGTCGCTCAGCGGCGAGGCGGCATAGATGCGGCGGTAAAGCGAGATGCGACGAGCGGTGAACAGGCGGTTCTGGCTTTGTTGACGCAGATTTACATATTCTATTGCCGTAGCAGCCTTGATTTCCTTGAGTGAGTCGAGCGTTTCCTGCGTGGTCGTCATAAGTTCTCCGTTCAAAGCCTGTAGCTTTCTGCTCTCGCGCTTCAGGCGACGACTGGCCGAGAGCAACAATGTGCCTATAGCCATAACCGCAACAACGAGCAGCGTCAGTCGCCAGTCAAGGTAAACAAGCATAGTGACATAGATAATCATTGTCAGGGCGGCAGAGACGATTAGTTGGATGCTGTCGAGCACGTTGGCCTCGTATTCGGCCACATCGTTGCTCATACGCGAAAGCCATTGTCCTTGGGCCTGCGACGACCAGCGGGCAAAATTCTGGTTCAGTACAGCCCTATGCATACGGTTGCGTATGTCGAAGAGTATGCCGGTTTTGATGCGTGCAAATACAACGGCAGAAATGTATGAGAACAGGTTTTTAAGCCCATACAGCAACAGGAGCAGCAATGCGTAGAGCAGCAGCGCCTTTTGCGTACCCTGAGCCGCAAGGAACAGATACACACGCCCCAATACAAGCATAACGGGGTTGCCAGAGCCAGCTGTCTTGAGGCTTGTGCCGCCTCCAGCGTCGGAAGGGAATATCAACTGCAGGAAATCAGTTACGCTCAACGCCGTAGCCATAGTCAGCACCGCAGCCATTGCTGCCGCGATGACAAAGGCAGACATCAGGATTTTCCTGCCTTTCAGTTCTATGGCTGTTATCCTTCTCAATATTGGTTTTCAACTTTTCAGCGACTTTACCATTCCTGGGCATAGCCGAGGTAATTGTGCGGAGTGATGCTACGAAGACGTTCTTTGACCTCTTGGGCCACATCAAGCTGGTCGATAAATGCCGACATTGTCTCTGCCGTCACTTTTTCGTTGGTACGCGTCAGCTGTTTCAACGCCTCGTAGGGGTTGGGATAGTTCACGCTACGCAACACCGTCTGTATAGCCTCGGCCGTAACAGCCCAGTTCTCTTCAAGGTCTTCGTGTAGTTTGGCCTCGTTGAGTAGCAGTTTGCCCAAGCCTTTCATCAGCGACTGGGTGGCGACCAGCGTATGCGCCAACGGCATACCCAGGTTGCGGATTACCGTCGAGTCGGTAAGGTCGCGCTGCATACGCGAGATAGGCAGTTTCATTGAGAAATGGGTCAACAGCGCATCAGCTATGCCAAGATTGCCTTCTGCATTCTCAAAATCGATGGGGTTGACCTTGTGTGGCATTGCCGAGCTGCCTACCTCGCCAGCCTTGATACGCTGACGGAAGTAGTTCATCGAGATATAGGTCCATATATCACGGCAAAGGTCTATCAATATAGTGTTCATACGCCGTAAGGCGTCAAGATAGGCTGCAAGGTAGTCGTAGTTCTCAATCTGTGTGGTCAGTTGCTGACGTTCAAGGCCAAGATTTTCCTTCAGGAAGTTGTCGCCAAACTTACGCCAGTCAACTTGAGGATATGCCACACGGTGGGCGTTATAGTTGCCCGTGGCACCTCCGAATTTGCCTGTAAACGGCACGCTGTCGATGGTTTTCATCTGCTCACGCAAACGGTATACAAACACCATCAGTTCCTTACCCAAAGCTGTGGGCGATGCCGGCTGACCGTGGGTGTGGGCCAGCATCGGGATATTGCGCCATTCCTCGGCAAGACTCTCTATCTTGCATATAAGCTCCTCGTATGCAGGACGCACCACATCCTTGTGGGCTTCCATCATCATCATCGGGAATGCCGTGTTATTTATATCCTGCGAAGTCAATCCGAAGTGTACCAGCTCGCGGGGCAGTGTGCTGCCAACGGCATCAAGACGCTCCTTGATGAAGTACTCCACGGCTTTTACATCGTGGTTGGTAGTCTTTTCTATATCTTTGACCCTCTGGGCGGAATCAACGTTCCAGTTGCGGTAAAACGCTCTCAGCTGCTCGGCATCTGTAGTGTTGCACTCTATGCCCAACTGCTTCATAAGGGCAATATAGTATTCGATTTCAACACGCACACGGTAGCGTATCAGCGCCGACTCTGAAAAATAGTTAGCAAAGGGTTCTGTCTTTGAACGATAGCGTCCGTCTATGGGCGAAATAGCATCTAAACTGTTCATATCTCTTTTTTTCAATTATCTACTGACAAGGTTTTTGTTTTCAAATTCATTCTTTTCTATAAGCTGGATTATCTTGCGGTTGGACGAGGCGTGCCGCAGGGCTTCAGCATACATCACATTGTGCATATCGGTGCCAAGGAACTCAACCCAGCCATTCTCGACGTAGTCGAAAGCTTTTTTCAGCGATGACTCACCGTAGAAGCCGTCGAACGATAGGATGTTTGTCTGGAAATACACTCCCTGTTCCTTGAACTGCTCAAGCACCTCGCTATGGCTGTCGAAGTAAGGATAACGCTCCGGATGGGCAAGTATGACGTCATAGCCCTCCATCTGCAGTTTGAATACCGTGTCCTCAAGCCCCATACGCTTCTGGTGAAGGGAGAACTCAATCAGCAAGAGTCCTTTTTCCGAACCGCGTTTAGGATCAGCAAAACGATAGGTCAAAAGCTGTCCGCTTTCCAAATAATCGGCAAAGCCGTCGCCTATCTGGTATTCGCCGGTGATGCTTGTCATACGGGGAATCTGCCTGTCGCCTTTGTTGGCCTCGACTTCAGCACAGAAATGCTTGTAGCGCTCCTGTATATCGTCAGCCTTGTTAGGGAAGCGCGGATAATTGAAGTGAGGAGTAAGTTTTATCTCCTCAAATCCACATTCCTTCATTGCCTGCATTACTTCAAGCGATTCCTCGAGCGATTTGCTTCCGTCGTCCACCAAGGGGAGCAGGTGGCAGTGCATATCTGTCACCAGCGGAGCAAAAGTCGGCAGAGTTTTTTTCTTTTTAAATAATCCAAACATATCTAAACCTTAATAGTCAACTCTTTTTATTTTGGCGCCAAGCGCGTTCAAGCGCTCGTCTATATGTTCATATCCGCGGTCTATCTGCTCTATGTTGTCGATATGGCTGACACCTTGTGCCGCCATAGCAGCGATAAGCAGGGCGACACCAGCCCTGATGTCGGGCGAAGTCATATGCATTCCCCTCAGCTGATGTTCACGAGCCAGTCCTATCACCGTAGCGCGGTGAGGATCGCAAAGAATGATCTGTGCTCCCATATCTATCAACTTGTCCACAAAAAACAATCGGCTCTCAAACATCTTCTGATGTATCAGCACACTGCCGCGGGCTTGTATTGCCGTAACCAACGCTATACTTATAAGGTCGGGGGTGAATCCTGGCCACGGTGCATCAGCAATCGTAAGTATCGACCCGTCCATAAAACGGTCTATTTCATACACCTCTTTTGCGGGGATGTAAAGGTCGTCGCCTTTCTGCCATATCTCCACGCCCAGGCGACGGAACACCTGCGGAATCAAGCCCAGATGCTCCAGTGCCACATTGCCTATTGTTATGTCGCTCTGAGTCATAGCAGCCATACCTATAAAACTGCCAACCTCAATCATATCGGGCAGCAAACGATGTACAGTACCGCCAAGGCTGTCGACACCTTCGATTGTAAGTCTGTTGCTGCGTACACCGCTGATGCGTGCACCCATCTTGTTGAGCATCTCGCACAACTGGTAGACGTATGGCTCGCAGGCGGCGTTCATTATTGTTGTCGTGCCCTTAGCCATAACAGCAGCCATAATAATATTGGCCGTACCTGTAACACTGGCCTCGTCGAGCAGCATATACCTGCCTGTCAACCCGTCGCCGGCATCGAGCCTGTAGCCTCCATATTGGGCACTTCTTCCGTTTTCCGTTGCAGGCACGCGCAGCAGAAAGTCCTCGATCTTGGCACCGAGCATCTCCATACCCGTCAGATGGGTGTCAATGCGGCGGCGGCCTATCTTGTCACCACCCGGCTGCGGTACAACTGCCATACCGAAACGAGCCAGCAGCGGACCGGCTATCATAATGCTTCCGCGAAGACGCGAAGCAAGCGAACAATATTCAGGGCTGCCAATTACCTCCAACTTTATGTCGTCGGCCTGGAAAGCGTAGCTCTTCCCCACTCCATTCCAGGCAAGGGTCTCAACCTTGACCCCGAGCAGCCTGAGAAGCTCTATCAAATGATTCACATCCCTGATGTCGGGCACATTCTCTATCACCACCCGCTCTTCAGTCAGCAGCACGGCGCATATCACCTGAAGAGCCTCGTTCTTGGCTCCCTGCGGGAGTATGGTTCCCCTCAGTTTGTATCCGCCTTCTATTTCAAAACTACTCATAGCAGATTATGTTTCAGTTAATGCCTCACTTTATTACTTTCTCTTCTTTTTCTTTTTCGACGGTGCTGTCTCTATCGGCAAGGTATTAGGCGGTACAACGATCGGTTTGTCGATAAGGTATTCCCTTAAACGCTCGTCGCCCGATATGCGCACCATCTGTTCCACTACTATGTTGTCGTCCGACAATTCTCCGTTCCATACAAGATAGGAGCGTTTGGCCTGCTGCGCCACGAGAGTAACAAGCATTCGGTACTCCTCGCCGTCAGGAATGTCCTTCAAATGGTGCAGCATCGACTCAAGGTATTCGCCATAGTGACGGCTGCCGATAGTACGGTCCTTATAGGGAAGCTTCTCTGCCTTTGAGTTCTCTGTCGTCTCGTGGCGTTCCTTCAATTGTGCCAATTCCTCCTGTCCAAACGGCCAGGCACTCTCCAACACAAAACCGGACATTATCATAAGATGGTCCCACAGCTTATGGTACACCACATCGTCGCGCAGCGACAGGCCGGCAATTTGTGCCATCGACGTAACGATAGCCCTGGCAGCCTCGTTGCGCTCCTCACTCTCAGGAGTGGCACACACTTTTTCTATTATTTTCTCTATTGTGCGGCCATACTCCCTGTACAGCATTTCTCCCCTATTTGTATTATAATCCATTCTGTTTTTAATATTCTTTCTATAATGTAACGTCTGTTTTGCTCTTTTATTGCAGCACGACTGCCTATTTTGAGAAAAGAGCCGTGAACTCTTGCGGAAACGGTGTTTCAAGCTTGATGTCCTTCTCGGTCACGGGATGGTGGAAGCAAAGCTTGAAGGCGTGAAGCGCCAATCGTTTCAGCGGCGAATTGTCGTCTCTATACCCATAAATCGGATCCTTTAACAATGGATGACCCAACTCGCGCATCTGAACTCGTATCTGGTTGCGACGTCCTGTTTC
>JAEEGF012210856.1_pt1 | contig 13085 bp, 9 predicted proteins | sample 9134171 | NCBI WGS metagenome assembly JAEEGF01 (sample SAMN16246542, study PRJNA631951) | gut metagenome | biome: gut microbiome; feature: rumen; material: AP-attached | host: Bos | place: Iran: Karaj | collected 2018-10
ACGCCCGCAATGGTGTGATTTACAAGGACTCGTGTGGAATTACCGTCGATCCCTATGACCTTTTCAAGCAGCAGGGGTGGAACATGATGCGCGTGCGTCTGTTCGTGGACCCGCAGAATGCTCCTGGTCGGCATCATGACGAGGGCGTTTGCCAGGACCTGGATTATGTCATTGACTTGTGCAAGACCATCCGTGCCCGCGGCTTTGAGGTCATGCTCGATTTCCACTACAGCGACACTTGGGCCGATCCCGCCAAGCAGTTCACGCCCAAGCGATGGGAAGGACTGGACGGCAAGACGCTGGCCGACAGCATCTACCACTACACCCGTCACTGCCTGCTCGCCCTCAAGTCGGCAGGAGTTGTGCCCGCCACCATCCAGGTGGGCAACGAGATCACCTTCGGCATGGATTGGCCCGTGGGACGTGTTAATCCCATGAGCCCTGACAACTGGGACGTCTTCACCAACCTGCTCAAGGCTGGCTGTCGTGCTTGCCGCGAGGTGTGCCCCACGTCGGACATCATCATCCACACCGAGAAGGCCGGCCAATGGGAGATGACCCGCAACTACTACGACCGTTTGAAAGAGGCCGGCTTGGACTATGATATCATCGGCTTGAGTTACTATCCCATGTGGCACGGCACCATTCCCAACCTGGGACTGACGCTTGACAGGCTGGCCGAGCGCTTCCCCGACAAGCCAGTGATGATCGTCGAGGCCGCCTACTACTACCTGCATGATGGCGTGAACCGTGGCGAGGAGGATTTCTCGCATTGCCTGCCCGGCACCGTCGAGGGACAGCGTGAGTTCACTGCCCAACTGGTCAACGAGTTAAATCGCCATGACAACGTGACGGGTCTCTTCTGGTGGTACCCCGAGGAAAACCGCTACGGCACACGCTTCGAGCGCAGCAATTGGGGCCTGAATCGTGGCCTGTTCAACAGTGCCAACGGTCAGGCGCTGCCAGCCCTCTACGAGATGGCCCGCTTCAAGCGTTAGACCTGTCATGATAATAGGCTTTAAATCAAGATACAATGAAAAAGACTAAATCCGTCGGCCTCCTGTGTGCCGTCTTGTCGGCAGTGTGCTACGGCACTAACCCATTCGGCGCCTTGCCGCTCTATGAGGAGGGTGTGAATACGGCCACCGTGCTGGCCCACCGTTTCGGGCTCGCGGTCATCCTGCTGGCTGTGGCCATGTTCATCAAGCGTGAGAATTTCAAGGTGAACCGTCACGAGTTCAAGGTCTTGTTCTCGTTGGGCATCCTGTTTGCCGCCTCCAGCATCACCTATTATCAGAGTTTCCACTTCATGGATGCGGGCATCGCCTCGACCATCCTGTTTGTCTATCCCGTGATGGTTGCCGTGATCATGGCGCTCTTTTTCAAGGAGCGCGTGACGGCGATGACCGTTGTTGCCATCGTGATGTCGCTCGTGGGCATCGGTTTGCTCTACAAGGGCGAGACAGGTGCCTCACTCAGTGCCATGGGCATCCTTCTGTGTATCATCTCATCGTTGGCCTATGCCATCTACATCATCGTGGTCAATCAGTCGAGCATCAAGATGTCGTCCTTCAAGGTCACGTTCTATGCGATGCTCGTCTGCGAAATCACTTTAATCCTGTATTCTTTCACCTCGCCCGATCTGTACCTTCACGCCTTGCCGTCGCCTCGGGCTTGGTCATTCGCCGTTTGGCTGAGCATCGTGCCCACCATCCTGTCTTTGGTGTTCATGACGGTGGCTGTGCAGCATGTGGGCGCCACGCCCACCGCTATCCTGGGCGCCCTGGAGCCGTTGACTGCTGTGGCAATCGGTGTGATGGTCTTTGGCGAGCTGCTCACGCCACGCCTCATCGTCGGCATCCTCTTCATCCTCTTCGCCGTGATGCTGGTGGTCTTGGGTAAGGACTTTCACTTGCGCACCATCACCCATGCCGTTTCCCGCCTCTGGCACTGGAAATGACATCAATGGCTTATAATATCAAAAATCCGTTCACACCCCCAACAGGTCGCGCAGGATGTCAAGGGCTGCCGAGACTTCGTCATCAATGACAGTCTGGTCGATGCGGTAATCGCCCACGGCGGCTAGCAGGGTGCAGGTGATCTCACCGTTGCGGCTTTTCTTGTCGTGACGCATCAGGTCCAGCAGGTCTTCATAGTCATCACAGGTGAACGGGAAATCACGGTAATTGTCCCGTACAAAGTAGCCCAAGCGATGCACATCATCACTTGGGAATTTTAATAGCATGTGTGAGAGCACCGCCTCGGTGACCAGTCCCCATGCCACGGCATATCCATGCGGTACGGGCTTACCTCGCCGCATCGCCAGGCTCTCAAAGGCGTGTCCCACGGTGTGTCCCAGATTCAAGGCCTTGCGCTCGCCCTGTTCGTTGGGGTCGCGGGCGACGATCTCCGCCTTCACTTGCACCGAGCGGCGCAGCCGCTCCAGCAAGGCATCATGGTTGATGGGGGCATTAAAATCATGGTCCAAAAGGCGCAGCAGTTCGTCACGGTCGCTCAACATCGCGTGCTTGATGACTTCGGCAAACCCCGATTTCATTTCCTGCATGGGCAGCGTGTCAAAAAATCGGGTCGAGATAATCACGTCGCTGGCGGGAGCAAAGGCCCCGATTTCATTCTTCAGCGTATGGTAATTGATGCCCGTCTTGCCGCCCACGGCAGCATCGACAGCACCCAGCACGGTCGTGGGCACGTTGATGAACCTCACGCCGCGCTTGAACGTCGCCGCGGCAAATCCGCCCAGGTCGGTCACCATGCCGCCGCCCAGGTTGATGACCAGCGAGTGGCGTGTCACACCCATATACTCCATTTCGTCCCACACCCGGGTGACGGTTTCCAGCGTCTTGTTGCTGTCGCCGTCAGCGATGGTGATCAGGCAGGGTGGGGCAGGCGTGATGAGACGTGCCGTGTTCTCGTCGGCGATCCACACGGTCAAGTTGTGGTCACCTTGGGCTTCAATCTGCCCGATGGCGTCCATCACATCGTTGGTGAAAATCAGGTTCTGCATTGGCCGTGAGGATGAGTAAAAGACAAGAAGGGCATTAATTTTTATCGTTGTCCTTCTTGTCTTTCTTGTTTGTTTTTTGAAGTGGTTGAGTTTAAGCTTTGATGAGCGTCAATGCCACGAGCAGCGAGGGCAGGGCTGCGGCCAGTTCGTCCATATTCTTATAGACGAGGTCGGCTCCCGCTTTATAGAGGTCCTTCTCGGGGATGGGACCCGTGGTCACGCCGATGGTGAAGCAACCGGCGGCATGTGCTGCCTGTACACCCAGGGGGGCATTCTCGATGACGAGGCACTCGTTGGATTTTTTCCCGGCCTTGGTCATGGCCTTGAGATAGGGCTCGGGGTTGGGTTTTCCCTTGCGCACGTCATGTCCTGTGACTCTGACGTCGCCAAAGAGTCCCGGGAAATCCTGTTCAATGCGTTCCAGCAGGGTGTCCTGCTGCGAACCGGTCACCAGCACGCGGTCAACACCGGCTTCCTTGAGCGTCTGGAGCACACGCACTGCGCCGGGCATCACGGGCGCTTCGCCCAACTCGCGGAAGTAGCGCGTCTTCACACCATACAGTGCGTGAGCTTCATCGTCGGTGATGTTTTTGCCGACACCTTGTTTGAACTTCATCTTGATGATTTCGCTGCCCGTCATTCCCTCGAGCTCATAGAATTCGTCACGGGTGCATTTGATGCCGTTCTTTTTCATCAGTTTCACCCATGCCTGGGTGTGGTACTTCATTGAGTCATAGAGCACGCCGTCACAGTCGATGAGGGCGGCTTGGATTTCAAAGCCTTTGTGTCCTGTGTATGCCAGGTACTGGGCGATGGTCTGTTGTAAGGTCATTGGTTGTTATAGATTATTGTATAATTGTAATTTGTTATCTCACAGTGATGTGCAGGCAACCCGACTTGCGCTCAAAGATGGCGTAGCAGCGGCCTTGACGCCTGAAGTCCAGCACCACCTCGGCAAGGATATTCTTCAAGTCCTCAAGCGAGACCACCATGCTGGGGTCCAAGCAGTCAAACTTCACCCAACTGATATCCACCGTCGTGCCATAGCGGTGGCACGAGTTCTCGGTGGCCGAGCGGTTGCGGCGCATGAGTTTCGACACGCTGTAGTCGGTGCGCGTCACGCTAGTCACCTTGATGCGGTAAGCCTTGCCGCCGCGCTTTTTGACAGAGTCCTGGAAGGCATACCCGATTTCCTTGAGCAGCTGTGCAGCCTTGGGCACCAGGTACGGCACCGAGGCGCTCAAGTCGTCCAGCATGTAGGCGTCGCACGAGAAAATCCTGACCAACGGCTTGTCGATGCGGTAGGCATCGCGCAGGATCGTCACGGGTTTGAAACCGTTCTTCTCGGCGGCTTCAAGTTGCAGGGCATTGCTGTCATTGAAGATTTCTTTGAGCGGGCGTTGCTCGATGTAGGTGGGCAGGCGATGAATCTCGGCTTCGGCGATGAGACCCATGCTGTCACCCAATAAAGCGCGGTTCACGGGCATGGCCGGCGGAGCCTTGTAGTCCCAGGCGGTGGTATCTTGTTGTTCTCCCCTGTTGCAGCTTCCGCATGAAGTGGTACTTGCCAGGGCAAGGCCCATCAGCAACAGCAGCGGCAGCAGGCGCAAGATGTTCAGGTTCATCTAATAATTAATATAGTATCCACACGATGGTGGCGGTAGTTTCACGTTTCAACATCTTTGGCTCTGCAAGTGGTGACTTGTCTTCGCCAAATCTTTTGGCAAAGTTACACATAAAAAACGAAAAAACCCTTCCTCGAAGTATCAAAATTCCCACATTTTTTGTAATATTGCACCTTCAAAATGGCAGAACTCAAGAAATACAGCATCCTTTTCATCTGTCTGGGCAACATCTGCCGCTCGCCGGCAGCTCAGGCGGTGATGCAACGGTTGGTCGATGAGAGGGGGGTGACAGATCGCTTTTTCATTGACTCGGCAGGCATTGGGGGATGGCACATCGGCGACCTGCCCGACAAGCGCATGCGGGTCCATGCCCGGCCGCGCGGCTATGAACTCACCCATCGTGCTCGTCGCGTGCAGTATTCCGATTTTGAGGATTTTGACCTCATCGTGGGCATGGATGCCACCAACGTGGATGACCTGCATGCCCTAGCTGCCACCATCGAGCAGAAGGACAAAGTGGTGATGATGGGCGACTACATCCGTCAATATCCTAACTATGACCATGTTCCCGATCCCTACTACGAGGGCAGCGAGGGCTTTGAACTGGTGCTTGACTTGCTTGAGGATGCTTGCCGCAACCTGCTTGACAGCATATTACAACAAAACAATATTTCACAATGAAGAGAAACTTTTTATTGACGACTCTTGTCTGCCTGCTGGCGGCTTTGACGATGAGCGCTCAGGCACCCATCGCTGTTGACTGGCAGATGGGACAAAACAACACTGCTGCGAACAACTACAGTTCGCGTTTTGTCATCAAGAACGTGTCTAAGCAGCCGCTGGCAGCCGACTGGCAGTTCTTTTTCAATCAGTTCTCGCGCTCGGTGACCCTGTCCGCAGGATGTCCCGTGGATATCGAGGAGATCTCGACGACTTATTACCGCATTCGTCCCAATGCCAACTACAAGCCGCTGGCAGCTGGCGACTCGCTCGTCATCGACATGGTGATGGGTGGTGCCCTCATCAACAAGAATTACATGCCCGCTGGCGGACACATGGTGATGAACGGTGACATGACACACCCCATCCCAGTGCCCATCAAGCGCGCTCCGCTCGACAAACCTGGACAGTGGCGTGACCACAAGGCCTACCCCGACGGCAACTACATGTATGCCTACAACGAGGCCATCAATGGCTTCGGCGACGGTTACACGGGCAATGACTATGACATCTTCCCCACGCCCAAACAGGTGGACATCGAGAATGGTTTCACACCGGTGGGCAGTCTGGTGTCTATCAAGACGGGTAAGTTCTTCCAGTGGGGCGGCTACAGCCGGGCCAAGCGTTTGCTCACCGAGGAGTTGAAGAAACGCGGCATCTATGTCTCCAGTGGACAGAAAACGGTCATCAAACTCTTGCTTGACAAGAAGATGAGTACCAACCGCGAGTACTACAGCCTGCGTGTGCACGACGGCACCATCACCATCTTGGGCTCCACCCAAACGGCCCTGATGAATGGTGTGAAAACCTTGATTTCGGCACTCGACCACAGCAAGGGACACCGCTTGCAGAATTGCTTCATCATCGATTGGCCCGACTTGCGCTATCGTGGTGTCCACTTCGACATCGCACGCAACTTTGTTGCGGGCCCCAACGATCTCAAGCGCTTCATCGACATGATGGCCTACTACAAGATGAACTACCTGCAGTTCCACTTCACCGACGACGAGGCTTGGCGACTGGAGATTCCCGGTTTCCCCGAGTTGACACAAGTGGCTTCTCGACGTGGCGCCACACTTGACGAGAAAGGCTTCTTGGCCCAGATATTTGACGGCAACGGCAATCCCGATGACCTGTCACAGTGCGCCAACGGTTACATCACCCGTGCCGAGTTTATCGACCTGTTGCGCTATGCCTGGCAGCGTGGCGTGAACATCATCCCCGAGATTGAGACTCCTGGCCATGCCCGCGCAGCCATCGTGGCGATGAAAAACCGCGCCATGAGCAATCCCGGTGCCGAACAGTTCCGCCTGTGGGACGAAAAGAACACCTCGGTCTATACCTCGGCCCAGAACTATCACGACAACGTGCTCAACGTGGCAAGCGATGATGTGTACCGTTTCATCGACCGTGTGGTCGAGGAGTTGCAAAAGATGTATAAGGAGGCTGGCCTCAAACTCGAAGTCGTTCACCTGGGCGGCGACGAGGTGGCCCGTGGCGCGTGGGACAAGAGCCCCGACGTGCAGGCGCTCATGCAGCGCGAGGGCCTCAAGAACCAGCACGACGTGCATGCCTATTTCCTGAAACGCATCAGCGCCATGCTCGAGGCACGCAAAATCCGCATCGAGGGCTGGCAAGAAATCGGTCTTGACAACACCCCTGAGTATAATGCGGTGATGACACCACGCATCGCTGGCGTGAATGCATGGAGCACAGTGGGCTCGCGCAGCGACGTGCCCTACCGTCTGGCTAACGACGGCTATCCCGTCATCCTTTCCAACGTGACCAACTTCTACATGGATATGGGCTACAGCTGGCATCAGAACGAACAGGGCCTGCACTGGGGTGGCAAGGTTGACGAAATCGATGCTTGGAGCGCTCTGCCTGCCAACATCTACGCCAGCGCTCGCACGGCCGTTGACGGCACTCCCATCGACATCACTACAGCAGCCACAGGCAAAATCAAACTTGAAAAACCCGAGAACATCCTGGGTGTCCAAGCACAGTTGTGGGGCGAGACACTCCGTTCCTTCGACGAGGTGCAGTACCTGATGTTGCCCAAGATGATGGGTGTGAGCGATCGTGGCTGGAACGCTGTCCCCGAGTGGAGCAAGGATTTGAGCAACACCGTGGCCTATAACGAGGCGCGTCATCAGTACAACCTCAAAATCGGCACTCGCGAATTGCCGCTGCTCAAGGGCATGGGCTACAACTTCCGTGTGGGACCTCCGGGCATCAAGATGATTGACGGCAAGTTGCACATCAACACCCAATACCCTGGTGAAATGGTCACCTACACCCTCGACGGCAGTGAGCCCACCATGGACTCTCCCCGTTGGACGGCACCCGTGCCCGTCAAGACCCAACCCCAGGTCATCAAGGCCAAGGCCTTCTACCTCGGGCACGAGAGCGTGACGACCTACTTGTTCAAGTAACAGGTACCACTATCTAAAGATTAAACTGGAGGGGCAGGATACTCAACATCCACCCCTCCACTTTCTTTATAATCCCTTCTCCCCCTCAGTTCTATCCGTTTCCCTCCAGTTCCTCCAACACCTCCGTTTCCCTCGCTCGCGAGGAAAAATCACCTCAACCATTGCGCAATCCAATGAAAACCGGTAATTTTGACCCATTAATTCAATTTGAGGCATGAACAGAGAGGATTTTATGGTTGAAGTGTGCGCCAATGGGGTGGAATCCTGCTTGGCGGCACAGGAAGGGGGAGCCGACCGTGTGGAACTGTGTGCAGGCATCCCCGAGGGTGGCACAACGCCCAGTTATGGCGAAATCAAGGTGGCGCGACGTGTGTTGACGGCAACGCGTCTGCATGTGATCATCCGTCCCCGTGGCGGTGACTTCCTTTACACCGACCTCGAGGTGGAACGCATGGCGGCCGACATTGCCGTGTGCCGCGATCTGGGTGTGGATGGAGTGGTCTTCGGATGCCTCAAGGCCGATGGCTCCATCGACATGGAGAAAAACCGCTACCTGATGGAATGCAGCAAGGGGATGAGTGTGACCTGTCACCGTGCCTTTGACCGCGCTGCTGACCCCTTCAAAGCATTGGAAGACATCATCGACTTGGGATTTGACCGCATCCTCACCTCGGGACAGCAGCCCAAGGCCATACAGGGCGCCGAACTGCTCGCCCGCCTCAACCGTCAGGCTGCGGGGCGCATCATTCTCATGGCAGGCAGCGGAGTGACCGAGCAGAACATCCGCCAGTTGCATGAGGCGACAAATCTCAAGGAATTTCATTTTTCGGGCCGCGAGCCACGTCCCAGCGCGATGCAGTATGTCAATCCCAATCTCTACATGGGACGTCCTGGCGCCAACGAGGCCGCCCTCGACTACACCACCGCCCAACGCGTCCAAGCCACCATCGCCCAACTCCTGGACTAACCATTCCTATTGCAATCGGTAAAAAGCGCTCTCCGTTCCTTCCGTTCTCTCCGTTCCCATCCAGTCCTTCCATTCCATCCAGTCTGTCCATTCCATCCAGTTCTCTTCAGTTTTTTTCTTGTTTTCTTGCTGATATTCAAGCTTTACCTTACCTTTGTTGCTCTTTATGGGCTGTTCGCCCGATTTTGTGAAATATGATGAAACGAATTCTCTTCTTTTTAGCCATCGCAATGGCGATGGTGGGCAGCGCACAGGCTGCTCAGGTCAGCGTGACGGATGCCCGTCAGGTGGCCGACCAATTTTTTAGGGCTAAATCTACACGTCTGTCGGCTCCCGCAAGTCAGTCAACGACTCGTCTGGCTTATACTGCCGACCACGAACGTTTCTTTGTGTTTGACCGCGGTGTCCACAATGGCTTTGTTGTGGTGGCTGGTGATGACCGCTTGCCCCAGGTGCTGGGCTATGGCGTGGATTTCTCGGCAGACAACATGCCGCCCGCCATGCGCTATTGGATGGACGAGATGAGCCGTCAAATCGCTTTTCTTCAATCCCATCCCGAAGCCAAGGTCCACAGGCCTGCACCTCGTGTGAATGCCGTGGCACCTCTCATGACAACCATGTGGGACCAAGGTGAACCCTATAACAACTACTGCCCTTATTACTATAACAACAACGGTGACTCGGCACGTGCCGTGACTGGTTGTGTGGCGACAGCCACCGCCCAGGTCATGAACTACAACCAGTGGCCCGATGTCGGCAGGGGAAGCCATTCCTACACCTGCAATGTGAACGACATGACCGTCACCGAGCTTAGTGCTGACTACAGTCAGTCGGTCTATCGTTGGGACTTGATGCTCGACACCTATGATGCCAGCAGCAGCCCCGAGTCCTGTGACGCCGTGGCCAAGCTGATGTCCGATGTCGGCATCTCGATGAATATGGGATACGGTGCCTCCAGCGGTGCACAAGAGACTGTGGCAATGCGTGCGTTGGTCGAGTATTTCAAGTACAGCAACAAGTGCTATATCCTCAATCGTGACTATTATGGTGCCGACGAATGGGACCAGTTCCTGGTGGATGAAATCAGTGCGCTCCGCCCGATCATCTATTGCGGCTACACCATCTCGTCCACCGATTCTGGTGGACATGCCTTTGTGCTCGATGGCTTTGATAACAATGGCTATTTCCATGTCAACTGGGGATGGGGTGGCAGTTCCGACGGCTATTTCCTCGTCTCACTGCTCGCGCCGGGCTCAGGCATGAACTTCGAGTATATGCAGGACGGCATCTTCGGTCTCGTTCCCGAACATCAAGCCGATCTTGTTGACAAAGTCCTTAATATCCGCACCCAGTTGATTCCAGTGGTTTCATCGGTTCCGTTGGGTGAGCGCAAGGAATTGTTCAAGTTAGACAACTTCGTGGCCGAGGGCAATGCCTTGGACACTGCAGGCTATTTTGAAAGAAATGGTCGCCGATATTATTATGCCGAGATTCCCATGTCGCTGGGTGTGTATGACAAGGATGGCGTGCTGCGCCAAAGCGAGGAGTTTATCCGTCAACAGGTTTTCAGCGGCTATTGGTTCAATTCCGATCAACGCATCAACATGACCTTGTTGAATTCGCTCGAGAACGGCGAGTATTTGGTCAAGTTGGCCTATCAACTTGAAGACGAGGGAAACTATGACCACAGGGTGATGGACTACAGCGGCAAGGAACTATATGTCAAGATGACCGTGAGTGACGGAACCGCTCATTTGACCGACTGTTTCTTGAGCAATACCTATGGCTTGGGCTCAGTAATTGTTCCCGCCGGCATCATGGTCAACCAGACCATCGATGTCAATGTGAGCCTGTCTTATAACAGGCCGTGGGGTGGTGGCGGCGAGGATGGTCCTCTGGGCACTGCTCACCTGTCCTTGCTCAAGGATGGCATTGAAGTGGCCACCAGCGAGCCCTATGAGGTGATGGTTCCCGTCAACACGGTGCAGTCCTATCAGATGCAGATTACCGCTCCTGCCGAGTGGGGTCGCTATGAACTGGTGGTGAATGACGAGAGCGGCAACACCTTTGTGGAAACTAACCAGTGGAACGAGGCCATCGGTGATGGCATTATCCCCATTATGGTATTGCCCGTGTGTCAGCAACTCGTCGAGGACTTTGAAACCATGACAGCCAACAGCAGTTCCAATGACAAGGATGTGCAGGGACGGTTCACCAATTGGAGTTTCACCAAGAGCGGTGTGCGCGCTCCGGGCGAGGGACGCTGCAACGGCATCAACTCGGTGATGTTGAAGAAGGCAAGTTCATTCGGCACCTCACAGCCCATGGCTCACAACTTCATCATGGCGCAGGCTACGTTCTTCAACCAATCTTCCACTGCTGCAAAGTACAAACTGGAATCTTCAACCGACGGTGGCGCTACCTGGGTGGTGGCTAACACCATCGACGATCAGCCTGCTGCCGATGTGCCTGCTAACAGCGTGACGTCACCCATCTGGAAGCTGAACTTGACGGCTGCCCAGCCTGCTATTTTCCGCATCGCCATGATTGCCGGTGGCTCGGCATCAACCTATGTCGATGACGCTTCCTTCTACTACAATGACATTGTGGGCGATGTGAATGGTGACGGCGAGGTCAACATCGCCGACATCAACGCAGTCATCACCGTGATTCTGACCAATGGCGATAAAACCGCAGCCGATGTGAACAGTGACGGCGAAGTCAACATCGCTGACATCAACGCCATCATCAACCTCATCCTCTCATAAACTGCGGGGAACCGAATTAACTGAAAGCGTGGCAAAGGATCTGAACCTTTGTCACGCTTTTAACATCTGCAGGGCAGTGCTGACGGCCTCATCAGGAGTGACCCATGTAATATCGGGGTCGCGACGATACCAGGTGAGCTGTTTCTTGGCATACACGCGCGTGTTTTTCTTCATTCGCTCGATGGCGGTGTGACGGTCCATGCTGCCGTCAAAGATGGCGAACATCTCCTTCATTCCCACGGTGTTCAATGAGTTCAGGTGCCGCAGGTGATAGACCGACCGCGCTTCCTGCTCCAGCCCGGCCTCAATCATGCGGTCAACGCGGGCATTGATGCGGGCAAAAAGCTGTTCGCGCTCGATGTTGAGCGCCAGTTTGATGATTCTGAAATCGCGTTGCTTGGCGGTGCCGGTGCGCAGGGTGGAGTAGGGCACGCCGGCCTGGCGGCAAATTTCCACGCCATGACACACTCGGCTCGTGTTCTTGCGGTCGATGGTTGCTGCATACTGCGGGTCAAGTTGCTCCAACTCAGCCACAAGGCTCTCCAATCCCTCACGGGCCAGTTTTTCCTTGACGGCGCCACGCACCTCGGGGCTGATGTCGGGCAACTGGTCGATGCCGCGGCACACTGCGTCAACATACAACATCGAGCCGCCACACATCACAACACAGTCGCCCTGTTGCCACAACGAGGGCAGCAGCTCCAGCACATCGCTCTCGAACTGCGCTGCACTGTAACTCTCCTCCAAGTCCTTGAAAGCCACGAAATGGTGTCTGACGGCTGCCAACTCCTCGGGTGTGGGAGCAGCGGTGCAGATGGGTATTCCGCGGTAAATCTGACGGGAATCAGCATTGATGATGTCACACTGCAACTGCTGCGCCAACTCAATCGCAGCCGCCGTCTTACCCACTCCCGTGGGCCCCGTAATGACAACCAACGTCCTCATCACCCTCCTAAAGCCTAACCCCTAATTCCTAAAGCCTAACCCCTAATTCCTAAAGCCTAACCCCTAATTCTTATATTTAGCAATGAAAGATGATGTCATCGAGATGGGTGTTTTCTTGTCGTTGAGTAGCTTTTTCTTGGACTTGTGCAACGGGTTGGGCTGGTGCAATACAAACTCACAGTAGTACGAGATGATCAACGTGGTCAACGGCAGGCCGATAATCAGTCCGATAAAGCCCAACACATACACCCACAGCGACAATGACAGGAAGATGATGGCGGGATTCAGGCCCATCTGGTTCTTCATGATGATGGGGATGAGCACCATGTCCTGAATGATCTGACAGATGATGTATGCTACAATCACCCAGGCAAACATCACCCAGAAACTGCCGCCTGTCGCAGCCGTGGCCACCAGGCACAGGAAAGCGGCGATGGGGATGGAGATGAGCTGCAGATAGGGCACCATGTTCAACAGGCCCACAAACATGCCGAATGCGATGGCCATTGGCAGACCGATGATATAGAACTCGATGGCGAAAATCACGCCCACAAAGAACGACACTGCCGCCTGACCGCGGAAGTAGCGGCTCATCGTGTC
>JAEEGF010730863.1_pt1 | contig 13083 bp, 8 predicted proteins | sample 9134171 | NCBI WGS metagenome assembly JAEEGF01 (sample SAMN16246542, study PRJNA631951) | gut metagenome | biome: gut microbiome; feature: rumen; material: AP-attached | host: Bos | place: Iran: Karaj | collected 2018-10
CTCCAACCATATATAATGTTGATGTTTTGATGGGCAGATTGCCATCGATAATGATGAGATCCTTCTCACCGTCGCAGCTGGTCATACCGATTGTCAGTACCATTAAGACCAGTGCGGAAAATAAACGATTCAGTTTCATATAACTCTACTTTATTTACTCTTACTTATTATAGCCTGGATTCTGAACCAGATTGAGATTAGCGTTCAGAATAGTACGCATAATGGGGAATATCTCCGTATGTTTGTCTGCATCGGCGCTCTTATCCCACCATGTACTATTAGAGAATTTCCCATAGCGTATGAGATCCACTCGGCGACGGCTCTCTGCGAAGAATTCACGTCCCCATTCGTCGAGCATCTCATTCATGTCGAGTATAGCAGATCCCTCCGGTGCCTAAAGTGCCTGTGCCTGTTTGTCGGCAGGGTAGTTGCGTCTGCGTACGCTGTTGAGCAGTCGTGCGGCTTCTGCCGTCTGACCTTGGCGCAACTTACATTCTGCCAGTGAGTAGATGATTTCTGGCAAACGAATCTCCGTATAGTCGCTCTCCATCTGGTGGGTATCCTCATCGCTGTAGAATGGGTATTTGGCGAAATGCCAGCCCGAGTTATGGTCGCCGTCGCGTAGCGTGCTGCTGCTCTCTGTCAGCCATTGGTTGGGGGCCATGCCTTGGAACTTGCCTACTGCATCGCGGATGTAGAGTTCATAATCCACCTCTGGTGCCTTGACACGCTTGGTTGCTCCCGACTCGTCGGTCTATTCCAGAGAGCCGAAGAAGAACATACCCTCACGTCGACTGTCTCCAAGGTTCTTGTATAGCTTCAGACGCAGGTCACCGTCATATTTACGGAACTTCTGGATAGGCATGCCCAGTTCAAAGTTCAGCAGTTTCCCATTGGGCGCATAGCTGGGTGAGGCAGCATACTTCGTATTGTGTAATCCACCCTTGCTTCTTGAGTCGTTCAAATAGTGATGAACCTGCGATGGCGTTGTCCACCAATAGGTGTCTCCCTGATAGTGCCAGTAGCTATAGCCAGGTGCTGCAGGGAAGCCGAAGATGACCTCGTCGCACTCGTCGTTGTTCCAGTCGAAGGCAGCATCCCAACGGTCGGCCACCTGATACTTGCCATATTTCCCGTCAAGAACCTCTTGGGCTATTTGGGCACACTCCGTATAGTGTTCCTCGCCGATATATACCTGTGCGTTCAGATAGAGTCGTACCAGCAGGGCTGCTGCACCGGCCTTGGTCCATTGTCCCTGCATGGTGCCGTTACCACCGCCCAGTGATGTCTTCTCGGCCAGCAGTGGCAGGCATTCTTTCAGTTCACTCTCGATGAAGTCGTAGATGACACGGGGCTCCACTTGTGTCTCGGTGTTCTTGCTAATGTCGTTAAAACTGACGGCCAGAGGTACATGACGGAATGCGTCGAGCAGACGTATGTAGAACCATGCTCTCAGTACACGGCACTGTGCCTTTAGGTTATCGAACTCTGCTGTAGAGAATCCGAATTTTGAGGCATCGAGCTTTTCGAGGTCTTCTATCACATAGTTACACTGCATGATGCCTTGAAAACAGCCGTTCCATTCTGTTTCTGCGTCACCAGCATCTTCTACGTCCCACTGATGGTAGTGCAGACGGCGCCATCTGCCACCGTCGTCCCACCAACCGTCTCGGGTGGGGGTGATAAGCTGGTCGGCACTCAGTTCATTAAGCACATGCCGGCTCTGTATGCTCCAGAAAGCATGTTCGAAAGGACGGAATGTTGCACGTACCACGTCGTTTTTCGTGTTGTAGTAGTTCTGTGTTCCCACCTGGTCGTAGAGTGTCTCGTCCAGATTGGTGCAGCCTGTCAATGCGGTCATCCCGATGGCTGCGGCAAATATATAATGTATGGGTTTCATTGTATTCTTAGTTTACAAGTTATTCATCACTTTTCACTATTTATTGTTCGCTCTTCGTTTTAGAAATCCACCTGTAAGCCAACGATAAGCTGACGTGTTGAGGGGAAGTAAGTACGCGAGCCGTTGGCACCGGGGGTGAGGCCGTTAACCTGATAGGTCGATGGATCTACACCGCTGAACTTGGTAAGTGTGATAAGGTTCTTACCCGTAGCGTAGAGACGGATACGATCTAAGAATCTCCAATTCTTCGGGTAGAATGTGTAGCCTATGGTTGCCATGTCGAGTTTCAGGTAGTCGCCACGCTCCAGGAAGTAGTCACAAACCACGGGGTTGACTGTTGGGGCTATTGCAAAGTTCTTATCGTATGCCTTTTTCAGGTGATTGCCGGTGAAGTTTCGGGTACCATAGTAGAAATCATGAATGTTGAAAATGTCGTAGAAGAATGCACCGCGGAAGAACAGCGTGAGATCGAAGTTGCGATAGCGGAAGCTGTGGGTCATCGACATGGTGAACTTAGGCATACCGTTGCCTACATTCTGGCGGTCACCATCGTTAGCCTGTGAGGCGCGGATAATGTCACCATCCTTGTCGTATACCAGCCACTCGCCATCCGAGTTATGACCGGCATATTTCCACATATAGAAGTTTCCCAGCGACTTTCCCTTTTCAATGCGTTGCAGATTATAATATGGATAGGGGGCTTCTGTGCCACACACGTCATAGTAGTCCTGTCCCACAAACTCGGAATTGCTGAAGTCAACAAACTTGTTGTTCATAGTGCTGCCGATGACGTTGATGTCGTAGTTGAAGTTCTTGGTCTTGACTGCCTGGAAATTCAGGTCGAGCTCGAAACCGGTATTCTTCATCGTACCCACATTTACAAACGTCTCTGCATGCAGATAGGGTGGTACTGATACTCTATAATTACCCAGCAGATCTTGCTGACGTCGGCTGAAATAGTTGAACGAGCCATATACACGGCCGTTCAGCAGCGTAAAGTCGATACCGATGTTCCAGTTCTTACCTTTCTCCCATTTCAGGTCGGGGTTTACATTCTTCGATGGGCCCCATACCTGGAAGTATTTACCGTTGTAATAGTAGTAGCCGAAACCCGCCATCGTGTTCAATGACAGATAACTGCCGAAATCCTGATTACCTGTCACACCAAAGTCTGCGCGCAGTTTCAGATCGTCAATCCATGTCATATTCTCCATGAACTTCTCTGAAGAGATTCGCCAGCCGGCAGATACTGCGGGGAAGTTACCCCATTTGTTGTCGGCACCGAACTTTGAAGACCCCTCATGACGCAGCGATGCAGTGAAGAGGTATTTTCCGTCGTAATCATAGCTCACGCGTCCCAGGAATGCTATCAGTTTCGAGTCGTTTTTGTAACTTCCCATCAGCACTTCACCTTCTTCCTTTGCGTATTCACCCGAGCCAAGGTTGTCGGGACCGAGACCGTCGTTGGGGAAGTCTTTGTTTTCTGCATTGAAGCCAGAATACCGTGAGTACTGATAACTGTAGCCAGCCATTCCTTTTACGTGGTGTTTGCCAAAGCTGCCTGTATAGTTGGTCAGCCACTCTAACACATACTGGCTTTCCTTCTTGTAAGAGCGATTTGCTTCGCCCTCGCGACCATTGTTGATGGCTTGCGTACTGGTTGACGGACGGAACCAGCTGTTATTATTGTCATATTGGTGGTCGGCAAACATCAGCTGCGTGGTCAGTGTTTGGTTGCCCTGATTGTTCTTGAGGAAGAGCGGCAGGATATTCAGTTTCACGGTGGCATCCCAGTCAAGAAGCTTGGTATCGCCGTGATCCGTCTCTAAGCGTTGACGCTCTATGGGGTTACTGCCCACCACCTGTCCTTGGAAATTATAATAGCGTATAGGGTCATTAGGATCCATAATTGGTGTGGTGGGGTTGGCCTCGATGGCATCTTTGAATACACCCCAGTCGGCCTGGTCACGATAGATGATGCGTGGTGCGATGTTTGCCGTGAAGGTCAGCAGTCCGCCCTTTGAGGTGTGCATGATAGCTGCTCGTGCACCATATTCCTCACGACCGGAACGCAGGTCAATACCGTGTGCTTTACGGTAGTCGGCGCTCACACGATAGTTACTCTTGTCGTTGCCACCGCTCAGGGTCAGCGTGTGTTGCTGCGTAAAACCGGTACGACTCACCTCATCCAGCCAGTCTACGTTACCGCCTAAGTCAACGCCAGTATCGCCATTTTCGAGGCGTACCTTGCGGTAGTCCTCTGCGTTCATCATATCCAGTTCCTTATTGATAAAGTCCCACGACAACTGGGAAGAGTAGGTGGCATGTGCCTGTCCGTCCTTGCTGCCCTTCTTGGTAGTCACAACGATAACACCGTTAGAACCGCGTGTACCATAAATGGCAGATGCGGCACCGTCTTTCAAGATGTCGAACGACGCGATGTCGTTGGGGTTAATGTTGGTCAGGTTGCCGCCAGGCACACCATCGATAACGATGAGCGGCCCCAGGCCTGCCGAACGCGAGCTGACACCGCGAATCTGGATGCTTGCCTGATTGTTGGGGTCGCCGGCACCAGTGTTTGTAATAGACACACCAGGCACTTTGCCTTGAATCATCATCGAAGGGTCGAGCGAACTCACTGTGAGGAAGTTTTCTTCGCCCACATGCGAGATGGCCGATGTCAGCTCCTTCTTGTCCATTGTTCCATAACCGACAACCACCACTTCGCTAAGCACCTGATGGTCGTCTGCCAACACGATTTCCATGTTGCTTTTACCATTTACCGCTACCTCCTGTGTGACGTAGCCGATATAAGAGAAAACAAGAGTGGCTTTAGAGGAAACGTTTAGTGAGAACTTACCGTCAAAGTCGGTAACGGTTCCGTTGTTCGTTCCCTTTTGCATGACTGTGGCACCAATCACGGACTCACCCGTTTGGTCCTTTACGACACCCTGCACCATGATGTCCTGGGCAAGGATGCTTAATGGCATCAGCAGCGCAAGCAGACTGATCATCAAGCGTCTGTTCAGAGGCTCTTTGCATACAGAGCGGCTTCTGTTGTCGTCGAATGTATTCATTTTGCTCATAATTAAAATTGTTTTAAGTTTAGAATGATTATTAAATTTTGCGGCAAAGGTACATATATAATTCTATGATTGTTCCTTTCAGTAAACCAGTAGTAAACATCTGGAAAAATGTCTTTTGATTATTGTTCTGATAATCTGATACTTATAATAAATATTAAAAATGTCTAGGTAAAATTGGCCTATTTGATTTATATTCGTACTTTTGCCGCCAAAACCAAAAGAGTATGCTCAGATTCTATATAGTCTCACTATTTCTGTCGCTGTCTCTGACATCGATGGCAGGCACAGAACTGTTACTTCATGAGCTTGATGCAACAATAGCTCAGAGAGCCCAGTATATCCGCGAAAAAGAAGGGCGCATCAACAACCTGAAAGATAAGTTAGCGAAGGAGCGTGACAACACAGCCGTCTTGAAGATAATCGACGACCTGTATAATGAGTATCATGTGTTCAAATTCGATTCGGCCATGTACTATGCCGATTGGGGACTGACACTTGCCAACATGCACGGCAATGCTTATTATACCAAGCTGTTCACAATCTATCGGGCAGAGATCCTTGCTATCGGTGGATTGTATTCTGAGGCAACTGAGTGCTTGGCTCCTCTTGACACACGCGACATGGAGCGTCAGATGCTTTTCAAGTTCTATATGGTGATTTCTAAGGTCTACTCCTATTGGTCGTCCTACAGTCAGAACACTCCTTTTGCTGAGGTGTATTGGCAAAAGACTATGGACTATTTTGAAAAAGGTTTGGCGTATCTTGATAAGGATAATCCACTTTACGATTATTATCAGGGAGAGTACTATTCCTATCTTAATCATGATGCCATGAAGGCCCGCCAATACTATCAGACAGTCATAAAGAAGGAAAGTGACAGCTCACGCATCTATGCCATGACCAGCTATGCGCTGGCAAATAATTATTTGAATTACGAGCATGATGAGGATAAATACGAAGAGCACCTTATTCGCGCAGCCCTGGCTGATCTGCGCAGTTGTACCATGGAGGCCGTAGCTCTGCAGATACTGGCCACACGGCTGTTTGAAAAGGGCGAGAGCGAGGTGGAACGGGCTGAGCGCTATATCAGTGTGTCGATGGAGGATGCTAAGTTCTATAACAACCGCCTGCGCATTCTGGAGATTTCGCGCATCCTGCCTCAGATCACTACCACCTATCAGGCAAGGGTAGAGAAACAGAACCACCGCCTGCGTTATAGCATCATCTTCATCTCATTGTTGGTCGTGGCCATCTTGTTTACCACCTATCTTATTCTGCGTCAGAATCGCAAACTGAAAGTTCATCGTCGTCAGTTAGCCGACAGCAATGAACGACAGGCGGAGCTAAACACTCAACTGCATGAACTCAACCAGCGACTCGTCGATACCAACAAGCGGCGCGAGGGACTGGCAAGTATCTATATTGACCTCTGCGCCAAGTACATCGACAAACTGGGTAAATATCAGACGCTTGTGAAACGCAAGATTAAGGCCAATCAGACTCAGGAGCTCTTGCAGATTATCTCATCGACCCGCATCTCAGAGGAGGACGCCGCCACATTCCTCACGCGCTTCGACAAGGCATTTCTGGAACTCTATCCAACATTCGTTGATGAGTTCAATGCCTTGCTACATGTGTCCGGCCGTATTCAGCAAAAGTCGCCCCACACATTGACTACAGAATTGCGTACCTTCGCCCTTATTCGTCTTGGTGTAAAGAACACAGCCGACATTGCCGGTCTGCTTTTCCTCTCAAATCAGACCATTTACAACTGCCGCTCCGTCATAAAGAACAAAGCTATCAATAAGGAATCTTTCGACGATGATGTGATGCACCTTTGCACCGTCATCAAGGAAAATCAGAGAGATTCGAAAGAAAGATAGCCCAGACTCATTCTCAGTGTCTGGAATACAGCCGTACCGCCACCACGACGACACACGGCAACAGCTGCAGCAGGTCATTGGATAGCTTCAAGCAATTGATCGCAGATGCTTTTCATGCCACTGATAGAGGGGTGACCGTTCTGCTTGTCAATATCGTGGAGTTCAATGAGCTGAACGTTATAGTGCTTGCAGATTTCGCGCATCGACTCGTTAATTGGCTCCCGCAGTTCAGAATTAAGCAACGAGTAAATAGCGGCCTCTGGATAGCGCTTCTGTAGCTTATCAAGCAGGCAGGCGAGTGCGGGACGGAAGTTCTTGCAGTCCTCCTTAGTCCAATCTGCATATTGATATTCGCCAACGGGCGAGTTTGCCCAAGCGTCGTTTGTGCCGCCAAACACAAAAATGATGTCAGGACTACCCAAGCTGTCAACACGTGCAATAAAGTTGTTACGCGAGAAGTCCATTCCGCCGTAACCTGTACCGCAGATGGTGGTTCCGCCCCATGAATTGTTTTTCTCTAACTGATAGCCTTTGGCTTTGATGTAAAGGCTCCACCAGGTCTGTTCAACTTCCACGACATCGTTTCTGTCGTTGGGGTAGAACGATGAGTAATTGGCAGGGATGATGCCTTGGAAGGTGGAATACGAGTCGCCCAGAATGGACACTTTCTTGTTTTGTGCTGAAGCGGCAATCATCGTGGCTGCCATCAGTGAAAGAATGAATAGTTTCTTCATGTTAGTCTTAATATTATAATTGTGAATCACGGGTGCAAAATTACTAAATCTTTTGAAATAATGAGCATGAGTGTCTAGTTAAATAACACAAAAAAGGTTGTGGCTTTATAACCTTTTTGAGAACTTTCTGTATCTTTGCCGTCAAATTGCAGATATCCATAGAGCGACGGACCATTGACACCAATGTCGTAGGATGGACGTTTGTTGTCGATATGTTCTACCGTATTTTTGAACAACAGGGCAGAGGCCATCTTGTCGCTATCACCTCAGTTGGCGGTCTGCGGGGTGAATCGCTGGCACATCCTGGCGATATTATATAAAGCCCTTCCTTATTGCCTCTATAAAAGAATGTGATTTCTTAAGATAAGGGAATTACGGTCTCTTCCTAGCCCTGAAATATAGCATGGCCCCCTCTACGTGGAAGTCGAGAATGTCGTAATAAGGCTCCAGCCGCTTACGTACATCGTTGACTGTGTCGAAGGGTGGGGTAAACCAGCCCATGCGGGTCATGACGGTTTTAGCAAGCCAGTCGGCAGCCTTCTGTTCTCCGGCGACGTAGAAGCAGGCTAACAGTTCGCCGCCTGGCTTCAAGGTTCTCAGGATCTCCGAGTATGCCTTATCCTTGTTGGGAAACACATGCAAACCGTTCATGCAGAGCACATAATCGAACGTCTCGTCTTCGAAAGGCAGTGCGCCGACATCACCCTGCATCGTCTTGATGTTGGTGATACCAGCTCCACGGAATCTGTACTCAGCCTGCTCCAGCATATCGCGGCTATAGTCCAGACAGGTGATGTCGGCCTGTTTCATCCGTCTGTATTTCTCTGTAGTGAACACAGCAGTACCCACGGGTACGTCGAGCAACTTGATCTTCGATCGAGCCTGCTCACGCTCTGCAGAGTCGATGCGAGCACCGCTCTGCTCTCGCTCAATCGCAGCCTTGACCTTGAAATCATCGGGAATCCAATCCAGAACCCTACGGGCAATCTCGTTGTCATCCACGCCGCCCCAAAGCAACTTGAAATAAAGTTTACTCCACCACTTGCCCTGCGTGATTGCATCGTCATAGAAACTCTTACTAAACTTGTATGAGCTCTTAATCTTGTCTGCCATAATCTTTTTCATTTGTTTACAGGGTACAAAGGTACGTCACTGGTCTCGCAACTCGGTTGCAAAAATGATGGCTGACCATCACAGCCAGCCACCTCGTTCTCTCGGGGCAATCTTCACGCCCTCGTTCAGTTTCTCCAGCGTGGGGTTGGTCATCACGCCTGGGTTCTCTACAATGGTCTTACCAGCCTCGCGCAGAATGACCACCACCTGGTCGTAGATACCTTTCTATATCCTTTCCTTCGCCCAGATGCTGCTACCGATAAGTGTGGCTGCAAAGGGAATCTTATGGACTGTCCTGTTCGGATTGGCAAAAACCTGTCAGTATGGAGGTCTTACGATTCTTGGTGTGGAGGGCTACAAACGTTTGAAGAATAAGTTCAAGAAGAATGATGACCGATGAAAGGACTGCCATGGAATTTGCATGCCACTCACATCTACAAAAAAATCCCAAGGCAAATCGATATTGCCTTGGGATTTTATGATTTATTAGTGGTACTTATAGCTTCATCATGCGTTTCATCTCCAGGTTCTCATAGCCCTCTGGGCAGTGGGTAGAGAGGTAAACGGTGGGGTTCTGCTGGATGAACTCGCGAACACGGTCGAGGGTCACGCGGGCTGCCTCGATATCCTCAAATACGATGCTGAGCTTATTGGCCTTCAGGGCGGCATCGCAATAAGTCACGTCACCATGGAACATATAGAAGAGGCCGTCGCTTTCAGCAATGATGATACTGTTGCCCTTGGTGTGTCCCTTTGCCTCGATATACCAAATGCCGTCAGTCACCTTCTCTGCACGTGGAAAGTTCTTATACGATTCCTTGTATTCGGCACGGATAATGTTTTCTCCTTCGAGTTTCATTGCGTCGGCATCCTCGGGTGAGATATAGACCTTGGCGTTTGGGAACTCGCTGATGCAGTCAGAGTGGTCGGGGTGCTTGTGAGTGATGAGAATCTTTGTCACCTGCTCGGGTTTGTAGCCCAGCTCGGCAAGCCCGTCCATATAGTCCTTCACCTTTTCGCCCATGTAGAGCGGAGCACCCAGCTTCTTGGCAGGAACTGACATGCCGGTCTTGAAGCCTGTGTCAACCAGTATCACTTCGTTACCTGTGTCGATGAGAAAGTTCTGCAGACTGCTGCGGTAGATGATCTGCTCGTCGAACATGTCCTTGCCTTCTTCACCGCCAAAGGCAAACGGCTGGTTCATGAAACCGCCGTCGAACATCCGGATTGCTTTGATTTCCATAATCATTTTTGTTTTGGTTAATATTTGTTCTGTGCAAATATAAAAAAAAATCCCAAAGCAATGTTATTTCGCCTTGGGATTTTATGATTTATTAGAGTTTAAGCGGATTGAACTTCTTTCGACCTCAGTCGAGACTCGGCAGAGTTCTTGCTGAGCAAGTGGCAAAGCCGAGCGCAAGCGAATTTGGCTCTGCGCTCACTTCTTATTGCGCCAGACTTCGATGAGCATCACCCAGGTCTCCGAACAACTCCATTTCGCCGAAGTCACCACTTTCGCCCGTTTCTTCACACGTATGAAGGGTATATATCTTCCCTTCCAATCGGAAGGTCAAGATGTCATCGCCAAACGGCTGGTCTTCTGTCACGTCGTAGAGTGACAACGTGTAGTCTCGTACTTGTTCGGTGTTCATAACGTCATAGTTATTTGCTCTTCAGCGATAGGCTGGCGGTGGGCAATGGGCTCTTGATACTCACGTTGACGGAGCCTTTCTTCTGCGTGCTGCGGACGACGAGGAGGGCGCGGCCTTTCCACGTCTTAGTGCGTGGTGAGGTGTAAGGCTCTGTATCCTTCAAATCGGCAGAAGCAAAGGCTAACAGGTTGCCTGCTCCCTTGACGACAGCCTCACAGTCTATTGCGGCTTCTGGTACAGGCGTTCCATCCTTGTCAACCACCTCGATGGTGATAAAGGTAAGCGACTGACCATCGGCAGCCATCACGGTGCGGTCGGGGGTAAGACACAGACGGGCTGGTTCGCCAGCAGTCTTCAGCGTCACGCTCTCGCCACCGGCCTCGGCGCGGAGAGTTCCGGCCTTATAGGGTACGGGGAATACAGCCTTGAACTCAGTCTCGCGGCTTACCCGCTTCGTGCCGATGAGTTGGTCGTTAAGATACAATTTTACTTCGGGTTGACGGGTGTAGACTTCTACTTCGACGGTTTTACCTTCCCAACCGGGCCATGTCCACGACTCCCATGTGGGCCAGACGCTCCACATCGTGGTGTGAATCTCGCCGTGGTAGCCATTGGGCTCTTTCACAGCCATGTAGAGTGGCGTGTCCTTCAGCCACAGCATCTCGCGATAGTGGCTAATGGGTTTGCGCCAACCGGTGATATCTACATCACCGCAGGGAGCGCCGTGCCATTCTGGCTGTCCGCCTTCAATCCACGACTCGCCCTCGCGCTCACCTTTATAATAGTTGCGACCGATGCCACTCTCGCCCAGATAGTCGAGGCCAGTCCACACGATATCCCCCACGACGTAGGGGAAATCGTTCACCACGGCCCAGTTACGGAAGGCATCACGCGGATAGCTCTCTGTCTGCCAGATGACACGCTTGGGGTCACGCTTATGATCAGAGGCGTGTTTGAAGATCATGTAGTTGTAGCCTGCCACGTCGAGCACCTCGGCATGCGGGTCGTAGATTTCCCAGTCGCGGTCCCAGGCGCAGAGTGCCTCGGTAACGGGGCGTGTCTTGTCATGTTCGTGAATAGCCTGTTTCATCTGTCGGGCGGTATAGACCACGCGGATGTCCTTACGCTCAATCACCTCGTTGCCTATGCTCCACGAGATGACACTCGGGTGGTTGCGGTCGCGCAGCACCATAGCGTGGATATCTTGGCGGAAGCAGGAGTCTATGACGGTCGAGTAGTCGTATGGATTCTTCTGTGTGCGCCAGCCGTCGAAGGCCTCGTCGATAACGAGCATCCCTATCGAGTCGCAAGCGTCGAGAAAGGCACGCGTCGTGGGATTGTGCGAGGTGCGGATAAGGTTGAAGCCTGCCTTCTTCATCTGACGTACTTTACGGATTTCTGCATCGTCGAAGGCCATAGCACCTAGCACACCGTCGTCGTGGTGTACGCAGGCACCATTGATGAGCATTTTTTTACCATTGAGCATAAAGCCGTTCTTTGCATCAAACGAGAAAGAGCGGATGCCGTAGCTGATATTTTTTTCGTCAATGATTTGTCTGTTCTCCTCAATAGCCACATGGGCCTGATACAGGTATGGTGTGTCAGGAGACCACAATTTAGGATTGTCCACCATGTAAAAGGCATGAAAATCTACTGCTTCTCCAGCTGCCAGTGTGATATGATTTCTTTTGCCGTTAACTATCAGTGATAATTTGCGCTGGTGGTCTGACTCGTTCACTATAGCCACATTCACATTCACCTTGGCCGAGGTTTCCGTTATCTCGTCGGTAGTGACAAAGACACCGTTCTTGGCAATGTGCAGTGTGGGCATGGTCTCCAACCACACGTGGCGGTAGATACCAGAGCCGCTATACCAGCGGCAGTTGGGCTGCTCGGAGTTATCCACCTTCACGACAACCTCGTTAGCCTGTTTTTTGTTCTTATTAATATATGGTGTCACATCCACGGTGAACGGTGTGTAGCCATAATGGTGCTGTCCTGCCTTCTGTCCGTTCACAAAGACCTCTGCCTTCTGATAGACACCTTCGAAGTATAGCTTTACAAGTTCAGCATCAGGTGTGGCAAATGTTTTGCGGTACTCGCCTTTACCGGCCTCGAACCATCCGCCGCCGGTTCCTGTAGCACCTTTACCCGCATTGGGACCTTCGAAGATGTCCCAGTCATGCGGTAAGTCCACGGTCTGCGTTTTTCCGTTTTTGGACAAGCCAAGCGGTGAAGCCGAGCGGTGAGTAAACTGCCAGCCGAAGTCAAACAACTGCCTTTTTGTTTGTGCCGATGCCGTCATCGTCGCAACGACTAGCATCCATGTAATCATAATTTTTTTCATATATTTATAATGCATCATTTTATGGTTTAGCTATTTCTGAATTCTATAGGTGTCATGCCGAAGTGATCCTTTACGTATTTGCCGAAGAACGAGGGATTGGGGAAACCAAGACGGTCGCATATCTGCTTCATGCTCAGGTCGGTCTGTTTCAGGTAGTAACGGATGTCCTCTAAAACATGTTCTGTAATCCACTCGTTGGCCGTCTTGCCTGAATTCTTCTTGCAGATGGTGGTTAGGTATTTGGGCGAAATGCAAAGGTCGTTAGCATAGGCCTCAACCGTGCGATGCTTCACATCGGTAGAGTGCAGCAGGTCGAGAAAACGCTGGAAGTGGCTGTCAGTCGTATGCGTTTCTTGATTGTTTGACGC